>Ga0209038_10000024_pt1 | contig 38438 bp, 28 predicted proteins | sample BogFormECP03_OM3_FD_188237 | JGI IMG/M metagenome (GOLD analysis project Ga0209038, IMG submission 188237) | Bog forest soil microbial communities from Calvert Island, British Columbia, Canada - ECP03_OM3 (SPAdes) (version 2) | ecosystem: Environmental > Aquatic > Freshwater > Wetlands > Bog ...
ATTAGTAATGCGAACGCGGCGGCGTTAGTGCCGCTCATCCTTTGTTGGTTCGGATGGGTGGGGACTTTCTTTTTCAAGAAATCGCCGGCTAAGGCGCCGGAGAAAGTTGCGAAGAAGGATCCGGTGTCGCGCGTGGGGATTGGATTGCAGATGGTCGGGTTTGCGTTGGTTTTCTCGCTGCAGAGGCGGCCGCTGGGGCCGATTGTACCGATGCTGCCTTGGATGGAATGGGTGGTGGCGGGTGTGCAAGTGGTGATCGCGGGGCTTTCTGTGTGGCTCTCCGCTTCGGCGGTGCGGACTTTGGGGAAGCAGTGGACTTATGTGGCGCGCACGATTGAGGGGCATGAATTGATTACGCAGGGGCCTTATCATTTGGTGAGGAATCCGATTTATTTGGGGATGTTTGGGATGATGGTGGCGTTCGGATTGTCGTTGACGTTGTGGCCTGCTTTGTTGGGAGCAATTGTAATCTTTTTGATTGGGACATTTGTTCGGATTCGTAGCGAGGAGAAATTGTTGCGGGCTACTTTTGGCGAGCAGTTTGAGGATTATGCGCGAAGGGTACCTGCTTTCCTGCCGGGGCTGTATTAGGCTGCGTACAGCCGGCGCCTCTGCCGGGTCTTTCGCGCAATTACTCCCACAAGAGCGGCAGTCGCATACGGACTACCTAGTTCAACCTCCCTCTTTTCCTGATGCATTGCGCCGCGGTTGGTTGTCGCCGTGATCCGCGCCTTCCCCAAAAGAGCCGGCAGAGACGCCGGCGGTACGTGAATTCCCATATACATCGGAATACGATATAATCGTGTTTGGATATGTCTCGTTCGCGCTCCAAACCTTTGAATTTCGAGGCGCTGGCTGATTTTCGTTATGCCATCCGGCGTTATTTGAATTTTAGCGAACGCAATGCTCGTAAGGCCGGGTTGGAACCGCAGCAGTATCAGGCTTTGCTGGCGATCAAGGGGCTCGGGGAAGTGCAAAGCGCGACGATTGGAGTGTTGGCGGAGCGCTTGCAGATTCAGCATCACAGTGCGGTGGAATTGATGGACCGCTTGGAGAAGCGCGGGATGATCCGGCGGCAGCGCAGCCGCAGCGACCGGCGCAAAGTGGTTGTGGAGTTGACTAAGCGCGGGGACGCCAAGTTGAAGAGAGTTTCATTGCCGCACCGCGATGAACTGCAAACTGCAGGGCGCCGCCTGTTGCGAGCGCTCGAGAGATTTATTTCGCACGACGTCTGCTAGAAGCCTCCGCCTCCGCCTCCGCCGAAGCCGCCGCCTGAGAAACCGCCGCCACCGCCGCCGAAACCTGAGGAGCCTGAGCTGCTTCTGGGGGCTGATGCGAAGGCTGAGCCTGCTGTGTGGGACATTATATTTAGATCGTTCACCAACAAATAAGGATAGAAGGCGCCGCCGTAGGGGCCTTGATACCAGCTTGGCGGTTGCATGCTGATGCTGGAGAACGCTTGCACCCACTTCTTTTCTACTTGCAGCGCCATGGCGTAGGGTAGGAATTTCTCGAAGAGTTCGGGCGTTTTTACTATGCGGTCGAGGCGATCGCCTTCTACGCGTCCTAGAAAATCCTCGAAGCCCAGAACTTTTTCCAGAGTGCGCGCGCCGGTGTTGGTGCGGGCGGGCATGAACCATCCGAAGGCGCAGACAACGATCCCGGTGGCGATGCCCGCGATTATTGCGGAGAGCGGTGCGATGCCCATGGCGCCGCTTACATTCGCTCCGATTACGATTAGAAAAATGGCGAGGACCACACCGCCGACCAGGTAGGCGGCGCGGACGCGGTCCGGACGATGCAGGTAGTAGCCATCGGTGACGAGCGCGTCGAAGATGTAATCCTTAATTTTGGGCAGGTGAACGTAGAAATGATTTTGCAGCTCGGACATTTTTACCGTGTCGCGGGCGCCGTCGTCGAAAAGCGCGTTGAGCATTTCGACTTCGTGCGGGCGAGCGGTTTGCCATTCGGTGGCCGGCTTCTTGAGATGAAAGATGTATTCCTTGCTGTGGAAGAGGCCGAGCATTTGAGTTTGTTCGGTCTGCTCGATTACGTAATAGCCTTTTACGGCTAGATCAACGATGGTGGCGGTGATGTCGCGCATGTTGGCGGAATTATCTACGAGCGTGCCGACTTCGCCGGGGGTGAGCTGATCGGGCGGCTCGTATTGCACCGAGATTGGTTGGCGGCGGGGATCGCGGCCGCGCGTCCACCAGAGCCAGAACATGATGCCGAAGGCCAGGAATGGGAGAACTAAAATCCAATTGCTGCGCAAGTACAGGAAAAACAAATCGAGAGCGGTTGGTTCGTGGACGAGGCCTTTATCCCAGCCGATTGCCGCGGTGAGTCCTTCGTGGAATCGAAGCGCGTCGCGCGAGTGAATGGTGATCTGGCTGGCGTTGACTTGCACGTCGGCATCTTGAGAATTCGAGCCGTAGGCGCCGGTGAAGGCCAGGGTGCGAATCCCTGTTGCGCCGGCTGGCAAATCGATTTCTGCGCTTGCGGCTTGGAGGGGGACGTCCCAGGAATTTCCTGTGACGTTCCAGTAAAGCTCATCGTGATCGGGGAAAAAGCGCAGGCCATCGAGGACGTGATAGTGCAGGACGACGGTGCGCGTGGCGTCCACGGCGTCTGGAATATAGATTTTGAATTGCTCGTTGCGGCCATGGCGGCTGATTTCGAGCTTGAGGCGATTGCCGGAATCGTCGGTGGCGATGATGTCGCTGAGGAAAAGGGTGTAGTTCAAGCCCGCATTCGTGGAGTATTCGATTGGAACGGTGCGATAGATGCCATGCCATTCGCCGGTGAAATTTGCAGTGATGGTTTCGGAGACGTCGAGTGTGCCGTTGGGATTAACCGTGACCAGCGATTCGAAATTCTGAATCTTCATTTCGCGCGCGCGGGCGGGTAGGGCGAATGCCAGCGCTGCTAGTAGGACGACTACTACGCGGCGCGCGTGGTTGGTCATGGGCGGTGGGCTCGCTCGAAATTTCTACTGCTGTGCGGCGCCGAAACTTACTTTGGGGACTTCGCGCTCGGCTGGGGCGGAGATTTCGAAGAATTCGCGCGGCTTGAAATTGAACATGCCGGCGATGATGTTGGATGGGAATTCCTGGATCTTGGTGTTCAGGTCTCGGACCACCGCGTTGTAATAGCGACGGGCATTTTGGATGGTGTCTTCCAGTTGATTGAGCGTGCCTTGTAGCTGGTTGAAACTTTCCACGGCGCGTAGTTGCGGATAGGCCTCGGCTAGGGCGAAGACTTGGCGCAGGGCCTGGGTCAGCATGCCTTCGGTTTCGGATTTTGCGGCCGGGCCTTGAGAGTTCATGGCTGCGTTGCGGGCTTGAACTACTCCTTCGAGCGTGCCCTTCTCATGGCTGGCGTAGCCTTTTACTGTTTCTACCAGGTTGGGGATCAGGTCGTAGCGGCGCTTTAGTTGGACGTCTATGTCGGCCCAGGCGTTGTCGCATTGGACTTTCAGGCGGACTAGGCCGTTGTACATTGCCACGACTACGAAAATCGCGAGCAGTAGAACGGCTCCGATTATTACCATTATCATGCGTGCCTCCGCGCGTTCGGGCTTTGCGGGAATTCGGTTGCTTGCAGGCTGCTAGAGATGAGGATACGGGGATGCGGGCTGAGTGTAAAGCGCGGGGAGGTTTTGTACCGCTGGTCCCGCGATGTGGGACCGGCTCTTGCGAGCACATTTTGTATTACGGGCAACACTCACGCGCGGGCAGCATAGTTGCAAACACCGGTGAATTCGTAGCGGCGCCCTTTAGGGTGGCATTCGATTTCGCTGAGAGAAGATGCCACGCTAAAGCGCGCCGCTACGAAACCCGTAAGATGCCGGCGAGGACGCCGGCGCTACTTTTCTGGGAGGCCCTTGGGCGGCGTCAGGGTGGAATCTAGTTTTGTGGCTTCTGTGAATTCCAGCTTGGCTGCTTTTAGGTCTTTTTGACCTACGAGGGCCATGGCTAAATTGTAGTGGGCTCTCGCTAAGTCGGGGTTTAGACGGATTGTTCCTCGATAGGCTTCTATGGCTTGGGGGTAATCGCCGTGATTGTAGAGGGCGTTGCCCAGGTTGAAATAGGCTTCCGCGTCTTCGGGGCGTTGCTGTAGATACTTGCGGAATGTATCTGCGGCGGCTACTAGATCGTTTTTTGAATATTGGGCGTGGGCAAGACCTAGCAGCACGTCCGGATTATCCGGTTTCGCTGCAAGAACGGTTTGATAGTCCTCGATTGCGCCGTCGAAATTATCCTGGCGGAAATAGGCGTTGCCTCGGCCGTGGAGAGCGTCGGGATCGCCGGGCTTTAGTGCGAGTTCCTTGTCGTAGCTTGCTTCTGCTTCCTGATAGCGGCCTAGTTGATAGTAGGCGTTTCCCAGATTGAAATCGATGTCTGGTTGATTGGGATTGATCTGCAGGGTTTTCTCGAAGCTGGCTATGGCGCTTTCGTAGTGTCCTTGCGCGAATTGCAGTTGGCCTAGTTGATGCCAGGCTGCGGCGTCGCCGGGATCGGCTTGTACGGCTCGTTCGTAGGCGGCGCGGGCTTCGTCGTTGCGTCCGGCATCGTGCAGGGCGCTGGCTAGATTTGCCTGGATGTCTTTGGCCTTGGGATAAAGCGCCAGGGCTTTTTGGTAGAGATCGACCGCGGCGTCGGGTTGGTGATCGTGTTGGAGGGCTACGCCTAGATTATTCATGGCGTCCACATAATCGGGGCGAAGCTCGAGGGCGCGGCGATAGGCGGCTATGGCTTCGGCGGATTTTCCTGTGGCCATTTGGGCGGCGCCTAGGCCGTTGTAGGCTTCCGGGAAATCGGAGCGTAGGTCGATCGCTTTTTGATAGGCGGCCGCGGCTTCGTCGTATTTTCGTTTGTGGAGATAGGCCAGGCCTAGATTGGAATAGGCGAGGGCATCGCGCGGGCGGAGGCCGATCGATTGTTGCAGATCGGATATGGCTTCGTCATCGCCGCCTTTGGATTCGAGGGCCAGGGCTAGATTGTCGAGGGCTTCGGGGAATTTCGGGACTCGCTCCAGGGCTTGGCGGTATTTGGCTATGGCTTCGTCCACTTTGCCGTTTTGATAGAGCTGCATGCCTTCGTTGTTGAGTTGTACGGCTTTGGCGTCGGAATAGCCGCCGTTTTCGGCTTGGGAGTCGGCTCTGGATTCTGCTTTGGATTCGGACTTAGATTGGGCGGCGGCGCGAGGCGCGGAGAATAATGATGCGGCGACGAGAACTGCTAGCGCGGCGGTGATGCGGAACCACTTTGTAATTGGATTTGCGTGTTGGCTCGGGGTCATGGGAATTAAACGAACTGCGAATGTACGGATTGTGCTTTGACGCGGACAGGATAGCATGGGAAACAGCGCGGAAGTCCTCTCTTCGCGCACTTTAGTCTGTCTCTAATTGTTGTGGCTGTGTGGGCCGGGACGCTTGGATCGGGGTCGCGTTTTCTGGCTTCACGAAAGAGCCCATTCAAAATGTTATTTAAGTCGCTTAGCGCTGCGGTGTTCGGGATTGATGCTTATCTTGTGGAAGTTGAAGTGGATATTGGGGCGGGGCGCGAGGGCGAGTTTACTGTTGTAGGGCTGCCTGATATTGCTGTGAAAGAGAGCCGCGAGCGGATTAAGTCTGCGCTGAAGAATTGCGGCTTTGATTTTCCTTCTCCTCAGAGTGTTACCGTCAATCTCGCTCCTGCTGACATCCGCAAAGAGGGATCTGCGTTTGATTTGCCTATGGCGCTCGGGTTGATGGGCTCGCAAGGATCCTTTCACGGGAAAATTCTGGATTCGCATGTGTTTCTTGGTGAGCTTTCGCTGGATGGGAGCGTGCGTTCGGTGCGCGGGGCGCTTTCGGCGGCGCTGGTGGCGCGGGATCGCGGGGCTAAGAACGTCGTGGTGCCTACGGCGAATGCGCGCGAGGCCGCGGTGGTGCAGGGAATTGACGTATTTGCGGTGAGCTCGCTGGTGCAGGCTGCGGACTTGGTGAATGCGCCGGAATCGTTTACGCCAGTGCGGGTGGACGCGGCGAAGATGTTGGCGGAATCGGATGGATATTCGGTGGATTTGCGGGATGTGCGCGGGCAACAGGCGGCCAAGCGGGCACTGGAGATTGCTTGCGCGGGGAGTCACAACATTTTATTGATCGGGCCGCCCGGGGCTGGGAAGACCATGCTGGCCAAGCGGATTCCTACGATTTTGCCGCCTATGTCTTTGGATGAGGCGATCGAGACTACGCGGATACATAGTGTTGCGGGAGTGCTGGATAATTCGCGCGGGCTGGTGGGAACGCGGCCTTATCGTTCGCCGCATCATACGATTAGCGATGCTGGATTGATTGGCGGCGGGGCGATTCCGCGGCCGGGGGAAGTTTCGCTGGGGCATAACGGCGTTTTGTTTCTGGATGAGTTGCCGGAATTTCAGCGCAATGTGTTGGAGGTGATGCGGCAGCCGCTGGAGGACGGGCACGTTACGATTTCGCGGGCGGCGCTTTCGGTTAGTTTTCCTTCGCGATTTATGCTGGCGGCGGCTATGAATCCTTGTCCTTGTGGATTTTTCGGGGATCCTAATCGCGATTGCCATTGCTCGGCTACTTTGATCCAGAGGTATGTGTCTAAAATTTCCGGGCCGCTGCTGGATCGCATCGATATTCATATTGAAGTGCCCGCGGTGAAATATAAGGAACTGCGCAGCAAGGGGGATGTGGAGCCTTCTGCGGCGGTGCGGGAGCGGGTGGTTGCGGCGCGGAATATTCAGTTGAAACGCTATGCCGGCGAGAAGATGGTTTATTCCAATTCGCAGATGCCACCGAAACTGATTCGAACGCATTGCCAGATTTCCGCGGATGGGGAAAAAATACTGGAGGCTGCGATTCAGAGGATGGGATTATCGGCGCGGGCTCATGACCGCATTCTGAAAGTGGCGCGGACGATCGCGGATCTGGATGAGACTGCAGATATTCAGTCGAAACATTTGAGTGAGGCCATACAGTATCGGACTTTGGATCGGACTTATTGGGCTTAGTGCGCGTACTTGGCGCACCGCATCATCTCTTTAACGACAAGCCGGGGTAGGGCCGCACGCGAGGCTTGAAATTACATGTCGCCCGGCCCGGCATAAAGCGCGGGCCCTACGAAGGCTTTCTTAGCATCCAGCGATAGCTTACCGTCAGAATTACTAGATAGATTGCGGCGAAGAAGGCCCAGCCTGCGTTTACGTGGAATCTGCCCATGGCATATTTTGGGGCGATTTCGTTTCCTATGATGACAAGCAGGCCGATGCGCACGATATTCGCGGCTAGGATTGCGGCGCCGCCCATCACGTAGGCTGCCAGCAGGCGGGTGTGATTCAGTTCATTCCAATCGAGAATGGCGATTAGGGCTACGAGTGTGTCGAATAACGCTAGGGCGGAAAACCCCGAGCACCAGAATACGATTTGGAGATTTAGCTGCGGGCCGAGGATCGTGGGGATGGGTTGGCTGAGGAATGAGATGCCGGGGACGAAGGGCTTCGCACCTTGATAGGCGAGAGTGGCGATGAGTTGCGAATACGTGGGCCAGATGGTGTGGAACAGGCGGTAGGGGAAAAACGTCAAGAGAACTATGACGGCGGCTATGAATTCGGGGCGATATTTGCGTAACAACGCGTTCCAATCCGAGAGGGAGAACAGCGCGATAGCTGGAAGAAGAATTAGCAGCTTTGCGGCGGCTAATGGCGCGGCGGCGATCGCGTCGCTTGCTGCGGCGGAGGTGAATACTGCGCCTGCCTGGCGGCCGACGGCGATAACGAATGCGTGAAGTGCGAAAAAGATTGCGAGACGCGTGGGCGATAACTTTGTGATTGTTACGGCTTCGGAGGCCGGGATTGTGGCTTGTCCGCGGCGGAAGATGAGCAACAGGAGAGCTGCACTGGCCCAGAGAGTTGAGCCGTTATAGAGGGCGGGGGCGACAGCGTAATCGGCGGCTATCATTATTATGGAGAGTAGTAGCCGGGCGCAGATTGCCAGGTCGGTTTGCGCGGGTAGAGCGAACGACCGCGCGGAAGCGCTTTGAGGCGCCGAGTTTTGCAAGGAAGACAACGCGATCTCTTTGATTCTGAGATTCAGGTTAACACTGTTTTGCGGCGCTGGCTTTCTTGTGGGCAATTCGTGACTGAACTTCGAGCGAATGAATCGCTCTTACACAGACAGGAGTGCCTGTGCTACCGGGTTCGGTGGAAGCGAGACTTATGTATCGTAAAATGTGATGATTGACGCGATAAACGTATGTCCTTCTCCCACCCTAGCTTGATCCTCCCTACAGCGCTGAGCGCCTCGATTCTCAGCAGCTTCTTCGCGGGGCCTTGGTTCTTCGCGTTCAATCACTGGCTTTTGGCTGGGCTTGTGCGTCTGTTTCCGCTCAGGGATCCGCGCATGAATCTGGCGCAGTTTTTCATGGACAACCGGTTGGTTAGCGGATTTGTGTTTGCGGTTGCGGTTTATTATTTCTGGAGTTTGCGGGACGAGCGGACGGAATGGCGGCGGGCGCGGATCCTTGAGGCGATTGCGGCTTGCGTTGCGGCGGTGATTTTTACTTTGGCGCTGCGGCCGTTTGTTGGGGCGTTGCCGCCTAGCCAGACGCCGGAATTTCAGGGATTGTTTCCGGCTTACTTGTGGACATCCGGCGAGGGGAATTCGTTTCCGAGCCACTCGACGCTGGTTTATTTCGTGATGTCTGCCGGTCTTTGGCCGGTGAGCCGGAGAATTAGCGCGATTTTGTGCGCGTGGGTTTTGCTGGCGGTTTCGCTGCCGCGGGTTTACATCGGAGGGCACTATCCCACCGACGTGCTCGCGTCGGTGGCGATTGCGATTGCGTTTCTGTGGGCGGCTTGGCGGGTCGGTGCGTCGCGCTGGGGAATGCGGATGCTGGATCGCGTCGTTTTGGGCGGTGCTTGGCTTGAATTGGCGATCTTTTTTTGGTTGTTTGAGCTCGGAGAAGGCTTTCGCTCTGCGGGGGAAATCGTGGTGTGGTTCGTGCGTAAAGTGTCGTAATTTCGAGATGGGATTCGAGACTGAAAGGGTTTTTGGCGAGCGGCGTGGCTCGCTCTAAAGTGCCCAGCGCTAAAGCGCATCCTTCCTGCGCGGGGCTTTTTTCGGAACGCTAAAGCGCTCCTCCCCCGAATAAATTCGGGGGCTCCCACCGTGGCCGTCCCGCCGATGAGGGACTGTTGGCGCCAGGGCGGGTTCCCGCCTAACGAACTCCAATCGAAACTGAACCGAACGTTCACACGAACGTAACGGTTTGTCTTGCAGAATCAATGGTTTGCCGAGATTCCGCCTGCCTGAACGAGCTTGTGCCCACGCGGACAGTGAAGTACCTGTACCGAACCTTGACCCTAATCAGGCCCCCCGACCAGTACTTTGAGCAATCTCCAGCGATTAGCCTAGATCCGTTAGTGGGGACATCCGTCCGCGCGTGATTTGCAGCCGGGTGTTGATTTAACGGCAGACCTAAACGATCTGGGGGAACGGATGCGAGCTACGAGCAGAGTGCGTCGGCAGCGTCAGTTGAATTCGTTGGGATTTTTCGCGGTGTTGTTAATTTCCAGTTTGAGCGCCGGATGTATTGGACTGGCTGGCTCGAGCGGAAACCCGAAGCTGACCGACTCAACCCCCTCCGTAAGCACTGTGTCGTCAACCAGCGCGGCGATCACCTGGACAACTAACATAGCGAGCAGCTCGCAAGTGGTCTATGGCCCGACGACAGCCTACGGCCAGTCCACGCCGCTCGATAACACGATGGTGACGAGCCACTCGGTGACGCTCGCGAATCTCACTCCCGGCGTCCAATATCATTATCAGTGTCAATCGCAGGCCGCAGATGGAAGTACCAGCACCACTCCCGATCAGACATTTACTGCTGGCGCATCCGGGGACACGACTCCGCCGGCCGTGGCGATCATCTCGCCGATCAATGGAGCGACGGTTTCGGGAACGGTCACGATGGCTGCAGACGCCACGGATAATGTTGCGGTGGCAAACGTTCAATTCCAATTGGACGGAAACAATTTTGGCTCGCCTATTACCGCGGCGCCTTACAGCCTGCCTTGGGACACGACTGCTTCGACGAATGGGAATCACACCGTGGCGGCAGTGGCCACGGATACATCTGGAAATTCGGCTACGAGCGCGGTGGAGAGCATCACGGTAAGCAACGCGCAGAGTTCGCCGCCTCCGGCAGGACCGACGGTTTCGATCACGTCGCCGGCGAACAACTCGACGGTGAACGGAACGGTGACGGTGAGCGCGGCGGCTTCCGACAGCGCTGGAATAGCCAGCGTGCAATTGCAGGTGGATGGCGCGAATGTGGGCGCGGCGCTGACGACTGCTCCTTATAACTTCTCGTGGAATACGACTTCGGTTTCGAACGCGAGCCATACGCTTACGGCGGTGGCCACGGATACGGGCGAAAATTCGGCGACCAGCGCGGTTGTAAAGGTGACGGTCAACAATAGCGACACCACGCCGCCAACGGTTTCGATCACATCGCCGGCGAATAACTCGACGGTGAGCGGCGTCGTGACTGTGAATGCGACGGCTTCGGACAATGTGGCCGTAGCGAGCGTGCAATTGCAGGTTGACGGCGCGAATGTGGGCGCAGCGGATACGAGCTCGCCGTACACGTTTTCGTGGAGCAGCACTTCGGTTTCGAACGGAAGCCATACGCTGACGGCGGTGGCGAAGAATACTTCCGGCAATAAGACTACGAGCGCGGGCGTCAAGGTAACGGTCAGCAACTCCACCGACACGACACCGCCGACCGTTTCGATCACTTCGCCGGCAAATAGTGCGACGGTGAGCGGAACAGTGACGGTGGCGGCGTCGGCTTCGGATAATGTGGGCGTGGCCAGCGTGCAATTCCAAGTTGACGGAAACAATGTAGGCTCCGCCGACACCACCTCGCCGTACAACTTCTCGTGGAACACCGCGAACTATGCAAACGGCAGCCATGCGTTGGCGGCCATTGCGAAAGATGCGGCCGGCAATAGCGCAGTGAGCGCGACGGTGAACGTAACCGTCAGCAATGCTTCGTCCGGCGGCAGTGGCAGCGGAATTCCTTCGACGCTTGGCTGGTTCGATGTCGCCGGGCAGCAAATCGCGCCGAATTGCCCGCCCGATCCTTCCACCACCGGCTCGTGCTACGGAGTAGTGGACGCATGGAACAGCGGCATCGCCGATACCAACCGGAATATTTTGTGGGTCTGGGGCGGCGGGCACAACGACTACTCGGGCAATGAAATCTATGCCTTCAATCTGAACACGTTGAAGCTGACCCGCGCGAATAATCCGGCGGATCCGACTCCTACGTGCACGCCTGCGTTCAGCAACGGCACGCCGAGCTCGCGGCACACTTATGGCGGCACGGTGTATATGCCGAACGTGGACAAGATGCTGGTCTTCGGCGGCGTACCTTACTGCCCGTCGGGTGGGTTCATTAGCGACACCTGGACGCTCGAAATGTCACAAGTCGGATCGAGTGGCGCCGGCGGTTGGACGCAGCTCAACCCGACAATCTCGGGCAATGGAGGCGTCGCGCCCGACAACCAGTTTGGCAATGCGCAGTTGCAGTACGATCCGAATACTCAAACGGCAATTCTGAACGAGTCCACCTACGGGCTGTGGAGCTACAACGCCACAACAAACACTTACACGCACCTAGGTTCGGCGCCCTCGAGCCTTTCGCTGCATGAAGGAACGGTGATTGACCCGCTGCACAAGTTGTTCCTGCGCTTCGGAGACAATCACGCCGAGTCCATCAGCATCGCGACGGGCAGCGACTATTCTGTCACGACGCTGAATGCCGCAGGTTGCAGCGGACTAGAAGGAAACAATCCGGGTCTGCAGTGGGATCCGGTTTTGCAATTGGTTGTGGGCTGGCCGAACTTTGGCGGAACGCTGTACCTCTACAATCCGGTCACCGATTCCTGCACCACGCAGACGTACTCGACGAACGCGCCGCCGGATTCGGATATGACCGGTACACCATCGACTACGAATGGGACGTTCAAGCGCTTCGGCTACTTTCCGGCACTCGGAGTGTATGCGCTCGTAAATGAATGGAACATCGACGCGCACACGCTGCGGTTGACCGCGGGTGGCGGCAGTGGCAGCAACGGCAGTACAACAATCTCGAATGTGACCGCGAGCAACATAACCACGAATTCGGCGACGATTTCGTGGACTACCAGCGCGGCCGCCACGTCGCAGGTAATGTACGGAACGACGTCCAGTCTGGGATCGTTGACGACGAAGATTACAACGATGGCGACGAGCCATTCGCAAACACTGACCGGCCTATCGGCTAACACGTTGTACTTTTTTGAGGCGCAGTCCGTCGATGGGAGCGGGAATACCGTTGACAGCAGCGTTCTTTCGTTCGGTACGACAAACACGACTGACACGACACCGCCGACCGTTTCCATGACGGCGCCGGCGAACGGGGCGGCCGTTTCCGGCACCGTGACGGTTTCCGCGAATGCGAGCGATAACGTCGCGGTGGCGAACGTACAGTTCCTGCTGGATGGAGCCAATCTGGGCTCGGCGGACGCGGCGTCTCCCTATAGCGTTTCATGGGATACGACGACCGCGAGCAACGGCTCGCATACTCTTTCCGCGACGGCCATCGATACTTCCGGAAACAGTACGACGGCTACCGCGGTGACCGTCACGGTTTCTAACGCATCGGGCTCCGGCGGGGACTCGAACGCCAACGCGGATTTCCAGGCACGTTGCTCGGCCGCTGGTGTGATCCGGTGCGTGTCGTTTGATACCGCAGCGTCCGTCAGCGGAAATGCTGCACCGGGATTGCCGTTGATCACGGGCGGTCTGACCACGCCAACCGTCGATACCACGGTCTTCGCGTCGGGAGGCGGCTCGCTGCATTTCGCGGTGCCGGCGGGAGCTACGTCGCCGAATACTTCGGGGTCATTCGATATCGACTTCTCCGACGATTTCTCGCAGCAGATCGATTCGTTGATCAACGGCGATCCGCTCTCGCTGACCACTGCTTGCGGCGGGAGTCCTTGCAAGAATGAAATCTGGATTCAGTGGCGGCAGCGGTTTGATTCGGGGATGTTGCAGAAGTTTGCTAATTCGAACGGGTGGAAGCAGGTGATTTTGGGAGAAGGAGATACGGCTTCAACGCTGTCGTACTCGTGCTCGGATCTGGAGACGGTGGTGGAGAACTCGAACCAGTTCGAAATTCCGCGCATGTATCACAGTTGCGGGGTGAAGCTGGATGAGTACGATCCGCTCGAAGTGAACACGGGTCGGACCGATAGCAACGGGAACGGATTGTTCTCACCGCAGAACGCGGCGGGCGGCTATCTGAACTGCACCTACACCGTCACGATCGATATTCCGACGATTCCGCCGTGCGTGCCGTACGTGACGAATCAGTGGATGACCTTCCAACTGCACATTCAGGTGGGGACTTGGTACCCCGGCGGCGTGAATTCCAGCGGGGGGCCACCGGCGCCGTTCAAGCACGACAGCACCATACAGTTGTATGTCGCGCAGGAAGGGCAGCCATCGCAGTTGGTGATGGACATGCATCCGGGCGCGACGTCGGCGGCTTGCGACGCGTCACAGCAGGACATTCCGTCTTGCCAGACGGGCTACGATTTGGTGAATCCGACGGCTTACGGGCTAGCGGATGGTAACGGCAATATGATTCGTGAGAAGTTCGGGAAGATCTGGTTGCTTCCGTATCAAACCAATCTTGATTGTCCGAGCTGCGCGGCGGCGAATACCTGGTACGACGAATTGATTATTTCGTACCAGCAGGTTGCTGACCCGAAGTTCTGACACAACGAGCTACCGGCCCCCCAGCCGGTTAAGGAGCGGCGGCGCCCACGTCCCCCCGTGGCGCCGCCGCTTCATTTTAGGCTAAGATTGAAATCGTTGAAGACGGGAGAAGCGGTGAAACGGAATGTCGCGGTTTAAGAAACTTCTTCTGGGCGCTGGTTTTCTGATTGTTCCTGCCGTTGGAATTCTGCTGAATCAATTTATTGCGGGCGCCCGTGTGTCCCCGTCTGTTTTTGCGGCCGCGAACTTGCAGTCTCAATCTCAAACGCAATCACAGGAACCGGCCAAAAAGCCGGAGGAGCCTGCGGAGCCGCCTGGCGAGGAAGCGCCGCAAGTGGAGTCTGCGCCAGGCCCGGCGAAATTGGGAAACGACGCGGATTTCAAGGCGCGCTGCCATGCGCCGGGCGTGATTCGCTGCATTGGATTCGACGCGCGCTCGGAAATTGCCGGTCACATCATGCCGGATTCCACTGGCGCGGTGCTTCCCGAGATTGATACCACCGTTGCGGCTTCCGGGCGCGGGTCGCTGAAATTTACCGTTCCGGCTTTTTCGGTGGCCAATTCTTCCGGGCAATACTGGACGGATTTTTCGGATGATTTATCGGCGCAATTTGATTCGCTGGTGAATGGCGACCCGAAAAGCAAGTACGACGAATTTTATATTCAGTGGCGGCAGCGATTTTCGCCGGAGATGCTGAAGCCCTTCAAGGGATCGAATGGCTGGAAGCAGGCGATCATCGGCGAGGGCGACCATCCCGGCCAGACGGCGTGGTCGTGCACGAATATTGATTTGGTTCTGGAGAATAGCGGGCAGCTGGGGATGCCACGCATGTATCACAGTTGCGGCGTGAAGGATGATAAGTACGAAGAGCTTTCGCTCATGGAAGGTTACGACGCGCAGGGTTCGGGGATTTTTTCGCCGCAGAATGCTGCGTCGAATGGAAAATGCCGGCTCTATCGCGGATTTGCTCCCAAGTTTCCGCCGTGCGTAGGATATAAGGCAAATCAGTGGATGACTTTTCAGGTGCACGTGAAAGTTGGCACCTGGTATCTCGACAATTCTCACAAATATCATCGCGACAGCACCGTGCAGCTTTGGGTGGCGGATGAGGGCAAGCCGTCGCTGCCGGTGATTGATTTCAGCCCGGAGAAAAAAACGGGCTACGATCTGGTGAACACCGATATCGGCAAAGCGAAATTCGGTAAAATTTGGCTGCTGCCTTATCAGACGAATAAGGATGGCGATGCGCCGCACGACAAGGCTTATACCTGGTACGACGAATTGATTATTTCACGCGAGAGAATTCCTGACCCGAAATAGAGGATTTCGCTGCTGGAATTTTACGCGCGACTGAGAGTGGGACCTTCCGCTTTGGCAACATCCTCTGCAGAAGCTTCGGAAAATCCATCGGCAAAGACGGAATCTAGAATTTTCATTGATTCGGGCCAGGAATGTGCGCGTTCGACTTGCGCGCGGGCCGCGGTGGCGATTTTTACGCGGAGAGCTGGATCGTTCAGCAGCTCGAGAACGCTGCGGCTGGTTGTTGGAGCGCCATCGGCAACCACTATGTGCTCGCCCGCGACGGCTTGAATTCCCTTTGCCGCTTGCGGTGTCGAGACGACCGGAATCCCGGCGGCCATACATTCTAGAATTTTATTTTGTGTGCCGCGGGCGATGCGTAACGGCGCGATCGCGACCGCTGCTTCGGTGAGATAAGGGCGCACGTCTTTCACGAAGCCGGTGACCGTTACGCCTTCGATGCTGCGCAGACGCAGAATTTCTTTCGACGGATCGGCGCCCACGATTTGTAGCTGAGCGGACGGCATGGCGCGGCGGATGCTGGGATAGACTTCGCGGACGAACCAAAGCACGCCGTCGATATTGGGGAAATAATCCATGCGGCCGAGAAAAACGATATTCGGCTTCGTGCCGTCGCCCATTTTCGCCGGTTGAAAGAAATTTCCGTCCACGCCATTGGGAATCACGGTGCAAGGTTTCGGCACGCCGAGCGTTTTGAATTCTTCTTTCTCGCCTTGTGTGGTGATGGTGATGCGGTCGAAGCGCTTGGCCATCTCGCGTTCGTAGCGGCGCAGCTTGCGCGATTCGATGGCGTACCCAGCGGAAAGAGGGAAGCGGCGATGCTCGGCGTAGTCCATCCATTTGGCGGAATCCATATCGCCATAATCGAGAATGCGCAGAGCTGCGCCTTGCAGGCCGAGCGTGTATTGCGCGACGAAGGCGCAGTGCACCATGACCGCGTCGTACTTTTTTTGCTGCCAGGCCGATTCAATTCGCTCGCGCAGGCGATTCGAGCGGAAGTACGCGACTGATGACGGTGTGCTCGTCGGCAGCGCCATCACGGCCTGCGGCCAGCGCGTGGAATCCGGCAGAATTTCGGCAATGATTTCGGCGCAATGATCGCGCAGGCCCGCGCCCGCGTCGAATTCCTCTTGCGTATGCGCGAGGCTGGCTACGGTTACTTCGTGGCTCTGCGATAGATGGCGGATCATTTGAAACGGGCGGATTTTTCCGCCGCGATTCGGAGGAAACGGAAAGCGATGGCAGATGTAGAGGATGCGCACGCTAGATGCTCCCGCGGAGTTGCGCGTCGAAATTTGCGAAACGGCCGGTCACGATATTCGCGCCGCAGTCACGCGAGCTTCCGGGGCGGAACGCCAGTCATTCCCGTCGAGATAAATCCGGCACCACAATTCGAGATTGATGAGGGCGAGAAGATGATCGGTGTGATCGCTGGTCTGCGCGCGATGCGCGGCGATGATTTCATTCACCACCGCGGGATCGAAGAAGCCGCGGCGGCGGACTTGCGCTTCACCGAGCGTGTCGCCGACGAGGCTTTCGAGATCCCGGCGGAGCCACGCGCCCATGGGAGCGCCGAAGCCGCGCTTTTTGCGATGCAGAATTTCGTGCGGCACGAGCGGCTCGAGTACTTTCTTGAGCAAATATTTCATGGTCAGGCCGCGCACTTTCAGATTCGCCGGCATGCGCGATGTCATTTCGACCAGTTCGTAATCTACGAGCGGAGCGCGACATTCGAGCGACGAGGCCATGCTCATTCGATCGGTTAGCGCCAGCAAATCATCGGGCAGCGAAGTCTTCAGATCAACGTAGATGATTTGGTGCAGGCTGTCCCAGCCGCGGGCTTTTTCGAAGTAACGCATCAGCACGTCGGAAGCCGCATCGCTGCCGTCGCCATTCGATTGCCGCAAAAGGCGGGCGCGAACTTCCGGTGAGAACGCGGTGACGTAACTGGAATAGCGCTCGGCGATATCGAGGCCCGCGGTTTTCGCGAAAGCGCTGGCATAACGAATATTATTTTTCCACGCGGAATGGCGGTCTTGCGGCAGGCGCGAGAGCAAGCCGGGGAGCCATTTATTGCGAACCGGGCCGGGGAGCCAGCGATAGTAACGGCCGAGCTCGTCGCCCAAATAGCGGCGGTATCCGCCGAATAATTCATCGCCACCCACGCCGGAGAGAATTACGGTGACGCTTTCGCGGGCCATGCGCGAGACGAGATAGGTGGTGATGAATGCGGAATCGGCGATCGGTTCGTCGAGATGCCAGACGAGCTTCGGCAGTAACTCGGCTACTTGAGGCTTGACGATGATCTCGTGATGGTCGGTGTGAAATTTATCGGCGATGATGCGGGCGTAGGGGAGCTCGTTGTAAAAGGAATCTTCGCCTTCGAAGCCGATCGAGTAGGTTTTCACCGGGCGATCGCTTGCGCCGGCCATGGCCGCGACGATTGCGCTCGAATCTACTCCCCCGCTGAGGAATGCGCCGAGAGGAACGTCGCTGATCATTTGCGCGCGGACGGTCTCGAGCAATTTTGCGCGGACGCGCTCGATCCATTCGGCTTGCGAGCAATTGTCGGTTTGATCGAAGCGCACGTCCCAATATTCTTCGTCGCGCACCACGCCCTTTTCGACGATGAGCATGTGGCCGGGAAGGAGCTTGTCGATGCCTTCGAAAATTGTGGCGGGGGCGGGGACGTAGCCGAGGGCTAGATATTCTTTTAGCGCGCTCATGTCCACGCGGCGCGGCACATTTTCATCTTCGAGAATGGCTTTGAGCTCGGACGCGAATAGAAGGCGGTGCGGCTCTCGGCGGATATACATGGGCTTTTCGCCGAGGCGGTCGCGCGCGACGATTAGACGCTCGCGCACGGTATCCCAGATGGCGAGGCCGAACATGCCGCGCAAACTCTTTACAAAATCCGCGCCTTCTTGCTCGTAGAGGTGGACGATGGCTTCGGTATCGGATTTGGTGCGGAAAACGTGGCCGGCTTTTTCGAGGCGCTCGCGCAATTCTTGAAAATTATAAATCTCGCCGTTCAGCACGATCCAAATCGTGCCGTCTTCATTTGAGAGTGGCTGATGGCCGCCGGAGACATCGATGATGCTGAGCCGGCGCATGCCCAGCGCGACGCCGCGGCCGTAATAAAAGCCGTCATCGTCGGGGCCGCGATGCTTGATGACCTGGCCCATGCGCTCCATCAGCGAACGCGGCAGGTCGCCGCCCGGCTTGAGATTTAGAAGTCCGAATATTCCGCACATGGCTTATTTCGCGGGCACGGACGCTGCTTCCGCCGTGCTCCTCGCTGATTCATTCACTACTTGTGACAAACATTGTGCAACCGTTCGCGCCTGGCTCCTACGGCTGTATTTTTGCACGGCGGATTCATCGGCTAGAGGATGCCGCGCGTTTCGGACTGCATTGAGAAATTCGGGAAGGCCCTGGTAAATATTTTCTTCGCTGGCAATATCTAGAATTGTTGCGCCTCCGGTCGAGTTCAGCAGCGCTGCGGTATCGCCGGTCGAGCTGGTCAACGCGAGAATTGGCCGGCGCAGACGCAGATACTCAAAGGCCTTCGCTGGAATTTGATGGTCGCAATTCGCGGCCTGGAACAAGAGCAGGCCATCGGCCTGCGCTGCATCGCGCAATGCTTCGCGATAGGGCAACGGCGGCAGCAGATGCACGATATCGGCGACACCGAATTCGCTCAGCATCTTGGTGTAGAGATCTTCGTTGCCGCTGGCGCGCAGATCGATTCGAATCGTGGCTGTTGAAATCGCGTTTTCCGATTTTAGACGCGCGAGCGCGCGGAAGAATGGGCGCGGATCGCGTTCATCCGGATAGAGCAGTCCGAGATGGATCAGCCTCAAAGTGCGGCTAGTGGAATTCGCGCGCGTTTCGCTTGTGGGCAGCCCCTGAAAATCTTCTTCATCGTATCCATTCGGCACTAGAACGCATTTATCCGCGGCGAGTGCGGGATAGCGCTTGCGATACATCGCAATCGTCGAAGCGGCGGTGAATAGAATTCGCGAGCTGTCGCGGATGGCGCGGGCTTCGAGCTTGCGCAGCGACCGACGCGTTCTGGGATCGCGGGGATAGTCGTCTTCGGTCATCGAATCGCGCAGGTCCACGATCCACGGCTTGCCGGTCATGCGATGCAGAAGCCAGGCGATCAGAATCGCCGATGGAATCGGAAATGTGGAATAGATTGCATCGATGTGCTCGCGGCGGATTGCGCGCAATCCGGCGGGCACCGCGCTCAGAACCCAACTAGCCCAACGATCGGGCAATGCCATAGAGCGAAAATAGCGGCCGCCGATTGAGAGGTGCCGCTGCGTATCTAGGGCGAACGTGCGCATCACATGAACATCTGCGGGAATTTCGCCGAGCTGGCCGTTGTCGGTGCGCTCGTAGGCGCGCGGACTCGCGGTGAGCACCGTGGGTTGCCAGCCATTTTCCGGCAGGTAGCGGCAAAGTTTCAGAGCGCGCAAAACGCCGCTGCTGCCTGCGATGGGCGGGAAATGATACGCGACGATCAAAACGCGATTCACGATCGGCTCTTTGTTGCGGCTTCGACGCCGTCCGGCTGGTCGGCCAGGTAATCTTGATATTCGCCACGGCGGCGGATCAGGCGAGACTCGCCGCGCTCGACCCAAACTTCCGGCGGCGTCACATGGCTCAAGAATCCCAGCGGGCTGGCGGCGCGCGCATAAGCGCCCGATTGAAAGACGCCGATTAAATCGCCGACTTCGGCTTCCGGAAGCTCCACATTGCGCGCGAGGACATCGAGCGGCGTGCAGAGCGGGCCGGCTACTTCTACGGCGCCTGCGGCTGTACGATTCAGTTTATTGAGAATCGCGACGGGATAATTTCGCTTGATGGTCTGGCCGAGATTACCCGACGCGGCGAGGTGGTGATGCATGCCGCCATCGCAGATCAGGAATTTCTTTCCGCGCGAGACTTTTACATCCACTACGCTGGCGACATACACGCCGGCTTCGCCGACCAGATAGCGTCCCGGCTCGACCATGAACTTCGTTCCGGCGAAATTGGGATCCTTCTCGAGCGGCGCGAAGAGTTCCGCGAGGCCGGCTCGAAGCACGATGGTATCGAGCTCGTGCTCGTTGGAAAAATAGGGAATGCCGAGGCCGCCGCCAAAATCGAGAGTGGCGATCGGATGGCCGATTTTCTTTGCGACGCGGCGCGCGACTTCGAGGCCGTGCGCGTACTGGCTGACCAGAATCGCGTGATCGAGAATCTGCGTACCGATATAGAGATGCAGGCCGCAGATTTCGACCGCGTCGGAAGCGAGTAGCGGATCGAGAACCGTATCGATCGATTCTTCATCCACACCAAAAGGCGCGGGCTTGCCGCCCATGCGCATGGCGCCGCCCTGCACTTCGGAAGCGGGATTGACGCGGACCGCGACGTGGGCGCGTTTGCCGAGGCGGCGGCTGATGCTGATAACGCGCTCGGCCTCGCGCGGAGATTCCACGTGAATTTCGCCGATGCCGTGTGATAGAACGAGCTCAAGTTCCGTTTCCGTCTTGCCTGGGCCGGCGAAGACGATATTTCCGGGCGCGCATCCGGCGGCGAGTGCTTGATGAAATTCACCGGCAGAAGCAATCTCGAGTCCTGCGCCTTTCTCGAGAAAATATTCTAGGAACGAGCGATTGGGATTGGCCTTCACCGAGTAGCTGATCGAAAATCGCGCGGGAAGCGCGGAGCGCAGTTGATTCCACTTGGCATCGAGGACGCCGCGATCGTAAATGAAAAGCGGCGTGCCATATTTTTCGGCGAGTGTGCGCACCGTTATCCCGCCCATGCGCAGTTCCGCGACTGAATCGGGAAAATATTTCGCGGTGAGTGTGGCTACGTCTCCCAAGTTCTAGAGTCCTTCTCGCTTGCGCAGCGCCGGGTAATCCACTTTGCCGCTGGAAGTTTTCGGCATTTCTTCGAGTACTTCGATGGTTTTCGGCAGCATGTAACGCGGGAGGCGCGTGCCGCAATGCTCGATCAGCGCGGCGGTATCGATCGGTTCGCCATCGCGGGCGACTACGAATGCTTTAATCGTCTGTCCCAGAATTTCATCGGGGATGCCGATGACGGCTGCAAGCCGCAATTTTCCGCTCGAAAATAATGCCTCTTCCACTTCCGTCGGGCTGATGCGATAGCCCGAGGACTTCAGCATGGTATCGCGGCGTCCGACGTAGTAGAGAAATCCATCTTCGTCCATTTTCACCAGGTCGCCGGAATAGCAGACGCGCTCACAATCGCCGAGCTCCGGCGGCAATAGCGGATTCGGGCGCAGAACGCGATTCGTGTCATCCGGGCGTCCCCAGTAGCCCATGGAAACGGTGGGGCCGCGATGCACGAGCTCGCCGATTTCTCCGGGCTTGCAAAGCTGGCCGTGATCGTTGATGACTAGTATTTCGGTATCGGTGATCGCTTTGCCCATTGAAGTTGGCCGGCGATCGAGTTCCTCTGGCGGAAGATACGTCGAGCGGAACGCTTCGGTTAGTCCGTACATCAGGAAAATTTTAGTAGTGGGTAACGCTTGCCGCAGTACTGCGAGCACCGGCTGCGGCATCACGCCTCCGGTATTGGTGATGTAGCGCAGATCGGGCAACGGTTGTTTTTGCAAAGTGGAATTCGGCTGGGAGATCAGGCTCCACAAAGTGGGCACGCCCGCGAGGCCGGTGATGCGCTCCTTCAGCAGCGTCTGCACTATTTCGCGCGCGAAAGTGAAATTGATTAACACGATCGTGCCGCCCTGCTGAAACGCAGTCGTCAATTGATTCATTCCCGCGTCGAAGCTGAATGGGAGCACCGCTAGAATGCGCTCGGATTCGGTGATGCCGAGATAGGTGGAGACGATCGAGGCGCCCGCCATTACGTTGGCATGGCTGAGCATCACGCCTTTCGGTTTGCCGGTCGAGCCCGAGGTGTAAAGAATCGCGCCGAGATCTTTCGAGATGGAAGCCTCGCGGAATTTCGGATCAGGCGCGAGGCGGCAGAGGGCTTCGTAATTGTGGACCGGCAGCTTCACTACCGGGGCCGTGCCTTCGTCAACGATTACCACGAACTCGAGCGCGGGAAGATCTTTGAGGGCGCCTTCGAGCGCCGCGAGATTTGAAGCGGTGGTGATCAGGCCCTTCATGCCGCAATCTCTGGCGATGTGCGAGACTTGCTCGGCGAAGAGTTGCGCGTTGATGGGAACGTATGCGCCGCCCGCTTCGGAAACGGCGAAAATGGAGATGACTTGCGGCACGGAGGCTTCGAGATAAATGCCGATGCGATCACCGCGGCGAAGTCCGGCTTCGCGCAGGCCGCGTGCGAGGCCGGCCGTGCGGCGCGCCACCTCGCGATAGCTCAGGCGCTCTTTGCCGTGAACCATTGCTTCCTTTTCGGGAAGCCGCTGCGCGCTGTTCCGCAGCATGTGATGAATCAAGAAATCCATAATTCCACGTTCCGCCTTTCCTGAAATTAATTCTTTATAGCCGAGTGCACCCCGCCTTTTACGCGGTCACGTCGGCAAACTGAAAAAGCCATCGAGGATTTCCCTCGAGAAACTTTTTCACATCCGAGCCTGCCGGGGCGTAAGCCACCACGCGTTCCGCCTCTTCGCGCGCCATGAAGCCCGCGCGCTTAAATCCTTCGATGAACGGATGCGCCTCGCTGAGCAAAGCCGTAACGCTTTGCGCGTCCGGCGATTGCTCCAAAATTCTGCGGCTGACGTCAGCGAGCAGCGCGCCGATCACCGCGGCCGGCGGCTCGCCTCCCACTTCCATAATGAACGCCTTGTTGCCGTGCGCAAAATAAACTACGTAACCGATCAGATCGGCGTCGCTGCGCGCAATGAGCACCTCATATGACTGCAGCGGGTTCTCGCGATACAGCCAGTTCAAGTCCGCCGCCGTTCTTCGGCCGCGAATTTCCGCTCGCGTGGCGCCGCGCTGATCCAGGTTCGTAAATTCCTCGTCAAAGCGGTCCGGCCAGTGATCGATGCTGGTTCCGTGAATCGGAGCGCCGCCTCCGCTGGTCAGTCGCAACACTGCGTTGGCGACTTTCGCGGCGGCCACGGAATGCAATCCGGCGCCGAGACGCCGCTCGATCTGCTCGTCTGCCTTTAAGATGCGCACGTAGCGGCGCATACGCGTGTTGGCATTCATTCCCAGACGGCGGAACGTGGACATGCCGGCCTCATGAGGCGGGCAGTCGTAGCAAAAAGCGAGATCGCCACGATCCACCGGGGAAAAAGTGGCGCGTTGCAACTGCACCGCCGGCCCCAGGCTGCGATAAGCGCGATCGATTCCAAAATCCCCGACTTGCCCGCAAATTTTCACTTCACCACCTAGCCACACTCCGCGCGATATCAACGATGCGATGCCCGCCGATTTCTGCGTCGCATCCTCGACGATCACCCACGAAAACGGAAGTCCCGCAGGATTCCGGCCATAAAACCAGTCAAATCTTTTTGCGTGCGGAATCTCGGTCAGATTCCGTCCGAGCACATCGATCATCTGCTCGCGTTCAGCCGCGTAATTGATTGCGCGTATTTGCATCTCTCGGCTGTCAAAACCGGCCCACGCCGGCTATCTCGCACGCTCGAACAGCCACCTAGGCGCCTCCGTTCCGTTTCCTTTCCACAAATTCCGCGATGGCTTTCACGGTCTGAAAATTTTCCGGGAGAAGCTCATCGTCGCTGATCTGAACTTTGAAGTCGCTTTCGAGAAACGCAACCAGGTCAAGAATTCCCAGGGAATCCACGATGCCACTCTCGAGGAGCTTGTCGGAATCGCTCAGGCCCTTTTTCTTAGCCTGCGGAAATTTTTCGAGGACGAACGCTCGAACTTGTTCGGAAACCGCTGTTGGGGTCACGCTATTTCTCCTGGGTTTTCAACTTTCGCGGTCGCCTTCGAGAAAAAGCCACGGGGCTTTCTCGACGGCGCCGGCCTTATTTTCCACCGTTACGATGGGCTGCGATTCGCGCGCCCGGAATCCCAGCGGCTCGAGCTCAAAGCGCCACGGATGCGAGGAGGTGATCGGCAGACTCACCGTCTCCGAGCCGCGCGTGCGGAGAATGTCCACCGCGTGGGCCACGAGCGCGATGCGAATCTCCGGCACATCTTCGCCGAACCAGTCCACGATGCGCGCGTCGCCGGCTTCCTCCATAAAAATCAAATAGCCCTTGAGTTCCTTGCCCTCGCGCGCCGCCAATGTTTCGTAGCGGCGATGCGGGTGATCTAGAAATCGCCAGTTCAAATAATCAGCGGTGCGATGAACGTGCCCCGCGCCACCCGCATCCGCGCGATTGGCGAGATCCGTAAATTCCCCGGTAAATCGTCCGGGATGGGCCGAAATTTCGGCGCGGCTTTTGCTGCGCCGCAGCGAATCGCGCGTGGCCAGCGCGAAATTGGCAGCCGCGCTCGCGGCGCCAGCTACCGCTTTCGGTCTCACCGTCTGCGAAATCTTGCGATTGGCGCGCAACGGTTTCGCCATTCGCAGCAGAAATTGCTCCGGCTTCATTTCCAGACGGCGATAGACGCCCAGCATCGAACTGCTCGGCAAGTCGTATCCAAACACAAATCCAGCCGCGCGCATCCCGGCAATGGTAGCGCGCTGCAGCACGACTGCGGGCCCCAGAGTGCGATAGTCGCGCTCGATTCCAAAATCACCGAAGATACAGGCGGTAAATTCCTGCTTGCGCACTTTTACGCGCCGGGGAAAAACCGCGCTAGCTCCCATGTAATGTCCAGACGCGCCGTCTTTCGCCAGCCACGCATGCGCGAGGCCATCAGGATTTTTCAGATAGAGCCAGTCGAATCGCCGCGCATCCGCCGAAGGATTTAGTGTCTCCGAAAGCAGGCGAATCAATTGCGCGCGATCCGCCTGCAAATCCGCGGGACGAATGACGACGGACATCAGCGCACCGAATTCCTGCGAGGAGCAATCCGTCCGCACACGCTCGCATGCGAGCTCAGCGCTGAGACGAAATCCTGAGACAGTCCGCGCAGCCGAGGTGTGATTGGCCCCCTGATGACGCGCCTCCGCCGAGCGACTTCAGAGTCAAGCGGAAGCAAACCGCGTGCCAGAGAGCCATCTCGACAACAAAGTTAATTCGATATTTATTATAGCCGCCGATACCGCCTCGCTCGCGCTTCCAGTACGATCAAAGTTCGTAGATAGCAATTCTAGAATGAACACACCGAGGACTCGCGCCAGCACCGTCGGATGCGGCAAAGATTCACAACACCATGAAAATGAATCTGTTAGGTTGATTTATCGGTTTCGGTACAGCCAGGCCCGCAAAGAAAATTTATTTCTCGATTGTGAAATCCGTTTCCCAGTTCGCGGGCAGGTACAGGGTACTTTTTGGAATTTTCTGGAAACTTGCCACGGTAAGTCTCTGGATATCAATCCGGACGCGGTACAATGAATTTCTGTTCTTCGATGCTTGATTTGGACGATAACGTGCACCCCTTCTGGACGAACCTTTAGGCGGATAGCTCAGTTGGCAGAGCGCCCCCTTTACACGGGGGAGGTCGCAGGTTCAACCCCTGCTCCGCCTACCAAGTAGCCGATTCAGCGGGATGTCCAGGGTCTGACTTCTGCGCTCGGCCGCTCGGTGAGACGCACGCGAGTCCTCGAAGTTCGGAAAGTTCACTGAGACCGAAATGTTAAAAATAGGCGGCCAAAAAGTTCCCCCGCGGACGCTGTTGCTCATAGCGTCGGACGCCGTCCTGATCACTTTTGGCCTGCTGTTCGCGATCTCGCTGCGCTTCCACGACCTGCATGCGATCTTTGATTACCTTCGCCCGTTTCACACCGTAGGACGGTTCCTGGTGGTTATCGCGGCTTGCGGCGTCGCCCTGTATTACAACGACCTCTACAACCGCGAAGTGATCACCCGGCACTTTGAAATGTTTCTGCGCCTGTTACAGGTGCTGGGGACCGCGTGCATCGAGTTGGCAATCCTTTATTACTTCGCGCCTGAGCTTAGCCTGGGCCGCGGAATCGCCGTATTCGCTGCGCCGGCAATTTTGGTGCTGCTCTTCCTCTGGCGCGTCTTCCTGGAAAACAAGGGCATGGTACTCGGCGAAAGCGAGCGCGTGCTGATTCTGGGAACGGGCAAGGAAGGCGTATCGGTGGTCCGCGATATTTTGGCGCGCCCCGAACTGCACATGAAGATTGTCGGCTTTCTCGATGAGAAGGGCGAGAACATCGGCAAGTCTCTGGTGAATCCGGGGATCATCGGCGCCGCTAATGACGTGCAATCGATCGTCGCGGCCGAGCGCATCGACCGGGTAATTATTTCGCTGAAAGAACGGCGCGGGCAGCTGCCGATGAGCGAACTGCTTCAGCTCAAATTTGGCGGCACTCGAGTCGAGGACGCGCATTCGGTACATGAGCGCATCACCGGCCGGATCCCGCTTGAGAATCTTTCACCGAGTTGGTTGGTGCTTTCGGACGGCTTTCGCAAGTCGGCGTTTTTGCTGGCTGCAAAGCGTTCCGTGGATATCATCGTCTCGTTTATCGCGCTCGTCCTGACGCTTCCGATCATGGGCCTAGTGGCCGCCGCGATCTGGCTTGAGACGCGTTCGCCGATTCTGTTCCGCCAGGAGCGCACCGGGTTGGCTGGTAAGTCCTTCGAAATCTTAAAGTTCCGCTCAATGTACCAGAACGCGGAAGCCAATGGTCCATCATGGGCCGCGAGCGACGACAATCGCATCACCAAAGTTGGCCGCTTCATCCGCAAAGCGCGCCTCGACGAACTGCCGCAGATTTTCAACGTCTTCCGCGGTGAAATGAGTTTGGTCGGGCCGCGTCCGGAGCGCCCCTTTTTCTGCCGGCAACTCGAAGAAGCCACTACTTACTACGTCTTGCGGCATTCCGTGCGTCCTGGAATCACCGGATGGGCGCAGGTGAAATATCAATACGGCTCATCCATCGAAGAATCCAAGACAAAGCTCGAATACGATATTTTCTACATCAAGCATTTGTCGCTGTTGCTGGATTTCGCGATCCTTTGCGAGACGGCGAAAGTCATTCTGTATGGCCGGGGGGCCAAGTAGGCTGCAGCTTGCGCGGCAATCGAACAAACGGCTCTGCTGAACTGAAGTTTCCGGATTTTCTTTCCCAGCTATGAGATCCAAGCGCACGATATCCGAAACCGTCTTGCTGAGCGCGTGGGTGGCCGCTTACGCCGCGCTGGTTGGCATTTTTCGATTGCTGCGGCGATTCGAGACCCGTGGCGTCGCCAAGGCGAACCCTCGGGCAGTTTGAAGGCGCAACTCCGAAAGAGTGTAATGTTCCGCGATCCTGAAAGATTGCCGCGATCCCCGATTGTCGCGATGCTGGCGTTTCTGACGGGAGTCACAATCGCAGCATTCTCGTTTGCCGCTTCCAATTCAAATCGAGCGTCGCAGCCGCCCGAAATTCCTGCCCAGCTGGGCTGGTACGAAGTTCCGAACTCCAAGCTGCAATCCGTTTGTCCGCCGAATGACTTCAACCACTCGAATTATTCCTTCGCATCGGAATGCTCGGGCATCGTGCGGGCGTGGAATAGCGCCATCGCCGATACTCGCCGCAACCGTTTGATCGTATGGGGCGGCGGTCACAACGATTACGCCGGCAACGAAGTCTATGCCTTCGGACTGGCCACCCTGCAATGGAAGCGCCTGAACGATCCCAGCCCGGTAACTCCCTGCGAAGAGACCTCCCCTGATGGCAAACCCAATTCGCGCCACACCTACGGCGGCCTCGCGTATGTGGCTGACGCCGATCGCCTGTTTTCGTTCGGCGGAGTGCTCTATTGCCCCCACGGCATCGACACCAGCGCCACGTGGATGCTAGGCCTCGAAAATCTCGACTGGACCCGCATGGACCCTACAAAGGGAGGTTCTCCGAACGACGAAAATCACGGTGCAGTCTCTGCCTATGACCCAACTACAAAGTTAGTGTACGTTTACGATCGCTCGAGCGGCTTCTGGTCCTACGATTATCGCAAGAATTTGTACAAGCGACTCAACAATCAGGCTCCTCTCGACTTACATTCGAACGCGGTCATAGACTCCGGCTCTGCGCTTTTTCTCACCTTCGGCGACAGCCAAATCTGGGCCGTCTCGATCGCCGAAAAAGGCGGCCACAGCGCGCAGAACCGCTCGAAAGCGAAGGGATGCGAAGGCCTCACTGGGAACGCCTCGCCAGGCTTGGCCTATGACCCAGTCCAGGATCGCGTAATCGGATGGCCGGATTTCGGACCGACGATCTACATCTACGACTCGCACACGAATTCGTGCACCACGCGGACGTTCACCGATGGCGCCCCGCCGGATTCGGCACACACCGGTTCGCCCAGAAGCTCGAATGGCACGTTCGGCCGCTTCCAGTATTTCCCCGCATACGGGGTCTTCGTACTAGTAAGCGATTCAGATACAAACGTCCGATCGCTTCGTCTAACCGCTCAAAAAGTGAATTAAGACTCCGGCGAAAGCAGTATTGTGCAATGATATTCAACCCTAGTACTTTCGGACCGCCACAAACATGAAGCGCATTTCTCAATTGAGGAACAGCAGTTCTGTGGGTCTATTGACGTGCCATGCAGTTCTGTTTAACCCTGTATTAGCAAGCCTCTTAGGCACCAGTACAAATGGTACTGCCCGTGCAGGCCAGCCAATCGGTATTGAGCCTTGACCGGCTCAGAAGGAGAGATGAACCTTGTTCGCCCCCGCGTTATACAAGAGCTCACTAAATTTCTTGGGTGTGTCCGTCGCCGCGTTGATGCTCGGATCGTTTGCACCCGCGCCGATTTCCGCAAATACCTCGGCTGGCAGCGCCGATTCGAGCGCCCGCCAATCCACCGCACCGGCGAGAGACGACAAGAAGCCAGCTCCAAAGAAGGGTGGTGCCGATCCGGATTCGACGCGCCCGATGGCGTCGGGGTCGCCTGGCAACGTTCCTGCCGCCTATCGCATCGGTGTTGACGATCAAATCCAGATTTCAGTCTGGCGCGAACACGATCTCTCGCTGTCCGTCGTCGTGCGCCCCGATGGCGTGATCACTCTGCCTTTGCTCAACGACATCAGCGTCGTCGGCATGACCCCGAAAGAACTCGCGGATTCATTGACCGAGAAACTCAAGCCGTTCGTGAACGAGCCGCAAGTAACCGTCAGCGTTCAGGCCATTCACAGCCGCAAGGTCTACCTCATCGGCAATGCCTCGCGCCCGGGCGTCTTCGATCTGAATGACAACAAGACGGCCATGGAACTGATCGCCGAAGCTGGTGGGTTGAGCCAATTCGCGAAGACCAATTCGATTTATATACTGCGCACCGTGAACGGCGCCGACACCCGCATCCCATTCCGTTATAAGGATGCGGTCAACGGAAAGAGCCCCGATGTGCTGTTGATGCCCGGCGACAAGGTAGTGATTCCGTAGCAGCGATCTGCCCGTTAACGGAAGACGACACCGAATCTCATGGTCTCGAACGCACTCAGGAATCGCCTCCCCGCGATTCAATGGATCGTGCTCCTTGCGGCGCTGGCTTTGGCTTGCCTGCCGGCCGGAGCGCAGTCGTCTCAACAAGGCGGATCGTCTCAAGACGATTCTCAAGCCAATCAAACAAACGGGAACAATCAAAATCCTGCGAACAACAACCCGCAGGACACGAATACGCCGGCGCCACAAGACGTCCCCTTTTCGGGCCTGAATTCCGTCGCACCGCCGCAAACCCAGATTTATCAAATAGGTACGGCAAGCCTTCTGTCTCCGGTGGGTCGCTACCATTGGGGGCCACTCTCTCTCGGCAGCAGCGACGTCCGCGCGGCAGTGGATGTCATCCGGCCAACCAACCCGGCCGAAGGCCCTTCAGAAACCGACATCCTGAGCCTCATCGAAACCAGCATCAACTTCGATAAGCAGATCGGCGCCAATAATCGTTTTACATTTCAATATCTTCCCCGCATTGCGGTCACGGATGGACAGGTCGCCTACGACTACTTGAACCAAAACGTCGCAATCAACAGCTACTTTCTGCTTAGCCCGCGCTGGACCCTCGGCCTTTCTGACCAGTTTGTGCTCACGAGCAACCAGGGCCTTACCGGCGGGGCCTTCGCGGATGCCAGCGCCGTAACTTCGACGACGCTACAGAACGAATTTTTGAACACCAACGACACCTATCTGACCAATGTGGCAGCCGCGTCATTTTCGTATTCCTCGAGCCCGCGAACACTTTTGACCCTTACGCCGAGTCTGATCTACCAGCATACGAGCGGCTTTAGCAATGCCGAGGATCAAAGCATTCCGTCTCTCAATGGCGACACTTTTTCGTCTCTCAACGTCAGTCTGGCCGCGCGATTCCGCTACTTGCTCGATGCGCGCACCTCTGTGGGGGCCTATGCCAACACTAGTTTCGTGCAATTCACTGGGCTGACGCCGACTTCGAACTACTACACGTTCGGCGGAAGCGTGTCGCGGCAACTGACCATGACTACAGGGGTGGCCTTGGATGTGGGTATCACGGAGTCCGTATTTCAGTCGCGTCAGCAATATTGGAGCCCGAGTGGAACGATTACCTTTTTCAAGGTGTTCCCGCGCGGCCGGATCGCCGCGGTTTACACCCGCGGGCTGCCCGCCTCGGGTTACGTCTCCAACAATCTCACGCAGCGGGTGGATGTGATCGCGCATTACCTGTTTTCGCCGCGGCTGATGCTTGACGCGGGCTTCGGCTACGAAGCGCAAGATTCGGGTCCGGACATCGTGTCGGGGAAGTATGCGACGGGGGAGTTGGATTATGTCCTCGCGCCGCGCTGGACGGTGTTTGGCACGTACGCTTACAAGATCCAGGACAGCAACGACATCCAAGTATTTGCCGGCACCACAAATTTTGCTTCGTTTGGGCTGCGCTGGACTCCGAACTCGGGCGGTTTCGGAATCAGCCATTAATTGTAGCGGATCATCCGTAACGGCTTCTCCGCGCGGTGCCGCCGCAGGTTGACAGCGATTTGAGCCTCTTGAAGGCTACGGGCCTCGCGAGACACGCCCTTGAAAGATCGTCGCAAGATGAGACCGTCATTTCCGTATTCAAGCGGAAGCAGAGGTTAGCTTTGAGAAATTAATTTCCGTGTACACGGTGTAGTGAGACAATGGCGCTCGGGTGGAATTCGGCAGCTTTCGTAAGTAACTGATAATAATAAGTTTACGGAATTTTTGTGAAATCGCGAGGAAACACGAATTTGGACGCCCAGTTGCAATACGAGATGGGAAACAATTATTTTTGCCATTATCGTGTGGGAGGACAGCGGTGAGCGAATACGGATCATCCGGCCAAACCGACCGGGGAATATTTGGCGAATTCGAGCTGAAAGACTATCTAGACATAGCGCGACGCCGGAAGCTTTTGATCGTGCTGACGGCTGCGGCCGTGGCGGTGATCGCTGCGGTGATTGCCATGCGCCTGCCGGACTTCTACCGCTCGGAAACAGTAATCATGGTCGATCCGCAGCAGGTCGCTTCGAGCGTGGTGCAATCGCCGATCACCTCCAGCGTGCTCGACCGGCTCTCGACGCTGCAACAGCAGGTCATGTCGCCTTCCCGCCTTTTGAAAGTCATCGATTCACAGCACCTCTATCCCGAACTGCGCGGCAGAGTTTCCGACCAGGACCTCGTGCGCAAGATGCAGAAGGCCACCACCATCGAAGTGGTGAATGCCAGCGGCCGCGCCATCGGAACGTTTCGCATCGCTTTCCAGGGCAGCAACCCCAAAGTAGTCGCGGGCGTTGCCAATGAATTGGCCAACCAGTTCATCGAAGAGAACTTGCGAGTTCGCGAAGGGGAGTTTTCCGGCACCACCGACTTCCTGAACGGCGAGCTGCAAGACACCAAGAAGCAGCTCGAAGAAAAAGAAACGGAGATGGGGCGGATCAAATCCACCTACATCATGGATCTGCCGGAATCGAAGCAGTTCCACCTCGAAGCGCTGAGCACTCTGCGCGCGCAGCTGCGCCAGAGCCAGGACCGCGTCTCATACGATCAACAGCAGATTAGTGTGTTACAGGCCATGCTCTCCACTTCGAACCCGGCGGTGGACGTGGACGCCGACAATAGCGATAGCTCTTCGCCGCTACAAACTCAGATCCAGAAGATCGAAGCAAGTCTTTCGGAACTGCGCGCGCACTACGGCCCGAATTATCCCGATGTGCGCAAGCTGCAAATTCAACTGACCGACCTGAAGGCCAGGAAAGCGGAAGAGGACAAGAACAATCCCACGTCCGCGCCGATCGCTCCAACGCGCAAGTCCGTCAAGAATCCAGTGATTGACGCGCAGCTTCAAAAGCTTGAGGAGGAAATCTCCATCGAGACGAAGCGTCAACCGCAGCTTCAGGAACAGATCGATTTCCACTCTTCGAAGCTCGAGCGCGAACCCATTTTTGAACAACAGCTTGCCGGCTTGATGCGCGATTACGATACCCTGCGCGCTCATTACAACGCGCTGCTCGACAAAAAACTCAACTCCGAAATGGCCACCGAGCTCGATAGCAAGCAGGAAGGCGAGCGCTTCGTCATTCTCGATACGGCTCCTGTGCCGGACGCGCCAGCCGGTCCGAATCGCGGATTGCTAATGGCCGTGGGCGTGGTTCTCGGTATTCTCGGCGGGTTCGGTCTCGCGGTCGCGGTGGAAATGGCCGACGAAACGGTGCGTAACGAGCGCGAAGCCGAGAGCATCATCGGGAAGGGCGTGCTGGCGGGAGTTCCCCGGATTTTCACGCGCCAGCAACGAACCATCCAGCATCTGCGCAACGCCGCGGCCCTGGCCATCACTGTCGTTGTTGCCTCGGGCGTCGGCTATTTCTTGTCGGGCTTCGCCAAGAGGTTCCTCTGAAATGTATCTAAGTTTCTACCAGCTTAAAGAACCGCCGTTCCGGCTTACTCCGGATCCCCGGTTCCTGCATCTCGCGGAGCCGCATCGCGTGGTGCTGACTTCGCTGGTCGAAGGCGTGCTGCTGCGGAAGGGCATCATCGTCGCCACCGGACCAATTGGCACGGGCAAGACGACGCTGCTCCACGCCGCGCTCCAATTGCTTTCCGGCCCGGCCATCGCCAAGTCGCTGATCTCTTCGGCGTTCATCTTGAATCCGGTGCTGACGCGCGACGAGCTGCTCGAAGCCATTCTCGAGGAATTCAATATTACTTCGACCGGTCCGAGCAAGCCTCGCCGCTTGATGGCGCTGCACCAAATGCTGCTCGAGACGCAATACCGCGGCGGCACGGCCGTTCTGATCATTGACGAAGCGCATCTGCTCACGCCCGAACTGCTCGAGGAAGTGCGTTTGCTGAATAATACCGACACGTATCACGAGAAATTGCTGCAAGTAATTCTATGCGGCCAGCCGGAACTGCAGCCTCTACTGGCGCGTCCGGAAATGAGCGCCTTGCGGCAGCGTATCGCCAGCCGGTGTGTGTTGCGTCCGCTGAGCCCCGCGGAAACGCGCGCCTACATCGCCGAACGCTTGCACGCCGCCGGATTGCGGGCAGCTTCGCCGTTCACTGGGCCTGCGCTTGACGAAATTCACGCGGTCACCAAAGGCGTGCCGCGCTTGATCAATTTGGTTTGCGACGGAGCGCTCTCGCTGGGATTCTCGCAACAGCGGAAGCAGATTGCTCCGGATCTCATTACCGAAGCGGCGGCGGTGCTCGAACTCACCGAAGCCTCGATAGCTCCGTCGGCACGTTCTGCAATCCGGCCGGCCGGAGCGGATAGCACTACGGCGAAACCATCTTAGCGTGATCCAGGAAGTCGCGCGGTAGCACGGGAGCCGCAGCAGCACGGGAGCAAATGATGAGCAAATTTTTTGACCAAACACAGCGGGCACAGGACTGGAGCACTCGCGAAGGTCTCGCGAAGAAGCTCGAAGTCCATCAAGTGCTGGAATCCGTCACCGCCACCGTTCGCGAAGCCAACTCGGTGAGCACTGACATGAGCGATCACCGGCTCGACCGCTGCCGCAAGTTTCTGTTGCCGCGTCTCGCGGATGGCCCCGTGCTGATGAATCACGGCGAAGCCAATCACATGGCCGAGGAATCCTATCGCACGCTGCGCACTCGTTTGCTGCGCTTGCAGGCCACTGGCGGTATCCGCACGGTGCTGTTCAGCAGCTCTGTGCCGGGGGAAGGCAAAACGCTCACTACCATCAACACCGCGCTCTGCTGCACGCAGCTGCACGAAATGCGCACGCTCGTAGTGGATGGCGACCTTCGCACCCGGGGGCTTTCCAAGCTTATCGGCGCTCCTTCTGGCCCCGGCCTCGCGGACATTCTCGAGGGCCGCGCTCGTTACGAAGAAGCGATACTCGGCACCGATCATCCGAATCTTTTCGCGCTGGCTGCCGGTACCGCGGTTGGAGCGCCGCCGGAATTGTTTGCCAGCACGCAATGGAAGGAATTCCTGGGCTGGGCCGGAGAGACATTCAAGCTGGTGCTCATCGATGCGCCGCCGATCCTGGGGCTTTCCGATATCGATTTGATGGCCCAAGGTTGCGACGGCGTCCTTATGGTCGTGCGCGCCAACCGCACCAAGCGCAGTTTGCTGCGCAAGGCCGTCGCCACCGTCGACCCGAAAAAAAATCTCGGTGTGATCTTCAACGCCACCGATTCGGACATCCACAAGAGCTACTACCACGCCTATTACTCGGGCAACGGATACCAAAAGTGAACCATCCCATTTATCTCAATTCATTTAACGTCGTAACGGACCGGTTTGCGGGGTCATCCGCGGCCTGTCCGACTTCTGAGTGCAAGGGGGGCTTTGCGCTCCCGGCGGAGAATTCGGGTCTGCTTTCCCGGGTTCCCGTTTCGTGAGCGCAGGAGGACCGGCATGTACCCGAACTTGAAACTGGAAATTTTTAAAAAGGGCATTCATCAGAATCAACTCTCCAGGGCGGTCGGCATCAATGAGGCCGTCCTCAGCAAAATTATCCGCGGCTACCGCGAGCCATCCGCCGACGAACGGTTGCTTCTCGCGGGATACCTTCGCGCCGATGAAAAGTGGCTCTTCGAACGCTTTGACGTGGCAGCAGCAGGCTCGAAGGGCAACGGCGCCGGAGGAATGCAGGAAGCCAAAGATGGGGAATCCTAGCCTCGCAACGCTTCCTCGCATGGATTCAGGGACACCAGAATTAACCGGGCTGGTGCGCGTTCGTGTGTTTGAACCCGAGCGGGCTGCGGAATGGGATCGCTTCGTTCTTTCGGCGGCTTCGGGATCTCCATTTCATCTCACTGGCTGGATGCGTGCGGTTCAAAAGACATTTGGCTATGAGCCGCGCTATGTTTTTGCCGAGCGCGATGGGCAAATTTCCGGAGTGCTGCCGCTCTTCTCGATTTCCAATTGGGTGATTGGCCGCGTTTTGAATTCCGTGCCGTTTGGCGTTTATGGCGGAGTTTGCGCTGCGGATGACGAATCGCGCCGCGCGCTCATCGATCATGCCGCGGAGTCGGCACGCGCCGCAGGTGTCGATTTTCTGGAATTGCGCGAGCGCAAGAGCGAGCCGCTCGCGGGATTCGTTCAGAATCCGCTCTACGTCACGTTCACCACTGAGCTTTCCGCGAATCATGAAGCCAATATGAAGAAATTACCGCGCGACACGCGTTACATGATCCGCAAGGCCGAAAAAGCGGGCCTGCGCGCGCAGCATGGAATGGATCAGCTCGGAGAATTTTTCGATCTCTTCGCCGCTAACTTGCAGCGTCATGGCACGCCCGCGTTCCCGCGCCGGTGGCTCGAGAATCTTCACGCCGAGTTCGGCGACAAAATGGATTTGCTGGTGATCCGCAAGGGCGATACGGCTGTAGCTGGGGTGATTTCGTTTCTCTTTCGCGACACGATTCTGCCGTATTACGCCGGTGCAGGACCCGAAGCCCCGCGCCTCGCCGCCAACAACGCTCTCTATTGGGAGTTGATGAAGTGGGCCGCGGACGCGGGCCTGCGCAAATTCGATTTCGGCCGCAGCAAGCTGGGCACCGGTTCTTACGATTTCAAAGCGCAATGGAATATGGCCATCGAGCCGCTCGATTATCAAATTTTGCTGGTGCGTCGCAAGACGGCGCCCAACTTTTCGCCCAAGAATCCGAAATTCGAGCGCGCCACGCACGTCTGGAGCCGTTTGCCTCTCTGGCTCACCAAACAAATCGGCCCGCGCGTAGTTCGCTGGTTTCCGTAAGCGTTTCCCGGTTTCCGTTAGGGTTTGGGCCTCGTGGTTTGTCAGGGCATGGCTTCAGCCGTGCCGCAACCGCCGCAAAGGCAGTGCGGCTTTAGCCGCTGAGGGCGAGTCGGTCGAGTTCTCGCGAATCCTCTTCGGCTCGTTCTTCCATCGGACTTCGAGACATGAAAGCCGTCGCCTCAACTGAAAATTCCACCGCGATTTCTCCGGCCGCCCGCGAGACGCGAACCTCCGATGGGGCCGCGCCACTGCGCGTTCTTCACGTGATCGATCGCCTCGATATGGGCGGCACCGAATACGTCATTCTGAAAGTAATGGCGGGCCTAGGAGGCGGAGAATTCGAGCATCGCGTTTGCGCCGCGCGAGGATACAACGAGAGCTTGCCGCATCTGCAGAAAATGCGCGATCAAATCGTGGTCGCCGGACGCAACGAAGCCAAATTCCAGCTTCTGCTTTTCCGCCTCGCGGGAATCATGCGCGAGTTCCGGCCGCACATCGTCCACTCGCGCAATTGGGGCGGCATCGAAGCGATTCCGGCCGCGCGCCTCGCAGGAGTGCCCGTAGCGATTCACAGCGAGCACGGCTACATTCCCGACATGGCCGCGGGCCTGCCAATGCGGCAACGAATTATCCGCCGCGGCGCCTACGCCATGGCCGACGCTGTTTTCTGCGTCACCGAGGAGTTGCGCAATTTTCACGCGCGCCAGGCGTGGCTCGCTCCCGAGCGAATCCAAGTTCTGCACAATGGCGTGGATACCGAACGCTACTCGCCGCAACCTGCCCTGCGCCTCGCCGTACGCGAGCGTCTACAAATTCCGGCGGGCAGCCTGGTCCTCGGCATCGTCAGCCGCCTCGTGCCGATTAAGGACCACGCCACGTTATTTCGCGCCGCCGAGCACCTCGCAGCCCACAAAATAGATGTACGTGTAGTGGTCGCTGGCACGGGCCCGGAGCGCGAGCGCCTCGATGCGGTCGTAAATGCTTCGGCTGCGTTGGCTGGCCGTGTTTCGTTTGTAGGCGCGAGCGAAAATGTACCGGAAATTTTGAATGCGCTCGACATTTTCGTTCTTCCCTCGCTGATGGAAGGAATGTCGAACACGATTCTCGAAGCCATGTCATGCGGCTTGCCCGTAGCAGCGACACGGGTAGGCGGAAATCTCGAGCTGGTGCAGGAAGGCCGCACGGGAGTGCTATTCGCGCCCGGAGACGATGGTCAACTCGCCGCGGAGCTCGAATTGCTGGCGGCCAACGAAGAATTGCGCCGGAATTACGGTGCTGCCGGACGCCGCCGCGTCCTCGAAGATTTCAGTCTAGATAAAATGCTCGCCGGCTATCGCAAACTTTATCGCGATCTCGCGGCGCGCAAAGGTGTTCTGAAAGAGGCGCGAGCCTAAGCTATGTGCGGAATTTGCGGCATTTTCGAATACGAGCGGCACGAGCCCATCGCGCAGGAGCTCGTTCATCGCATGAACACAACCATCGTTCATCGCGGCCCCGATGATGAAGGCATATTCATCGACGGTGGCCTGGGCTTCGGTTTCCGTCGCCTGAGCATCATCGATCTGGCCGGCGGCCATCAGCCGCTCTCGAACGAAGACGGCAAGCTCTGGGTGATGCTCAACGGCGAAATTTACAATTATCCCGAGCTGCGCCAGGATCTCGAAAGTCGCGGTCACAAATTCGCCACGCATTCCGACACCGAAACCATCGTCCATCTCTACGAAGAATATGGCGAGGACTGTTTCCGCCGCCTGCGCGGCATGTTCGCCATCGCCCTATGGGATTCCCTCCAGCGAAAGCTGCTGCTGGCACGCGATCGAGTAGGCAAAAAGCCGATTTTCTACTCCGCTACGAAAAATCGCATCGTCTTCGGCTCCGAGCTGAAATGCATTCTGGCCGCGGGAGATTTTTCGCGCGATACCGACAACGAAGCCGTCTCCGATTATTTCTCGTTCGGTTATATCCCCGCGCCCAAAACAATTTACAAGACCGCGAAAAAGCTGCGTCCGGGCCACTATCTCGTTGCCTCAGCCGAGGGTGTCCGCGAAACCGCCTATTGGGA
>Ga0209038_10000025_pt1 | contig 38387 bp, 31 predicted proteins | sample BogFormECP03_OM3_FD_188237 | JGI IMG/M metagenome (GOLD analysis project Ga0209038, IMG submission 188237) | Bog forest soil microbial communities from Calvert Island, British Columbia, Canada - ECP03_OM3 (SPAdes) (version 2) | ecosystem: Environmental > Aquatic > Freshwater > Wetlands > Bog ...
ATTTAATGATTGGGCTTCGTTCGGCGCCCGGCCGGTATTCTTCTTCACCCGGTATTTGTCGCTCGCATTTGAGGCTGGATTCGACCACACCGAGGGTTTTGCAACTGCGCAAAGCGGCGTGAATACCAATTACGACGGCTGGCTGCGTAAAGTCACGATTGCGCCGGAAATTGGGGCGGGGCGCAAGTTCTTCAGTCGGCCGGTGCTGCGCGTGTTTTTGACGTACGCGAACTGGTCGAACGGATTCCGCGGCTTGGTCGGCGGAATCCCGTTCGAGGACCGAACCAGCGGGCTGACGTACGGCGTGCAAACGGAAACGTGGTGGTAGCAGGTGGCTTGCGGAAAACGTCAGGGCGTGAGCGGCGTATTTGACCCGAGCAGCGAGTCAGACGGCAGGGCGAAGAACCGCCTGGGAAATTCAGGAGAGTGAAGATGGCGACACCAGAAGTTACGAACAATCAGGGAACGTCGCAGAGTGCGGCAACGGTTGCGACCACGCCGAATTATTCGCGGCCACTCGCCATCGTCACGACACTATTTTTCATGTGGGGATTTCTGACGTGCCTGAACGATATTCTGGTGCCTCACCTGAAGGCCATTTTTGACCTGGATTTCGCAAAGGTCATGCTGGTCCAGTTTGCGTTCTTTTCCGGCTATTTCCTGTTCTCCGTGCCGTGGTCGAAGATCGTGAATGCAATTGGCTACCAGAGGAGCATGGTGGCTGGCCTGTTGACCATGGCTGTGGGAGCGTTTCTGTTTGTACCTGCCGCATCCATCGTTTCGTACCCGCTGTTCCTTACGGCGCTCCTCGTTCTCGCCGCCGGAATTACAGGACTTCAGGTGTCGGCAAATCCGTACGTGGTGGTGCTGGGCAAACCGGAAACAGCGTCGAGCCGCCTGGACCTGACGCAGGCATTCAATTCGCTGGGCACGACGATCGCTCCGAAACTTGGAGGACTATTGATCCTGGCGGCTGCGCCGATGGCGATGGAGCAGATGCAGCAATTGGCGCCACAGGCGCTGCGCGCGTACCGCATTCAGCAGGCGTCGTCGGTGAAGATGCCGTACACGGTGATCGGCGTTGCGCTGATATTGCTGGCTATTGTGATCGGCACGTTCAAACTGCCGAAGATTGAAACCGCGGCGAAGCGCGCGGGGGAAAAGGTGAACGATTCCATTTGGAAGCATCCGAATCTGGTGCTGGGGGCGCTTGGGATTTTCGCGTACGTGGGTGCGGAAGTTTCCATTGGAAGCTTTCTGGTCAATTTTTTCGGGTTACCGGAGATCGCGGGCCTCTCCGCGAAAAGCGCCGCGGGTTTTGTTTCGTTCTATTGGGGCGGTGCGATGATCGGGCGTTTTCTTGGCGCTGGCCTGCTGCGCCGGATCAAGCCTGGAAAGCTGCTAGGGCTCTGCGCGGTTTGTGCGGCGGTGCTAGTCACCGCATCGATGATACTGGGCGGACACACTGCGATGTGGAGCATCCTCGCGGTCGGCCTGTTCAACTCGATCATGTTTCCAACGATATTCAGTTTGGGAGTGGCTGAACTCGGCCCCCTCACGGGAAATGGGTCGGGGATTCTGACAATGGCTATCGTGGGGGGCGCAATACTTCCCGTGATACAGGGCTTTATCGCGGACCGTATCGGAGTTCACCATGCCTTCCTTCTGCCCGTGATTTGCTACCTATATATTTTGTTCTATGGGCTGAGCGGGTCAAAGGCGAACAGCGAGCGGCACGCGAGGGCCTAACGGACACGACGCAGTAAAGACACCAAGTGGCAGAGTATGGGTGTCCTCCGCAGGACCTAAGTAAGCGGGGGCTCCAATTTACGATGGGCGGTGTGGTGCGGCCCTTCAATATTTCTGTAAGTGTTGCATTTAAAGGGTTTAGAGGTTCCGTAAGTTCTTTAGAATCAATACTTGCGCAAGTGTCTTGCAAGTGTTGATTCTAAATGGCTTGCGGGTTCTTCAAAAGTGAGGTGGCTTCTGGTTTCTTTTTAGCGCGAGCCTCCTTCTATATCCAATTGAAGGCATGGAGAGAAAGGCGCACAGGGAGGAGTGCCCTTCGCGGCACAGGGTAAACCTGTGCTACTGCCAAAAGCAAAAACGCCAGCGAGACGCTGGCGATGCGAAGAGTTGCACAGAATTACCTACGAAACATTCTATGCCAGGAGTACTTTTTTTTCAAGAGAGAAATGAGGGGTTGATGGCGGGGAATGGGGAGGGCGCTTTGCGGTGGAGGGCGAGGTGGTGGCGAGCAAAGGCTTGGCCGGTTTTAGTGCATTCCATGCGGACGGGGGTGGCGGCAGTTACCTCCGTGTTGGTGGCGCGGTTGTTTCGGTTGCCGGAGGCCTATTGGGCGCCGATTACGACCCTGGTAATCGCGCAGTCGTCGCTGGGGGCGGCGCTGACGGTTTCCTGGCAGAGGATTGTTGGGACGGCGGCGGGGGCGGTTCTTGGTGCGATTGTGGCGAATTACTTCGGGATGAGCTTGCTGGTGTTCGGGGTCAGCGTCTTTCTTCTAGGAGTGCTTTCTGCCGCGACGCAGACGGATCGAGCCGCGTATCGGTTGGGGGGCATTACATTGGCAATTGTGCTTTTGATTCCGAGGACGGAGCCTGCGTGGAGGATTGCGTTTCATCGTTTTGCGGAAGTGTCGATTGGGATTGGGGTGGCGTTGGTGTTTGCGGTGGTTTGGCCGGAGATCGAGCCGGCGGCTGCTGGGAAGTGATGGCGGAAGTGAGCACGTTTAAGGGTTGAAGGTTCAAGGGTTGAAGGTTCAAGGGTTGAAGGTTCAAGAGTTGAAGGTTCAAGAGTTGAAGAAGAGAGCTGATAGCCGTGAATTAGTGACCTAAATGTGGGAAGAGGGTGGGGCAAGCCCCACCCCTAAGGATCGGGGAGTAAGGATGTGCGCACACCGGGAGCGGCTTGGGTGCGGTTACAGCTCGTGCACGATGTATCGTGCCCCTACAAAAACACGGACAGCGTGGCCCTGGTTACTGGGATTGAGTGGCGGATTGGGCGCGATTGGCGTCTGTGCGGGCAATTTTTTGGATTAGGCGGTAGCTGATTTTGTCGCCGCGGAGAGTGCCTACTGGGCGGAGGTCAGTTTTGGATTGGACAACTGGTAGCCAAGAGATGCCGTGGTCGAGCATGGTGGCGGTGGCGGTCAGTGTGGAGTCGTCTAGGGCCACGTAAACGCGTTTATCGGATATGAGTTCGCTCAGTTGGTACTGTGCGGGTACTCCGCCCGTGCCCAACCCCGTTGCGGCGATGCGGGCAATGATGTGATAAAGATCGTCGCGATCAAGAGTGCCCCAGAGATGCTGGTTTTCGTCGACGATGAGGAGTTCACCGCTGGGACCTTCGTTGAGGGCTCGAATGGCATCAGCCAGGATGGTGTCTTTATGGAGGAATTGGGCCGTGAGCGGATCCATGAGCGGGGCGAGAGGCTCGTCTTCGAGAAGCGTTTTCACAGCAGGCAGGCGGCGCCAAAAATCGCCCCCCTGTCGAGTGACTGCTTTGGTCAGGAGTTCGCGAAGCGGGGTGAAGTTTCCTGCGATTTGAGAAAAGAGAGCGCTGCCGATTTGGGCGAGACGAACAACGCTGCGGGCGCGGACGTTGGTTTCATGAGGACGATTGCCGAGGAGAGCGCCTTCGCCGAAAAAATCGCCTTTGCCGAGAATCGCGAGGATTTTCTGCTCTGTGCTGCCTTCGGGCGTTTGAAGAATTTCCACCTCGCCTTCTTCGATAACGCTGAAGACGCGGGCGGCGTCTCCCTGATGGTGGATGAAATCGCCGGGACGGAAGTAAGCGTGAGTCATAAGCTGAGCTTCGTCGGTATTGAGGAAACTGAGATCGCGGGGGAAGACCAGATCCCAGGCCCAGTCCAGGGCGACCTTGATTCTGCGGGACCATGTGGGGAGCTTGAAGAGATAGACGCCGCGCCAGAGGAACCATGCGAGAAAACCGGAGAAGCGCATGCCGAACATTTCCGCTACGGCGCTGTAGCCGCCGATGGAGCAGAGCTGGCCGAGAACCTTGAAGCGGAACGGTTTGGTGGGCTCGCCTTTCAGAACGCGGACGAGGTTGAGAGCAGCCTGGCGGCCCTGACGCTCGGCGAATTGGCCGGTTGGGGCGGAGGGTGTGTTATCGAAGGCGTTGATGATGAGGGCGCAGTCGCCAAGAGCCCAGACGTTGGTCTGGCCCTCGATGCGCATGTCGGGGGTGGTGCGAATGCGGTTTTTTTCTTTGGGGACGTTGAGGGTCTGGATTAGCGGAGAGATGGTGGTTCCGATGGTGCAGACGATGGTGTCACCCAGGAGCATGCGACCGTCTTTGAGCTGAACGCCTTCCTGGGTTGCGGCGACGGCACGTGCGTTCAACTCTATGGTGACGCCGGCCTTTTCCATTTTCTTTTGCGCGAATTTGCGGAGTGAAGGAGCGACTTCGGGAAGGATCTGGTCCTGAGAATGGACCATGGTGACGACCACATCTTTTTTTGTGAAGTTGCGGTAGAAACGCGTGCTGCTGCGGACGAGCTCGTTGACTTCGCCGGCGACTTCGACGCCGCTGAAGCCTGCGCCCACAACGATGAAGCTGAGATGGCGGCGTCGGCTTTCGGGATCGCTGGTGGCTTCGGCTTGTTCCATTTGGCGAACGACGTGCTGGCGGAGGTCGATGGCATCACGCATGACTTTGAAGGCGAAGGCGTGTTCGGTCATTCCGGGGATGATGGCGAGGTTGCTTTCGGCGCCGCAGGCGATGGCTACGTGGTCGTAGTGAAGGCGCGTGAGCGCGCCGCCTTCCGCTTCAAATACAATCTCGGAGGGGGCGAGGTCAATTCGTACGACGCGCTCGGTGCGGCATTCGATACCGGGGAGCATCTGACGCAGTGGAGCAATAGCCGCGTCGACGTTGATGGAGGCTCCGGCGACATCCGCGAGGAGCGGGTGGAAGACCATGTGGTTCTCGCGGTTGAAGAGGAGAATTTCACATTCGGAAGCGCGCATCTTCCCCCGGAGGGTCTTTGCGAATTTTACGGCTGCAAATCCTCCACCGACGATGACAACTCTCATGGTTTGCCTTTCCCTGCTTTGAGGCCGGGGACAGTTCGGAGTTCCACTTACCCTGTTGCCCGCTCCTTTGATGCTTGAAAAAGCCGAGCGGCTTTCTATTTCTCGCTTGGAATGTCCCGATCAGCATTCATGGAGTCCCTGATCCTGGCGTGCGGCCGACGGCGCGCTCAAGCTCCGCGTAGGCCAGCAGATAGCCGAGGCTGGCTTGCAGGAGGTCGGCTTTGGCTTTGTAGGTCGCGGCGGTGGCGTGCCGTACATCGGAGGTCAGAACCACGCCCTGCTTGGCCTGATCGCTGGCCAGTCTTTCGCTCTCCTCACGCAGCTCAGCTACTTGTTTCGCGACGTTGACCATGCTCTTGGTGCGTTCGAGTTTGTTGTAGCTGCGCTCTACTTCCACGGCGACTTTTTCTTTGAGGCGCTCGAGATTTACTTCGGCTTCGCTGAGCTGGGTATCGCGCTCGCTGACATTGGCTTTGCGCTTGCCGAAATCCCAGAGGGTGTAGCTGAGATGGATGCCGGCGGTGCCGAAGTTACGGACGAAGAACGGGATGCCGTCCTGGTAGCTGTAGCGTGCGAAGGCAGTGACGTCGGGAATGTAGGCGGTTTTTGCGGCGGCTACGCCGGCGCGGGCTTTTTCGATGGTCAACTGAGCGGCGCGGATTTCCGGATTTTCGTCCCAGGCGGCTTTCAGGTATTCGTCTTTCGGTTGCGTCTGAAAATCGCTGGCGACATCGGGGTCAAGGTCCAGCTTTGTGTCGAGCGGGAGGCCGAGAAGATCGTTCAGGTCGGTCGTGAAGTCATCTATTTGAAGTTCCGCGGTGAGGACGGATTGCTGGCCCTGGAGGAGTTCGGCGCGGCTTTGGAGTGCGGCGACCTGGAGGGCGCTGCCGTTGTGGACGTCGTTTTCATTTTCATGGAGAGATTCCGTGGCGAAGGAAGCCTCCTGTTCGGCGGCGTGCTTTTGAAGTTGCGCGACGAGGATGCCGAAGTAGAGGGCGTGGACTTGCAGGGCGACTTCGTTTTCGGCGGCTTTCAGCTCGGTGCGGGACGTGGCGATTTCTACGGCCGCTACACGATTTTCCTGGTGAATGCGGAGGAGTTGGGTCAGAGGTTGGGTGAGCTGAGTGCCGCTGGAATAGAACGTGTTATTGCCTTCGCGGATGGTGGTGGGTTGTCCAGGAACGGGAACGCCACCTGGGGAGCCCAGGGATCCTTGTGGAATCGTAAGGTCCTGGAGTTCGCTAATGTGCAGGATACTGGATTCATTTGTGAGAACGGGATAGTAGTCGGAACGGGCGCTATCTTTTTTGTGTTCGTTTTCTTCGACTTTGAGACGGGCGAGCCGTAGGGAGCGGTTTTGCGCGAGGGCCAGGCGGACGGCTTCGTCCAGTTTGAGATGGCGGACTTCGTTTGGCTGGGCCAGCGCAGCGAAAAGAAAAAGTGCTCCCGCGGTTGCAGAGGCGCGGAGGAATCTTGCGCGAAACATGGCGTGCTCCATTCGTTTTGAGATTTGATTTTTGCTGGGCGAAAGAGCGGAATGCGACAGATGGGCGTTCATGATTTGGGTTCCTTTTGCGCAATTAATTGTTCTTGGGCCAGGCTCAGGTCGCCGTAGGTGAGCGGCGATTCGCGAAGCGCGGCAACGAGCAAGAGAGCGATGACGCAGGCCCAGGCCAGCAGGTGGAATCCGTCGATGATGGTCTGCGTGTAGGCTTGCAGGCGGACGCGGCCGCTGAGGAGGCCGACGGCGCGGCCTGTTGCGGCGGCGATGCCGGCGGATTTTGAGGAGAGGCCTGCGGCTAATTGGCGGAGGTTGAGGTCGGTGAGCCAGGTGCCGCCTTGCACGTGGAGGCCGAGGAGATTGGAGTGGAGTTTCTCGCGCTGCGCGATGAAGTGGCCCATGAAGACCGCGCCGAGCTGGCCGCCGAAGAGTCGCAAGACGTGGAAATAAGCAGAGAAGGTGAGAATCATTTGCGGCTTGGAGAGACCGCCGGAAAAAATGCCTTGGAGGATGATGGTCGAGACGAGGCCGATGAAGGCGAAACATTGGCCAACGCCCATGAGCAGTTCGGTGCGGTAATAGTTTTCTGCGGACCAAGTGCTGGTGAGGTTGGCGTTGAGGATGGCGGCGAAGGCCATGCAGGCGAAGCCAGTGGCCATGATGAGGCGGGAATCCACTTTTTCGAGTAGGAAGTAGCCTGCGAGAAGCGCGAGGAAGATCAAAGGAGCGGCGCTCCAGATGATGGCGGGGCCGATTTGGTCGGCTTCGAAGCCGTGGATGGCGAGGGACTGGGGGATGAGAATGATGGTGCCGAGAAGAGTGAAGCGAAAGAGGACCAGGCCCGCGCCGAGGAGCAGAGTGTTCCACTGGCGCAGATAGGGAAGATCCACGAGAGGATTTGGGCTGCGCAAACGGTGCACGAGACTGTAGAGCAGAAAGAGTGCGCCGCCGAGTGTGAGTGTGGTGAAGAGGCCGGAGCGCCACCAGTCGAGGCGTTCGCCTTGATCGACGGCGGCGAAGAGCATGGCGAAGCCAGTGCTGGCGAAGAGGAAACCCGTGAAGCTGGGAGCGGCGCCGGATTTTTTGGCCGGGGCCGAGGCGGGAATGCCGAAATAGATGCAGAGCATCATCAGCGGAGTGATGAGCGCGGAGTTCCAGAACATCCATTGCCAGGAGAAATGGTCGCGATACCAGCCGTAGAGGGATGGGGCGATGTTGACGGCGCCGTCAACGAAAGTGGCGTAGAGGGCGATGGTGAAGGGGAGGAATTTTAACGGGATGTTGCGCAGGGCGAAGGTAAGTGTGAGCGGGTAGAACGTGCCAGAGGTCAGGCCGGCGAGGACTAGCGCGGTGATGAGCAGGCTGTAATTGTGGATGAGCGGGAGGAAGGCGCAGATCACTGTGAAGCTTGTGGCTGCGGCGAAAAGAATTCTGCGCGGGCCCAGCAGCGCGCCAAGATAGACGGTAAAGGGGCCGATGAACATGAGGGCGACGTTGTAAGCGCTGCTGAGCCAAGCGCCGTCGTCGAAGCTGATGCCGAGGTGGCCTTTGAGGTCGGCGAGGCCGAGGGAGATCATGCGGCCGGTGAGGGTGACGATTCCTGCGCCCATGATGACGCCTAGGATACCGAGCAGCGGGGCTTTCGAGAGATCGCTGGGCACGGCTCCCGCGATGGCCTGGGCTATGCGCGACGGCGGGGGTAGGGAAGCGACAGTGGTGGAGGCAGCCATGTTTTCTTTGCGCCCCGGTCAGGGCTTCGTGCGAACGGTGGCGATTACGGAGAGCCCCGGACGCAGCGTGGTGGCCAGGTTTGCATCGTCGAAGGCGATTTTTACTGGGATGCGTTGGACGACTTTTGTGTAGTTTCCAGTGGCGTTGTCGGGCGGGAGCAGGGCGAATTGCGAACCGCTGGCGGGTGCGATTTCCAGGACTTTGGCGGAGAAAGTTTTTCCGGGGAATTCGTCGATGCGGATTTCGGCAGGGTCGCCGACTTTTACGTTGGTGAGCTGCGTTTCGCGGTAGTTGGCTTGCACCCATTTGATTTTGCTGACGAAGGCGATGATTTGCGTGCCGGGGGAGACCAGCTGGCCAGGGCGGACCTGGCGTTCGCCGACTGTGCCATCGCCTGGCGCGGTAATCTTTGTGTAGCCGAGATTTACTTTTGTGACCGTGACGGCGGCTTCTTTTGCGTGGAGATCGGCGATGAGCTGGGCTTCCTGGGACTCCAGAACGGACTTGGTGCGTTTTTCTGCTTCGACGGCTAGTTCATTGCTGAGCAGAAGCGTTTTTGCCTGGGTTAGATCGGCTTCGCGGCTTGCGAGTTGGGCGGCGAAACGCTGTTCGTCGGCGGTGACCTGCTCGACTTTTTGCTGGGTGCTGGAGTTTGTCTGGAGGAGGGCTTCCTGGCGCTGGCGTTCTTTCTGCGTGCGGACAACGTCCGCTTGGACGGCGGCCTCACCGGCTTTTGCCGCGGCGATTTGCGCGTTGGCCTGGTCTACTCCGGCGCTGGCGCGCGCGATGCGGGAATCCTGGAGTTCGCGCTGGCGGTGGTTGTTCTCGATGGCAGCTTTTGCGGCTTCGACCGCGGCGTTTGCTTGGGCTAGTTGCGCCTGGTAATCGTCATCCTCAAGTTCGACGAGGAGATCTCCCTTGTGGACCTGTTGGAAGTCGGTGACCTTCACATCGCGCACGATACCCGCAACTTTTGTGCTGAGCGGCGTGACGTCGCCGCGAACGACGGCGTCGTCCGTCACTTGCTCAATGCGGCCGCCTTCCCAAGCGTTCCAGTCGCGCGTTAGTGTGATAACGATGGCAGCGGCGAGCAGAAGCACCAACACCGGTACGACAAATTTCCGCCATTTCGGTTTTTCGGGTGCGGCCGCCGCGTGTTCAGGTGGCGTTGGATTCGGCTGGGCCGCCGCGGGAGGTGCAGCGGGGGGTTGCGTCAAGGATGTTTTTCCTGTTGCTGACATAACGCCTCACTTTGAGAAGTACGATTTGTTCGTCGTGCTCATGAGTTGCCGTATTCCCGGACTCGGCATTCCCTGGCCCGAAGGTTTCCGTTGTTTTCGAGGAGGAGCACTGCCCCAATCTTACGGGATGGAAGCAGGGGACGCATCCCGACTTCGGAGTTAATTTGCATACCGCGAAAGGCGAATACGCAAATACCACTTTCGGGGCACCCTCTGAGTCTGTCACCTTTTGTGCCCCACCCTCGCGATCCACGCAAGGATATAGGGGGGGCAATTCCTGAGGGTTACTCGGGCAGAGGCTTTTCGAGCATGCGCGCTTTCGTCCACGTCGCCAGAGCGATTGCGCGTGGTGGGGAAGTGCGTTCCTATCGCTTGCACGACTCCTTCGCGGACATCACTGAGTTGTCCGGAGGGTGCGGCGGTTTCGGCGCGTAATCGAAGTACTTGATATTGACGTTGGACCCCGCGCCAACCGTTATAATGACGGCGCGCCACTTGGGAATCGCAAATCCGTCCGGCCATAAATTTTCAGAGCCTGAATTGCCTCCCGCTGCATCTATGCAGGCAAGGTAACTCGCGCGCAAATTAGCCGAGATTTGGCGAAGCCACTTGGGAGCATCCTTTTGAGACAGCGTTGGATTTTCAGAAGCAGCTTAATCATCGCGGCGCTTGCCGCGGTTGGAGTCTTGTGGGGACACCGCGCGGGAGCGTCGAGGAGCCTCCCGAGACATTCAAAAGCCTCGGCGGAATCCGCCGCGCCTCCTCAACAGCTCGGCTCAGAGGGCCAGGCGGCGCTGCGGGCCATCGTTCAATCGGGAAATTTGGCGGATTTGCGCTGGCCGGATTTCAGCGATTACGACAAGCATCTTCAGAATTTCTACGAATCGTACAGCTATTCTCTCCCGTGGGTGCGGGGAATGCAGCCGACCGCGCAGGCGCAGCAAGTCATTTCGCTCCTGTTGAAGGCGGATCAAAAAGGGCTTAATGCGGAAGATTACGACGCCTCGCGCTGGAGCGGCCGGCTCGCCAAACTCAAACCCACTGCGTCGCAGCCTTCGGAAGAAGATGCGGTGCGATTCGACGCCGCGCTGACCGTCTGTCTGATGAGGTACATTTCGGATCTTCACATCGGCAAGGTTAATCCCAAGCATTTTGACTTTAACCTGGACGTCGAGGCCAAGAAATACGAATTGCCCGAATTTGTGAAGGATAATGTTGTGGAGGCGTCTGATGTTCCTGGCGTCCTGGCGCAAGTGGAGCCGCCTTATCCGGGTTACCGTCGCACGATTCAAGCCCTGGTTAGCTACCTAAACATCGCGAAGCAGTACGACGGCAAGCCGCTACCCCTGGCACCAAAAACGATCGCACCTGGAGACACTTATCCCGGCGTTCCTCAACTGGCCCAATTCTTGCGACTGCTTGGCGACCTGCCGGCGGACACGACTGTCGCGGCGGATGCAACGGTCTATCAGGGTCCGCTCGTGGATGCGGTCAAGAATTTTCAGCTCCGCCACGGTCGCGTTGTGGACGGGCGAATAACGGCGCAAACGCTGGCCGATCTGAACGTCCCCATTGCGAATCGCGTACGGCAGATGCAGTTGGCTCTGGAGCGCTGGCGATGGCTGCCGCTGTCCTATCAGAAGTCGCCCATCATCGCGAACATTCCCGAATTTCGCCTGCGCGCTTACGACGAAAACTTCAATGTCGCCGTCACGATGGATGTGGTCGTCGGCAAAGCGTACGGGCATGACACGCCGATATTCAGCGACACGATGGAGTACGTTGTGTTTCGGCCCTACTGGAGCGTTCCCTATTCCATCGCCAGGGCGGAATTTCTTCCTAAGATCGCGAAGGATCCTGATTACTTGCAGAAAAAAGGGTTTGAGGTTGTGGATAGCAAGCAGGACGTAGTCTCGGCAGGAACGGTATCAAGCGAGGTGCTGGAGCAACTGAAGGCAGGGAAATTGTTCATCCGCCAGACGCCCGGTCCCAAGAATTCGCTCGGGCTCGTGAAATTTATTTTTCCTAACAACTACAACATCTACTTTCACGATACGCCCGAGCAGGAATTCTTCGAGAAATCCCGGCGCGATTTCAGCCACGGCTGTATTCGGCTGGAAGACCCGACTGACCTTGCCACTTGGGTGTTGCGTAATAACCCGGGCTGGGACCTGGAGCACATCCGCGCCGCCATGAAGGGAACCGTGACACAGCAGGTGAATCTCGTGCATCCGATTCCGGTTCTAATCGTCTATGCCACCGTCATTGTGCGCGAGGACGGACTCGTCCGCTTTTACGACGACATCTACGGGCACGACGCTTCGCTCGAAAAAGTTCTCGAGAAGGGTTACCCGTATCCGAGTTAGTCGCCTCCGCGCAGGCTGGCAGGGCAGTCGAAACACCACTGGCGAACTCGGCCGGTGTCCACATGGATGAAGTTAGAGTGAGGATAGTAGCCGACGCCACCGCGCTGGAGGGCGAGAGCCGCCTCGCGCAGCTTCAGCGTGTCAATACCGGGCATGCGAAGGTCAATCGCTTCCGCTTGAATGTGCAGGCTGTTTTTGGCGACGCCAGCGGTGTGGGCGCGAAGGGATTCGTTCGTTTTTGGTGTGCGGTAGCCGCAGACGATGTCGATTTCGCCGCTGGGCTGTCCAATCGACGCCGTAAGGTCGTAGAGGGTGTCGTAGAGGCGCGGATCGAAGTGGCGGATGTCGCCGGTGTTATGGTCCCGCAGGAAATAGTCGAGCCTGGCGAGGGCCGCCGGAACGTACTTTTCGCCCTGGCGGTAGATAATTTCGAGCCTTTCGCCGGTATGCGTATTGTAAAGCGAAAGCTGATGATCCTGGGATTGCTGGGTTTGGGTTTGCTCCGACGGAGAGGTCACCGCGCTCGATTGCGCGCCCTGACCGCCCGACACCACCAGAAATAAGAGAACGCCTCCTATGAGGCTACCGAAAGAAATTGTCCTGGACACTGGCATCGTCTCCTTACTCTCCAATTTTAGCACAGGCAGGGGTTGCCTCTGCTTTGGCGCTCTGGGAAGCTTGTTGTAAGTCTTTATTTGTCTGTCGTTTAAGGGAGGCTGCCGAAGAGCCTTGGTTACCACGTCGCGAAAGCCTCGTCCTGGACCTCCCCTGCGGTTTTTCCCCATTGTGGACATGCTGGACGAGTGGAGAGCTCTCCGGTCAGTCCTAGTACCAGCCTTCAAATGTCTCCCCCGGACGGGCCGCTTGGGTGTACACTCTGCTTCCGACCAATCGAGGAGGATGAGATGAAGCGGTCTACCCACAAAGGTGCCCTCGCGGCGCGCGAAGCGCACTCAGCGCTGCTTGAGCTGAGAGAGATGGTCGAGAGCGCGGCAAAAAGAGTGCATGCCGCCGAATTTGAAGCGGCGCGGATGGCCATCGGAGGCAAGGGAGAGGTCTCCTCGGAAACTCCGCTTGAGTCTGCGGCGGAAAGCCTGCGGTCACCCAGTTTTGAAGCGGCTGTGGCGCAAGCCCGCGACAAAGTAGAGGTCGCGCTCGCTTTTACAAAGGCAGCCGGGCACTAGTCTCCACGTAAAGCAGCTGACTCCAACTCAGGTTACTTGGATTTTGCGTTCCAGGGATGGAAGTTACAACCGGAGCGGTGCCCCTTGGCTCGGGTTTTGACGGCGTGAACGTTCACGGGATTCCAGCGTGCACTTGGTAGCTAAGGCGCTTTGCCATTGAGCGCGCCTGGGCCAGTTGAAATAGCTCGTCAGGTTTGAGGACTACCAGTCCGCGTACTTCGTACCGTCCAGGGCCGTGGCTGTTGAGTTGGAACGAACGTCAAAAACGTCGTTGCCGCCCCAGCTTGTCGTGTCGGGGTCATCTTGAACGGCTCGCAGGCTCCAGTCCGTGTGTCCTGTCATGGGGTCAATCGGAATGCGGCGAAGGAAGCGTACTTTCTGGAGGCTGCCGCCGCCATAGTCCACGCCTTTGACGAGTGTTTCGAGATCGGGAGGGTAGTTCTCACTGCCGACCTGCGTACGAATCAGGCTCAAATCGCCGGCATCCTTGTACTGGTCTATGGCTTTTCTGATCTCGCGAAGTTCCCTGCGAAGCTCGTTTTCTTTTGCGCGGATGACCGTGAACTTAAAGACGGGAAGCGCAGCAGTCGAGAGAATGAGCAGAATGCTGCTGGCAATAATCAGCTCGAGCAGGGTCATCCCCGATTGTTTAGAGGATACACGCGTGCGCGAAGTCATCTTGCACCTTCCCTCGGCGTCCAAGACGCCGGAGCCCGACATCTTCAAGGCTACACATTTTGATGCATAAAAAGGATACAAAGGCGGTGCAACCGGGTCAATAAGACACCTAATATACGCTTGCCAGGCAACGTTCTTTAAGCGCCCGCGAGCGAATCCATTTGCCAGAACAATCTGTCCATTCTTTGCGCTATTCTTGGGAGAGCAGGGAGGCCTCGCAGTGAATGTAAAGCCTGCGCCGTCCGTTAATACCGAAATGACCACGACGCTGGCGGTCGAAAACTCCGCTTCCCCGGCGGACGTCTCCGTCGTCATTCCTTGTCTCAACGAAGCGAATTCCATCGCCTTTTGCGTGGAGAAGGCCATACGCGCCTTCCAAGCGGCAGGCCTGCGCGGCGAGGTCATAGTTGCAGACAACGGTTCGACGGACGGCTCGATTGAAATTGCGGAAAAGCTCGGCGCGCGGGTCATTCCAGTCTCGCAACGCGGCTACGGCTCTGCGCTGCGTGCGGGGATTTCGGCGGCTCGAGGTGCGTTCATCATCATGGGCGACGCCGACGACAGCTACGACTTCAGCGAAATTCCGCGCTTCGTGGAAATGTGGAAGCAAGGGTACGACGTGGTGATGGGCAATCGTTTTCGCGGAGAAATCAAGCCCGGGGCGATGCCCTGGCATCACAAGTACGTCGGCAATCCCGTCCTGACCGCGATCCTTAATCTTTTTTTTCACGCCGGCATCGGTGACAGCCATTGCGGCATGCGCGGTTTCACCCGCGCCGTTTACGACCGGATGGACTTGCGCAGCGCCGGCATGGAGTTTGCCTCGGAATTCGTAATCAAAGCCGCCCAGCTTGGCGCGCGCATCACGGAGATCCCCATCACTCTTTGGCCGGACAAGCGCGGCCGTCCTCCGCATCTCCGCAGCTTCCGCGACGGCTGGCGGCACCTGCGCTTCATGCTGCTTTACGCTCCGAACTGGCTTTTTATTTTGCCCGGGGCTTCGCTCTGCGCGTTTGGCCTGTTTCTCGTATGCTGGCTGCTGCCGGGCGCCCGCGCCATTTCTCCGCACGTTACGCTCGATCTTCACACCATGATCTTTGGCGTTATTTTCACCTTGCTGGGCGTGCAAATCCTCTCCATCGGAACGTTTGCAAAGGTCTTCAGTTATTCGGAGCGTTTCGACAGAGCCACTATTTCGCTAAAACGAGTGTTGAAGCGAGTTACCCTGGAAACCGGTTTGCTGCTCGGAGGAGTGCTTTTCCTCGCCGGATTTGCCGGATGCGCGTGGGTCACCTGGCAATGGGCGGCCAGCGGGTTTGGTCCCCTCCAGCAGGTCCGCCAGGTTCTTTTCTGGTCTATGTGGCTCTTTATCGGAGTTCAAGTGATTTTTGGATCACTCTTTCTCAGCATGCTTGGCGTCAGCCGCGGCACGTACATCGGCGACTACGACCTGAAATAAATGCCCTACACCGGCATCGATCATTTCATCGCCCGCATGCGCTTTGGCGCAGCGTACCCGTATATCCGTCAGGGCTCGCGTGTGTGCGATTTGGGCTGCGGCTTGGAAGCTGCATTTCTGGAATACGCCTCGGACCGCATTGCGACGGGCGTCGGCGTGGATGATCAAGTCGAAGATGGCGTGCGCGGCCGTTGGCAGCGCGTGAAAGGGGATTTACGCGACACGCTGCCGCTAGCAGACGGAACCTTTGATCACGTGGTAATGCTAGCCGTACTTGAGCATCTTACCGAGCCCGAACAAATTCTTCGGGAAACCTTCCGCATCCTCGTGCCGGGCGGCTCGCTCATCATGACCTGGCCCGCGTCTGCCGTCGACCCGATTCTCCGAGTGCTTCACGCCCTTCATTTGATCAGCGACGAAATGGAGAGTGATGAGCACCAAAAGCGCATTCCCGTCGCCGCCCTGGAACAAATGCTGCAGCGGATTGGCTTCGTAAAATTCTTCCATCGTACTTTTGAATTTGGACTGAACAATCTGATGGTCGCCGGTCGCGAATAAATCTCTGCCGCTCCGATTCGATCTACCAGTCGAACATCGTCCCGTCCAACTTTCTATTGACGGGCAAATAAGCGCGCTCATAGGGGAAAGTGCTGGCGAGCTTTTCGTTGTAGTCGACGCCCAAACCCGGCGCATCCCCCGGGTGCAGAAATCCGGCGTTAAAGGAATAAGAATGCGGGAAAACCTCGTCGGTCTCCTTGGTATGCAGCATGTACTCCTGAATTCCAAAATTGTTGATGGAAATATCGAAATGCAGAGCGGCGGCCATAGAAACGGGCGAGAGATCCGTTGCCCCGTGACACCCCGTCAGCACATGATACATTTCCGCCAGGGATGCCACCTTCTTCAGCTGGGTTAGCCCGCCGGCGTGTAACGGCGCCATGCGAATGTAATCGATCAACTGCTCTGTAATGACCGTCTGCGCGTCCCAAATGGTATTAAACACTTCTCCGAGCGCCAGCGGAGTAGTGGTGTGTTGTCGAACGATCCGGAAGCCCTCCTGCAGTTCCGCGGTGACCGCATCCTCCAGCCAGAACAGGTGATAAGGCTCAAGGCTCTTGCCGAGCCGCGCCGCTTCGATGGGAGTAAGCCGGTGGTGCGCGTCGTGCAGCAGATGTACGTCATCGCCAAACTTCAGGCGCAAGGCCTCAAACAGCTTTGGAACATGCAGCAGGTATTTTTCCGTGGACCAAATATTTTCCGGGGGAAGTCCTTTTTCTGCGGGCTCGTAGTAGAACTTGCCTTTTGCGACGCCATACGTGGAGGGAATTCCGGGGACTCCCGACTGCGCGCGAACCGCGCGATAGCCGAGGGCAATGTACTTGCCGACTTCGTCGACAGTTTCCTCTATATCCTTCCCATTGGCGTGCCCGTAGACCATCACGCCGCTCCGGCTTTTCCCCCCAAGCAAGTTGTAAACGGGTGTGTTGAGAGCCTTGCCCTTGATGTCCCACAACGCAAAGTCGATAGCACCGATCGCGGCCATCGTGACCGGACCGCGGCGCCAGTAACCCCCGCGGTAAAAATATTGCCAGATATCTTCTGACTGAAACGGATCGCGCCCGATCAGGCAGGGAATCAGATGGTCCGAAAGATAGGAGGCTACGGCCAGTTCGCGCCCATTCAGCGTCGCGTCGCCGAGACCATAAATACCCTGGTCTGTGTAAATTTTGAGAGTGACAAAATTTCTGCCCGGCGAGGTGATTAAGACTTTCGCATCCGTTATTTTCACTGCTCCTCCAAGAATGGCCGTCGTTTTCGTGAGCGTAGATTTTGCTGCGACTCGCGGCGCTTGCCAACAACGAGCTTCGGTAATTTCAAATTCGCCGCACGAGTCCGCGCTCGGTAGCCGCCGTGTTGCGCACAAGCACCAGGACGAGAATCATGCCGACAAAAGGAATCAGCCCGGCAATGACCATCAGCGGGTCAAACAAGTGCGTCCCCGTCGCAATCCGCGCATCGGATAGATGCCCCGCCAGTTCGAAAACGATGATTGTCCCAATCGCCGCTCCCGTGCCGCTCATTCCACTGACGGTCGCAACGGAATCATTCCTGTAAAGGTCAGAAGGTAGCACGTTGGCGATAGTCGTGAAACATGCATAAGAAAATGTAGCAAGACCGAAGAGAAGCGTTAGCAAATAGAGATTCACAGTGAAAATCGTAGGAATGAGCAGCGCGACCCCAATTCCGCCGAAAATCACCAGTGCTTTACGCGCTCTTCCCACCGGCCACCCGCGCTTGATCAAGAGTCCTGAAAGCCACCCGCTGAAGAAATTGCCCAAATCGGCGGCAATGAACGGAATCCAAACGGCAATCAGGCCGCTCTTCAGCGAGATCCCTTTGGCAACAAGATAGATGGGAAACCAATCGGTGATGAAAAACCAGACCGGGTCCGTGAAACTGCGGGCGATGATGGTTCCCCAAGTCTGCGGCAGTTTGAGCAGATCGTGCCATCGCGCGCGGCCATTCGCAGAAGGTTCGTCCTGCGAGTGGTCGGTAAAAATCATCTCCCGTTCGGCACTGCCGATGCGTGGATGATCTTGTGGCCGATAGTAGAGCCATCGCCAGGCAATCAGCCAGAAAAATCCAAGTAATCCCGGAACAACAAAGGCCGCTCTCGCGCCCCAGCGAAAATATAGCCACAGGACGATGAATGGTGCTACTGCACCACCAAGCGAAGAGCCGCTGTCGAACAGCGCAGTGGCCAAACCTCGTTCGTGTTTGGGAAACCACTCGGAAACAGCTTTGGTTGCGCCAGGCCAATTCCCGGATTCGCCCAGTCCCAGAAAAAAGCGAAATCCCATGAATGAGTAAAGACCTCTCGCCAGCGGAGTGAGCACCGAAACAATCGAATACCAAAGAACGGTAATGGTGAGGCCCCGCTTGGTGCCGATGCGATCCATCAACCGGCCGCTTAGTGTTTGTCCGATGGCATACGCCACGCGGAAGGCAACCACAAGGTTGGCGTAGTCCGTGTTGGTCCAGTGGTAGTCCTGCTTGAGATACGGTGCAAGCAGAGAAAGAGTTTGCCGATCGATGTAGTTGATGACCGTCGAAGCAAAAAGTATCGCCCCAATCCACCATCGCAGAGCGGGAATCGCGCGCCTGCTCCTGTTGTTGTCGCCCGATGATTGAAATTGTGCGGTAGTCCTCATTAAGTAGCGGCTTCAATTGCTGAAGCAGCACCCATCCATCACGCGGACACCACGGGGGCTACGAGTGTTGCGAGTGCCGAAGGAGCAAGCAGCGCGGCGGATTGCCTGTCCAGGTAAATCGTCGCATGGGGATGAGTGCGCAGGATGGACGCGGGTGCAATCGGGCTGATGGGGCCTTCGACGCAGGCTTTTACTGCCGCTGCTTTGCGGGCATCGGGAACCACAATGATAATTTCTTTTGCGCAAAGGATCTGCCGCACCGACATAGAGATCGCTCTCGAGGGAACTGCCGCGAGATTCGCAAACCAGCCTTCGCCAACTTGCTGCTGGCGGCAAGGTTCATCCAGCTCGACGATTAAATAAGGTTCGTCTGTTTCGAAATTAGCTGGAGGATCGTTGAAAGCGAGATGCCCGTTTTCGCCAATCCCAACAAACGCAACATCGATTGGAGCGCTTCGAAGAGCCTCGCTTGCGCGGCGAATGACTCCCACGGGATCGTCTTCGCCATTCATCAAATGATGGCGCGTAATCCCGGTTTTGGAAATCAATCGCTCCTGCAGATACTTGCAGAAGCTGGCTGGATGCGTCATAGGCAGCCCGATATATTCGTCGAGGTGAAATAGTTCCACTTTGGGCCAGTCGATCCCGGGCGAACTGGTCAGCGCCTCTAGAAATTCGAATTGAGAAGCACCCGTCGCAGCAACAATGCGCGCCATTCTCCGATCGCCGATAGCACTGCGCAAAATCGTGGCGGCTTGAGCCGCCGCGGCTTCCCCCAACGTCTGTTTGGTCTCAAATACGCGCAGCAGCAACGATGACACTCCTTCCTTGCGTTCGTTCTAGTTCCCAAGTAAAGCGAATCAGGAAGTCTACATCACGCCCAAGCACCTTGAAATTATAATTGGCGCAACTACGGAACGGCCGGTCCGCGAGCGAGCGCGACTTCTCCCATTTCCCAGGACCTATTTTTGATATAGTCCCACGCACGATGTCTCTCGATTCTTCGACCGGACCCGATTCTCCTGCCGTCCCGCTTACAGTAAATCAGATTCGAGGTTTCTGGGCCGCATGGGGCGGATGGACACTCGACGGCATGGATTCTTTTATCTACGCATTAGTCCTCCTGCCATCGCTTCGCGATCTTCTTCCGCGCTCGGGCATTGCGGCGAGCAAAGGCAACATCGGTTTCTACGGTGGCTTGCTCTTCGCACTCTTCCTGTTCGGATGGGGCCTCGCTTTTCTGTGGGGACCAGTGGGCGATAAGTTTGGCCGCGTTCGGACGTTGATGATTACTATTGTGTGGTACTCGGTGTTCACTTTTCTTAGCGCGCTGGTGACTGGCGTTTGGCAATTGGCCGTGCTCAGGCTCTTCGCCGGTATCGGAATCGGCGGCGAATGGGCCATGGGCGGTACGTTTGTTGCGGAAGAGTGGCCGGAGAATCGCCGCCGCGCCGGCGCGGGTTACATGCACACCGGCTACTACGTCGGCATTTTCCTCGCAGCGCTCGCCAACTATGCGATCGGCAGCCGTTATGGCTGGCGCTACATGTTTGCCGTCGGGGGATTGCCAGCATTACTCCTGGCTTGGGTCCGACATGGTGTCCACGAGCCTTCGCGGTGGTCAAAAAAAGTCGAGGTCGTCCGTTCATGGCAAATCCATCGCCCATTCGTGGCACTGTTTTCACCCGCGCTGCGCCGCCGCACAATCTTGAACTCCTTGCTCATGCTCGCTTCGATCAGCGGTTTGTGGGCAGGAACTGTTTATGTGCCTGCCGCGGTCACATCTCTGGCTGAGGCTGCGGGCCGTGTTGGGCCGCAAGCCGCGCAACTCGCTTCTCGCGCCACGATGCTCGTGGCGTTCTCGACCATCCTCGGCTGCCTCATGATGCCGTGGCTTGCCGAGCGAATCGGCCGCCGCGGCGCTCTCGGCTTTTTCTTTGCTCTGATGACGATCTTCATTGCCCTGACATTCGGCAAGGTTTTTTATCTTGGGCCAACCGCGCTCCCATGGTTTTTCGTCTGTCTGTTTTTTCTTGGCCTGGGCGGAGCCAATTTCGCTGTCTACACCCTCTGGCTCCCAGAACAATACCCGACAGAATGCCGCGCCAGCGCCTTCGCTTTTTCTACGTCTTTCGCGCGCTTTGGCGGAGCGGCGATCACATTTCTGGTTGGAGCAGGCGTTCAGCGATACGGCTCACTCGGCATCCCTGTCGCATTAACAGCGATCGGGTTCGCCGTCGGTCTCTTCTTGATTCCGTTTGGAACAGAAACACGTGGACAGCCTTTGCCGGCGTAGCGATAGTGTGATGATTTCTAATCGGAGAGGATAAACTCGTCGAACAATGATGATGGCACGAACGGCTAACCCAAAAGCAGGTGCACGTCACGCCGTTCTCGCCGGATTCCTCGGCTGGACGCTCGACGCCTTCGATTATTTCGTCATCACTTTCATGTTTGACGTCCTAGCCCAGCAATTTGGCGTTTCGAAGAAGCAGATTGTCTTTACCACGTTCGCAACGCTGGCGATGCGTCCGGTTGGCGCAGTGCTTTTCGGCCTTCTCTCCGACCGTTATGGTCGGCGCATTCCTCTCATGATGAATGTCATTTATTTTTCCATCGTGGAAGTGCTCTGCGGTTTTTCTCCCAACTACAAGTTCTTTTTGGTCATGCGCGCTTTATTCGGCATCGGCATGGGTGGAGAGTGGGGCGTAGGCGCTTCACTTGCCATGGAAGCTGCGCCGCCTCGATGGCGCGGGATCTTGAGCGGGATTCTCCAGAGCGGTTATCCCATCGGGAATCTACTGGCCGCTTTGGCGGCGCGTTTTATTTTGCCAACCTGGGGATGGCGGCCCATGTTCTGGCTTGGCGCTCTACCAGCGCTTCTGGCTCTTTACATTCGCTCGAAAGTTCCGGAGTCGGAGGCCTGGAAACAGCACCGTGTCGCAAGCGTGGGACAAGTCCTGCGCATCGTGGCTCAGGAGTGGAAGCGCTTCCTATACTTGGTTGTATTAATGACTTTCATGATGTTTCTTTCACACGGGACACAGGACTTGTATCCAGACTTTTTGCAGGTAGTTCATCACGCCTCGAGCTCGATCCGCGCCAACATCACCATCATCTACAACATCGGAGCGGTGGTCGGGGCAATTATTTTTGGCCATCTCTCTCAGTTGACCGGGCGACGCAAAGGCATGATCTCCGCACTCGGATTGTCGCTGATCATGATCCCCTTGTGGGCGTTCGGCGGAAATCTTACGATTCTTATGTGTGCCGCATTTTTGTTGCAGGCCGGAGTGCAGGGCGCCTGGGGCGTTATTCCCGTTCACCTAAACGAGATGTCCGCCGACTCAACCCGCGGATTGATGCCGGGTCTTACGTATCAATTAGGAGTTCTTTTCGCTTCGCCCACCAATTCGATACAGTTCGCCTTGATCAGCCGCGTCGGTTATCCATGGGCCATCGCTGGCTTCGAGATCGTCACCATCTTGACGCTGACTGTCCTGCTTTTGTCGGGCACGGAACGCCACAGCCGAAGTTTCGTTCGCGAAACTCCCGGTTTACCCTTTTCAGGAACGGACTAAACTGTTGCTCTTACGCCGGATGTTCTATCTTGGAGTGTGGGAGACCCGCTCCCGCTTTTGAGGGTTATGACGCGAGACGATTATTCAATTATCTGTGTGATCCAATGAAAGCCGCCGTACTTCACGAATTCAGGAAACCGCTCGTCCTGGAAGATGTTGCTCGGCCAGAACTTGCCCCCGACGAAGTCTTAATAAAGGTGGAAGCCTGCGGCGTCTGCCACTCCGATCTGCACGTCGCCGACGGAGACTGGCCTCAATTCTCGCGCATCACAAAAATTCCCCTGATTCTCGGCCACGAAGTCGCCGGCCGCGTTTCTGCGCTGGGTGACGCAGTTCACGGCTTGAACGTTGGCGACCACGTCGGTGTACCGTGGATTTACTGGACATGCGGAGAATGCGAGTCTTGTCGAGAAGGCAACGAGAATCTCTGCTCAAAGCAACAAATCACGGGCGTCAGCGTGGACGGCGGCTACGCGGAGTTCGTGAAGGCTCCCGGCAGCCACACTCAAAAGATCCCCTCGGGACTCTCCTCTATCGAAGCGGCCCCGCTCTTCTGCGCTGGAGTCACCGTCTACCGCGCCCTCAGCCAGGCAAAGATTTCGTCCGGCCTGCGCCTCGCGGTTTTCGGAGTCGGCGGCCTGGGCCAGGTAGCCGTTCAAATAGGAACCAATCTCGGAGCGCAAGTCACAGCTGTTGATGTGTCCGAAGAAAAGCTTGCCACGGCCACTGCTCTCGGCGCCTTCCGAACGCTGAACGCCGCAGCAACCAATGTTGTGAAGGAATTTCGTTCAATCGGCGGCGCTCATGTGGCCATCGTTACTTCCGCAGCCAAAGCCGCTTACGACACGGCCTTCAGCTGCCTGCGATCTCGCGGAACTCTCCTGGTTGTTGGCCTTCCTTCAGAGAACATCTGCTTCCCGCCAATCATGATGGCCGCGGGCGAAGTTCACATCCAGGCCTCCGCAGTGGGCACTCGCAAGGACTTGCGAGAAGTTCTAGCCATGGCAGCCGCAGGCAAACTCCGCTGCCAGGTAGCCGCCCGCCCACTTGCCCAAGTGAATGAAGTTCTGGAAGAATTGCGACAGGGGAAAATTGCAGGCCGCGTGGTCCTTACGCCCCAATAAGCTCATCGCGCGGGCTACTGTCGATTGCTGAAAAAGTTGTGCGAAAACCGAATTCGAGCTTGGCGTACGCCCGTGCTTCTAGTACTTTCCAATGCGCGAATCGGCAGCCGTGGGGTAACTCCGGCCGGCAAGAGCAGCATTTAACGAGCACAGGAAAGCGCGCTTCATTCGATGAACGTTCGGCAACTTTTCGACCTTACAGGACGCGTCGCAATTATCACCGGCGGTTCCATCGGCCTGGGCCGTCAAATGGCCGAAGGCCTCGCCGAAATGGGCGCCAATCTCGTCCTCTGCGCCCGCAAGAAAGAACGTTGCGAGCAAGCTGCCCAGGAATTGCAGGCCGCCGGCGTAAAAACCCTGGCCCTCGGTTGCGACGTGAAAGATCCAGCCAACGTCCAGGAAGTTGTCGAAGCCACTCTTTCGCACTTCGGCCGCATCGATATTCTCATCAACAATGCGGGCACATCCTGGGGCGCTCCCGTGGAAGAAATGCGCCTGGAGCACTGGAACAAGGTGATTGAAACGAATCTGACGGGGACATTTCTATTTTCCCAGGTCGCCGGGAAGCACATGGCCGCCCAGCGCCGCGGAAAAATCATCAACATCGCCTCCGTCGCGGGCTTTCACGGCGCTCCCCCGGAATTCCAAGCCATCGGCTACCACGCCAGCAAAGGCGGCGTCATCGCCTTCACAAAAGATCTCGCCTGCAAATGGGGCATCCACAACATCCAGGTAAACAGCATTGCGCCGGGGTGGTTTCCCACAAACATGTCCCAGGTTGTGATCGAACGAAACAAAGAAGCTTTCATACAAAAAATCCCTCTTCGCCGTTTCGGCAATGACCACGACCTAAAGGGCGCAGCAGTCTTCCTTTCTTCGGCCGCCTCGGACTATGTCACCGGCCACGTTCTCGTTGTAGATGGAGGGCAAACCGCCTGACTGGCTCCGCAAACCTCATGAATATTCCACTCACGCCTCTACGCTGTCTCCGATATGCGCAACAGCAATATCCCCACAGAACTGCCGTCGTTTGCGGCGACCTTCGCTTCACCTACGCGCAATTTGCCGATCGCGCCGCTCGTTTGGCTGGCGCCTTGCGCGCCGCCGGTGTAAAGCCCGGCGACCGCGTCGCGTTCCTCAGCATGAACTGTCATCGCTTGCTCGAGGCTTACTACGGAGTGCTCGATGCCGGCGCGATCCTCCTCCCACTCAACATTCGCCTCGCCCCCCACGAGCTCGCTTTCATCTTGAACGACGCCGGAGCGAAAGTGCTCTTTCTCGAGAAGGATTTTCTCGGCGCGGTGGATTCTTTTCGCCACACTGTTCCAACCGTGGAAGCTTTTTATATGCTGGACTCCACTGCATCTGCAGATTGGCTCGCACCGAAAAGCTACGATGAGTTGGTAGCCCACGCTTCCCACTACCAAACCGACATCATGGATGTGGACGAAAACGCCGTGGCAGAACTCTTTTACACGAGCGGCACCAGCGCCACGCCCAAAGGCGTGATGCTCACGCATCGAAATATTTATATGCATGCTTTGTATGCATGCCTCACCGATGACCCCACCGCCGAAGCCGTCCAACTGCACACCATTCCGCTCTTTCACGCCAATGGTTGGGGCACGCCGCATGCTCTGGCCTTGACTGGCGGAAAACATGTGATGTTGCAGCGCTTCGAAACCAAGCGAATCTTCCAGTTGATCCAGCAGGAACGCGTGCGAAACATGTGTCTCGTCCCCGCTATGGCGACGGCCTTGGTCAACTGTCCAGAGCGCCCAAAGCATGACCTCAGCAGCCTGCGCATCATCAATATTGGCGGTGCTGCTTCTTCGCCAACCCTCGTGCGAGAGGTCGAAGAGAAGCTTGGCGCTTCTTGCCGCTCCGGTTACGGACTCACAGAGACCTCTCCAACGCTTTCGGTTTCCAGAATGAAGCCGGGTCTTAACTGGGAGGGGGAGCAAAAATTCGCAGGCCAGGCGATGACCGGTTTCGCGATGGCTGGTGTCGAGCTTCGCGTCGTCGATTCGAACGATAACGACGTCCTGCACGACGGCGTCAGCATCGGCGAAATCGTCGCCCGCAGCGACGTCGTGATGGAAGGCTACTGGGGCCAGCCGCAAGCTACCGCAGAAGCCATGCGCGGCGGCTGGTTTCACACCGGCGACATGGCCACCATCAACGAAGACGGCTACCTTCTAGTCGTCGACCGCAAGAAAGAAATCATCGTCAGTGGCGGCGAAAATATTTCCTCGCTCGAAGTGGAAAAGGCCCTGCTCGCGCATCCAGGCGTCTACGAAGTCGCCGTAGTCGCCGTCCCCGACGAAAAGTGGGGCGAAGTCCCAAAAGCCCTGGTCGTCCTAAAGCCCGGCGCGCAACTCACAGAAGCCGAACTGATCGAATTTTGCCGGGCTCGCATCTCGCACTACAAATGTCCCCGCTCTGTCGAATTTTTTGCCAGCTTGCCAAAAACCGGCACGGGCAAGATTTTGAAAAGGGAATTGCGCAAAAAATACTGGGGTGGTCAGGACACTATTCGCCCTGAATTTGCGACGCGCAAATCGGGTTCCAGCTAGAAGTATGAAAATTAAAACCACGTGATTCCGTCGAGCATAAATTCTTCAAGCGCCAGATGAAATAAATTCACGGGAAAAGAGTAAGTATCATGAGCGACCTGGTTCAACTAACAAAAGACAACGAAATCGCGATTGTCACCATCAACAATCCTCCCGTCAACGCCCTAAGTCCCGGCGTACCGGAAGGCATCGCCGCGGCTATCGATCAAATCGCCCGGGATGAGTCCGTCAAAGCCGCCGTGCTAATTGGCGGCGGCAAAACCTTTGTGGCTGGCGCTGATATCAAGGAATTCGGCAAGATTACTTCCGGCAAATCAGGCGGCTTCGAACTCCCCTCTCTTCTGCTGAAAATCGAAGATTCGCGCAAGCCCGTCGTCATGGCCATTCACGGCACCGCTTTCGGCGGCGGCCTCGAACTTGCCATGTCCGGCCACTATCGCGTCGCCGCAACCAGCGCCCAGGTCGGGCAGCCCGAAGTAAAACTCGGCATCATTCCCGGCGCAGCCGGTACCCAACGCCTCCCGCGCCTTGCCGGCGCAGCCAAGGCCGTCGAAATGTGCGCCGAAGGCAATCCAATCAAAGCCCTGGACGCCCTGAACTTCGGCATCGTGGATCGCCTTATCGACGGCGACTTGCTCGCCGGGGCAGTCGGCTTCGCGCGCGAAATTGCAAACGCTCCCGCGCACAAAACGCGCGAGCGGAACGGGAAACTTGGCACCGCCGAACAAAACGCCCCGATCTTCGCCGCCGCTCGCGAAAACGCCCGCAAAAAGCAGCGCGGCATGATGGCTCCGCTCGCCGCGATTGACGCAGTCGAAGCCGCAACCAAGCTTCCATTCGAAGAAGGCTGCAAACTCGAACGCAAACTCTTCACCGACTGCCTCTTCTCCGATCAATCCAAAGCCCTAATCCACGTTTTCTTCGGCGAACGCGAAGTAGCCAAAATCCCGGACGTCCCCAAGGAAACTCCGATAATTCCTCTCAGCACAGCCGCAGTGGTCGGCGCCGGAACAATGGGCGGCGGTATCGCCATGGTCCTCGCAAACGCCGGCATTCCCGTTCTCCTGAAAGAAGCCGACCAACCCGCCCTCGATCGCGGCCTCGCCAACATCCAAAAAAATTACGCCACCTCCGTGAAGCGCGGCCGCTTCACCCAGCAATTTGTAGACGAACGCCTGAAGCTCATTCATCCCACCCTTTCCTATGAAGCCTTCGCAAACGCGGACCTCGTCATCGAAGCCGTCTTCGAAGGCATGGCGCTAAAAAAAGAAGTCTTCGCCGAACTCGACCGCGCCTGCAAATCGGGCGCCATCCTTGCCAGCAACACTTCCACACTGAACATTGATGAAATCGCCGCTTCCACATCACGTCCGCAATCCGTAATCGGCACGCACTTCTTCAGCCCTGCAAACGTAATGCGCCTCCTCGAAATCGTCCGCGGCAAAACCACCAGCAAAGAAGTCATCGCCACTGCGATGCAACTTTCCAAGAAAATCGGCAAAATCGGTGTGCTGGTGGGCAACTGCCGCGGCTTCGTAGGCAACCGCATGTTCCACCCCTACGTGCGCGAATCCGTTTTTCTCGTCGAAGAAGGCGCCAGTGTCGAAGCCGTCGACTCCGCGCTGTACGATTTCGGCATGGCCATGGGCCCGCTCGCTGTCGGCGATCTTGCCGGTCTCGATGTAGGCTGGCGCATCCGCAAGGAATATCGCCACCTTGAAAAACCGGGCATCCGTCAAGCCTTCGCCGGAGACAATCTCTGCGAAATGGGCCGCTACGGCCAAAAAACCGGCGCAGGCTGGTACAAATACGACGAAAATCGCCGCGCAAGCACCGATCCTGAAGTCGCGGACCTGGTCCGCAAATGGTCCGCCGAAGCAGGCATACCACAGCAACAAATTTCGAAAGAAGAAATTGTCGACCGCTGCATCTACGCGCTGGTCAACGAAGGCGCCCGCATCCTGGAAGAAGGCTTCGCCCTACGCGCGGTCGACATCGACATCATCTATCTCAACGGCTATGGCTTTCCCAGCTATCGCGGCGGCCCGATGTGGTACGCCGACACCGTGGGTTTGAAAAAAGTCTGCGACCGCATCGAAGAATTTCACAAACAACACGGCGAACTGTGGGAACCAGCCCCGCTCCTGAAGCGTTTAGCAGCGGAAGGCAAGAAATTCTCAGATTTCAACAAGGAGCAAACCGCAGCCGCCTAGCTCCCTTTGGAGTGCGGCAGCGCTGCTGCCGCTTTTCTTCGCGGTGCAAGCTCTCTCTATTCTGTAATGGTCGGCGGGTTCTTTCCCGCGAATTTCGCAGCGGACTCGGGTGACTCATGGGGCGAGTTCTTCTGGTTAGGCACGCACAAGCATCTTTTCTAGAGCCCGATTACGACAAGCTCTCCCCGACCGGCGAAGTCCAAGCCCGCGTCCTGGGAGAATACTGGGTTCGTCACAAAATCGTTTTCAATCGCGTCTGCACTGGCCCGCGCGTTCGCCACCGCGACACGGAAAAAGCCGTCCGCGAAACCTACGCGCAGAACGGTCTGGATTTTCCGCAACCGCTCGTCTTCGAAGAATTCGACGAATTCCAGGGCGACGCAGTCCTGGAGAAAAGTCTCCCGCATCTCACGAAAATCAACCCGCACGTCCGCGATCTCCAAGCCGCCGTGCGAAACGCCAACAGCCCGCCCCAGCGCCGCAGAAATTTCCAACGGCTCTTCGAAACGGTAGTCACTATGTGGGTCAACGGGGAACTGAGTGTCCCAGGCGTCGAATCCTGGGAAGCGTTCATCGCCCGCGTCAATCGCGGCCTCGATCAATTTCTCTTCGGCGCCGGCAAAAACGAAAACAACGTAATTTTCACTTCCGGCGGGCCTGTAGCCGCCTCCGTGCAGCGCGCCCTGCGCCTATCGTCGCAAGACACCCTTAAAGTAGCCTGGATGCCGCGCAACTGTTCCTACAGCGAATTCTTATTCTCCGGCGATCGCTTCACGCTCAGCACATTCAATTCGTTCCAGCATTTGGACGATCCGTCGTTGCTGACGTATAGATAGGGAAGGTACGGCTAGAGAAGAGGTCACTGAACTTAAAATGGCTGCCTCTCAAGATCAAACGATCACTGTCCGGCCTGGCGAAGAGCTGGACCTCGCGAAATTAGATCCCTTCCTCCGTTCTCATTTTCCGAACGAACCCGGTCCGCTCTCCGTCCGCCAATACCCAAGCGGCCATTCCAACCTCACCTATGCCATTCAACTCGGACCACGCGAAATGGTTCTCCGTCGCCCACCTTTTGGCAGCAAGGTCAAAACCGCCCACGACATGAGCCGCGAGTTTCGCGTTCTCTCCAAACTGCACGCGCACCATTCCCCGGCGCCCCACGTCCTTCTTTTTTGCGATGACCCCTCCATTCTGGGCGCGCCGTTCTATTTAATGGAGCCCATCCACGGCGTAATTCTTCGCAAGGACGTTCCTCCGCACCTGAATTTTTCCGCCGAGGCCGCCACTCGCCTGAGCGAGTCTTTCATCGACAATCTCGCCCAACTTCACAGCCTCGATTACAACGCCATCGGCCTCTCCGATCTCGGCAAGCCGCAAGGCTACCTGGAGCGTCAGGTCCGTGGCTGGATCGAGCGCTACTACGGCTCCAAAACTCACGATCTTCAGGAAGTGGAATCCATATCCAACTGGCTTCAGCAAAACATGCCGCCCGAGCAAACCCCGTCGCTGGTCCACAACGACTACAAGTACGACAACGTAGTCCTCGACCCAAACAACCTAACAAAAATTATCGGCGTCCTCGACTGGGAGATGTGCACCATCGGCGATCCGCTAACCGATCTGGGTACCGCCTTGGCCTATTGGGTTGATGCAGGCGATCCGCCGGAAATGTTAGAAACGCGTTGGGGACCCACAAACTATCCCGGCAGCCTCACCCGCGCTGAGCTAGTCAAGCTCTACGCCCAAAAATCCAACCGCGACGTCTCCCACATGCCCTTTTACCTAGCCTTCGCCCGTTTCAAAATCGCGGTAATCGTCCAGCAAATCTATTTTCGTTATCATCAAGGATTAACGAAGGACGAACGTTTCGCAACAATGCCCCATCTAATCGAACTCTTACTCCGCGCCTCACGGCGCGCAGCCGAAACCGGAGCAATTTAAGCGCCTTGTAGGGGCACGGCACTGCGGTGCCCGTCTGAAATGTGCGTGCGGCGGCGTCGCTGCCGCTTTTCTTCGCGTTCGTAAGACTCTATCCTCGGAGATGACCTTCAGCGGAATACCGCACAATCGATTCCGCAACGCAGCAAGGCTTCTCGCCGCCTTCCGCTTCAACGGTCACGGAAAAAGCAGCCTCAAGCGCCTCAGGCATTTCTTTCAGGCTGAGCAACGCCACACGCCCTCGTATCCTCGAACCAGCCCGCACCGGAGAAGGGAATCGCACACGGTTCAACCCGTAGTTAATGGCCATCCCGACTCCACTACGAATCTGAATCACATCCGTCATGAATCGGCTAACCAACGAAAGCGTCAAAAAACCATGTGCAATCGTTGTCTTGTAGGGTGACTCTTTCTCCGCCCGCTCGCGATCAACATGGATCCACTGCCGATCCTCAGTAGCTTCCGCAAATTGCAAAATTCGCTCCCGCGTAATCGTCAGCCATTCACTCACACCAATTTCCTTCCCCAAAAACTCCTTCAAATCCGCTGGCGTCTCAAAAATGACACTCACAATCGCCCCCGTAATGTGTAGGGGCACGATACATCGTGCCCGCCGTAAACGCCCAGTCGCATCGTTCTACTCAGCCGCGCCGCTGGAGGATTTGTACTTTTGGGGCCTCTGCGGATTTCGTAAGTGTTGCATCTAAAGGGTTTAGGATTTTCGTAAGTGCTTTATAATCAGCACTTAGAGGCTGTCTATGTAAGTGTTGATTATAAAGGAGTTAAGCTCACATACCGGCCTTCCCCCACTTCCGCAACTCTCCCCTGGCAATCGACTCCACATGCACCTCATCCGGCCCGTCCGCCAACCGCAAAGTCCGCACATTCGCCCAAGCGCTCGCCAGAAACGTGTCCTCAGAAACTCCCGCCCCACCATGCGCCTGAATCGCCCGGTCCAAAACACGCAATGTCATATTCGGCGCCACCACTTTGATCATCGCAATCTCCGCCCGCGCCTCCTTGTTCCCGACGGCATCCATCATGTAAGCGGCCTTTAGCGTCAACAGCCGCGCCTGCTCAATCTCCATCCGCGAAGCCGCAATGTCCGCGCGAATCGTCCCTTGCTCCGCGATCGACTTTCCAAACGCCACCCGCGCCTGCACCCGCTTGCACATCGCCTCCAGCGCCCGCTCGGCCACTCCAATGCATCGCATGCAATGATGAATCCGCCCCGGCCCTAACCGTCCCTGAGCAATCTCAAATCCCCGTCCTTCGCCAAGCAACATGTTCGAAGCTGGTACGCGCACATTCTCAAAAGCAATCTCCGCGTGCCCATGCGGCGCATGGTCATACCCAAACACCGAAAGCAGCCGCACAATCTTTACGCCGGGCGTATCCATCGGCACCAGGATCATGGACTGCTGTTTGTGTGTAGCAGCCGCCGGATCCGTCTTCCCCATAAAAATCGCGATCTTGCATCGCGGATCGCCCGCTCCCGACGACCACCACTTCCGCCCATTGATAACGTATTCATCCCCATCGCGCACGATGCTAGACCGAATATTCGTCGCGTCTGAAGAAGCCACATCCGGCTCCGTCATCGCAAAACACGAACGAATTTCTCCTGCCAGTAACGGTTTCAGCCATCGCTCTTTCTGTTCGGGCGTCCCGTAACGCGCCAAAACCTCCATATTCCCAGTATCTGGCGCTGAGCAATTGAACGCCTCGGCAGCCATCACGCTGCGCCCCATAATTTCGCAAAGCGGCGCGTACTCCAGATTCGTCAACCCTGCCCCGCTCTCATCATTCGGCAAAAAAAGATTCCACAGCCCCGCGGCGCGCGCTTTGGCTTTCAACTCCTCGATAATCCGAGTCGGTTTCCAGCGCTCGTCCTCAATCTCCGCGTGGAATCGCTGCTCGTTCGGGTAAACGTACCCGTCCATGAAAGTCCGTAACCGCCCTTGCAACTCTTTCGTCTTCTCGTTGAATTCGAAGTTCACGTAATATCCTCTGGTGACACACGGATGGCCGCGATTATATACGACATCCGCAACACGTCACGGCCGCCGTTGCAACCCTCCAAGCGAGGGGAGGTTCGATCATCATGAAATGTTCAGCAAAACTCTTGTTCGCCGTTGTTCTAATCACTCTTGGCTTCACTAACCATACTGGCGCGCGTCCCTCCACCAATTGGGTCACTATTCCTCACGCAAAGCTCTGCGTGACGGAAGGCGCCCTCGGCCAAGCCGCCGGAAATCGCCTCACCGTCGACGTCCCCAAAATGCGCGCGTTCGTCACCACCGCGACCACGCAAGAAGTCGAGGCTCGCTTCACCTATCTTGGCCAGACCGCGGAAGCATCGAAACTCGGTTCAGGCGAAATGCGCATTCAGTTCGGCCTAAAGCTTCACGCGCAGGACCCATGCAATCTCGTCTACGCTATGTGGCGCATCGAACCCGAATCCAAGCTCGTCGTCTCCATCAAAAGCAATCCCGGCCAGCACACTAGCGCCGAATGCACCAACCACGGCTACCGCAACATCAAGCCGGCTCACAGCTCGCCAGTCCCTGTCCTGCGTCCCGGCAGCGCCCACACTCTTCGCGCCGAAATGAACGGCGACGAGTTGCATGTCTATGCCGACAACAATCTGGTTTGGGAAGGAAGCCTGGGCCCTGAAGCTCAAAACCTCAACGGGCCGGTAGGCATGCGCTCAGACAACGCTCATCTGGAACTTGAATTTCTCGCCGGCCAGTCGACAGGCGCCCATCCCAACTACCAACTAGCCTGCAGACCCAGCCCCGGCGAAAGCGAGTAGTGCCAAACGCAGCGCCGCTTTGCCCCGTAGGGGCATCCTTGGCGGCGTTTTTTCCGTCGCAAACACGACACTTCTCTCCATCCCATCGTCTCCCGCATAATAGTCAGTGGGCACTATGGAGTGCGGCAGCATTGCTGCCGCTTTTCTTAGCAGGCGCGCGACTCAATATATATTCCGCAATGCGGCGCCAGAATCCGTAACCGAAAGGTCTCCGCTTGAGCGAGTCACAGCCGACACCGCAACCGACACCCCCATCCGAGCCGCTCATCCGCAACGTCTCCGACACCGCGCGCTGGGTCGCCGTCTACCGCGCCCGCGAAACAGAACGCCCCGACGCCCATTTCCGTGATCCCTTTGCCCGCCGCCTGGCCGGCGAACGCGGCGAACAAATCGCCCGGTCCATGCCACTTGGCCGCAACAACGACTGGAGCATGATCACGCGCACCTGTCTCGGCGACGATCTAATCAACGACCAGGTCAAGCAAGGCGTGGACACCATCATCAACCTAGCCGCTGGCCTCGACGCCCGTCCCTACCGCATGCAACTCCCGCCTTCGCTGAATTGGATTGAAGTAGATTTACCGGAAATCCTGACCTACAAAGAAGAAATTCTTCGCGACGATAAGCCCGTCTGCAATCTCGAACGCATCCGCCTCGATCTCTCCAACGCCGCTGCCCGCCGCGACCTTTTTGCTCAGCTCGGTAGCAGTTCCACAAAGGCCCTAATCATCACCGAAGGTCTTCTAATCTATCTAAACGCCGATGATGTCGCAGGTCTGGCAAAAGACCTGGCCGCCCCTGACAGCTTTCAGTCCTGGATTCTCGATATCGCCTCACCCGGCCTTATCCGCATGCTCGCCAAAAGAATGTCCAGTCGAGGGCTAATGCAATCGGCTCCCTTCAAATTTGCTCCTCCAGAAGGCCCAAACTTTTTTGTTCCCTATGGCTGGAAACCCGTCGAGGTCCGCTCGCTCCTCCAAAACGCAGCCCGCCTGAAGCGCCTCTCGCTCATCATGCGCCTCTTCGCGCTTCTCCCCGAAACAGAAAAATCCCGCCGCGACCGTCCATGGTCCGGCGTCTGCCTCCTCAAGAAGGCGTAGCCCTTAGTAGGGTAGCGCCGCTTTACCCCGGAGGGGCATCACTGGCGGCATTCTTTCTTTTCGTCGCAACTAGGACGCTGGCGCAAAAAAGGCCGCAGCCTATTAACTAGGTGCGGTACAACAATCCGAGGAGATACTCAGCGAAGCTCAGTGATGTTCAGAAGAGACCGTCGCGGTCTTCCCACCGGGAAAAATACTCTTCACAATCACATAAAGGACAGGAATAAACAGAAGGTTCAACGTAGTCGCGGCAATCATCCCGCCAAACACGGTAGTCCCCACCGAAATCCGCCCAGCCCTACCAGCTCCTTGAGCCAACACCAGTGGCACCACGCCCAAAATAAACGCCAGCGAAGTCATCAAGATAGGCCGCAAACGAATCCTCGCCGCCTCAATCGCCGCTTCCACAATCGTCATTCCCTGCGCCCGCAACTGCTCCGCAAATTCCACAATCAAAATCGCATTCTTGCTCGCCAGCCCGATCAGCATCACCAACCCAATCTGGCAATAAACGTCATTCTGCAACCCGCGCATAGCCTGCGCCCCAATCGCACCCAAAATCGCGATCGGCACCGCCATCAGCACAATAAACGGCAGCACAAAACTCTCATACTGCGCCGCCAGCGTCAGGTACACCACAATCAACCCCAACCCAAACAAAATCAGCGCCTTCCCTCCGCTCTGAATCTCCTCCAGCGAAAGCCCGCTCCATTCGAATGTCATCCCCTGCGGCAAAGCTTTCTTCGACAACTCCTCCATCGCCGCAATCCCTTCGCCCGAACTCCGTCCCTGCGCCGCCGACCCATCAATCTCTGCCGACCGAAACAAATTGTAGTGGCTGATCACCTGCGCGCTAGCCGTAGGCGCCACAGTCACCAGATTGTCCAAGGGAATCATCCGCCCCGTATCCGACCGCAAGTAATACTGCCGAATATCCTTCGCCGACGACCGAGCCGAGCTCTCCGCTTGCACATACACGCGATAGGACCGGTTATTAAAATCAAAATCATTCACGTACACCGATCCCATATAAACCTGCAAAGCATCTGTCACCTGATTCAACGGCACCTGCAAGCTCTTCGCCTTCTCGCGGTCGATCTTCACGAGATACTGCGGGTCATTCGCCGTAAAACTGCTAAACAGCCCTACCAATCCCTTGCTCGCATTCCCCTGAGCTACCAAATTATTCGCCGTATCGGCAATTGTCTGGAGCGAATTCCTCCCCAAATCTTCCAACTCATACTGAAATCCGCCAAACTGCCCCAAACCCTGCACTGCCGGCGGATTAAACGGAATCACCAGGGCCCCCGGAATCCCAAAAAGCGGCCTGCGCAGTCTCCCAATCACCGCCATTGCCGAATGCTCTTCACCTTTTCTCTCAGCAAACGGTTTCATGTTCACGAACACCACTGCCCGGTTCGGCGCGCTGCCAAACTGGCTGAATCCCGGAAGCGCGAAAGCTCCGGCAAACTCCGGAACGTTCAAAACCAGCTGCTCGACTTTCGCGCAAATTCCTTCCGTGTATTGCAGCGAGGCACCCTGCGGCGCTTGTATCGCGATGATAACGTAACCCTGATCGTCTTCCGGAATGAAGGCCTGCGGAACCTTGTTATAAACCCAGTACGTCAATCCCAGCGCCGCAAAGAAAACGACAATCGCCGCCAGCCGCCACCCGATCGCAAAGCGCACCGCATTCCGGTACAAATTCGTTCCGCTCGTCACGAACCGGTTGAACTGGTGAAAGAACCATCCCTCCGCGCGCTCGCGATGCCGCCCCAGCAAAATCGCCGAAAGCGCCGGCGTCAGCGTCAGCGCATTAAATGCCGATATCGCCACTGAAAATGCGATCGTCAAAGCAAACTGTCTGAACAAAATTCCAGTAGTTCCCGGAAACAACGCGACAGGCACAAACACCGCCACGAGCACCAGAGAAGTAGCAATCACCGCCCCAGCCACTTCCTTCATCGCCACCGACGCCGCATTATGCGGCTCTGTAAGTCCTTCCATGATGTGCCGCTCGACGTTTTCAATGACCACAATCGCGTCGTCCACGACCAGCCCAGTCGCCAAGGTGATCCCAAACAAAGTCAGCGTATTAATCGAAAATCCCAGCAGCTTGATAAAAACGAAAGTCCCAATCAGCGAAACAGGAATCGTCACCGCCGGAATCAGCGTGCTTCGCCAATCCTGCAAGAACAAATAAATCACCGCAATCACCAGCAGAATCGCTTCCGCCAGCGTGATCAGTACATCGCGAATCGATTCGCCGATCACCGTCGTCGAATCAAACGCCACCGCATACTTGATTCCAGGCGGAAACGTCTTCGCCAACCGCGCCAGTTCGGCCTTCGCGTCGCGATCCACGTCCAGCGCATTCGCCCCGGGAAGTTGCGTTACTCCGAAACCTATTCCTTCGTGCCCGTTGAATCGCACTTTGCTGTCATAACTCTCCGCGCCCAGTTCCGCTCTGCCGACATCCTTTAATCGAACCAGCGTCCCATCCGTCCCGGTCTTCAAGATAATATTTTCAAATTCCGCCGGACTCGTCAGCCGTCCCACGGCTCTCACGCTGATCTGGAATGCCTGCTCTCCCGCGTTCGGTGGCTGCCCAAGCTGTCCCGCGGCCACCTGCACGTTCTGCTCGGTCAACGCGTTGATCACCGTCGTCGCGGTCAGCGCGCGCTGGGCCATCTTCGCCGGATCAAGCCACAGCCGCATCGCATACTTCCGCTCGCCAAAAATAAACGCGTCATTCACTCCCGGCACGCGCTTCAACGCGTCGCGCACGTAGACGTCAATGTAGTTGCTCAGAAAAAGGCTGTCGTACTCGTTGTGCTCCGTGTAAACGCCGGCGCCAAACACAAATCCGCTGGCCTGCTTGGTAATAATGACGCCCGTATTCTTCACTTCGTTGGGCAGTCTGCCCAGCGCCTGGCTCACGCGATTCTGAACGTCCACCGAAGCCAGGTCCACGTCGCGCGAAACGTCAAAGGTCACGGTAATCGTGCTCGTCCCGCTGTTGCTGCTCGTCGACGTGATGTACTTCATCCCCGGCACGCCGTTGATGGCCTGCTCCAGCGGAATTGTCACTGCCGATTCCACTGTCTGCGCGTTGGCACCGATATAAGCGCTGTTCACCAGCACCTGCGGCGGCGCCAAGTCCGGAAACTGCGCGATGGGCAATGTAGGAATGGAAATCGCGCCTGCGAGAATAATCATCAGCGCGCAAACCGTCGCAAACACCGGCCGCCGTATAAAAAAATCAACAAACAAAGCCGGTGTCCGCCTTATCTTGGATGTAAAGCAAATCGCGCATGAAGTCCGAGACTATGTGGAGTGCGGCAGCCCAGCCGCCGCTTTTCTTCGCCACCACTCTAAATTCCGCCGCGTTCATCAACGCGCTGCGGCATTCTTGCCGTCGCCTTGCTTGGCGTCTTTCTGAATCATCTCCGCGACCGGCGCCCCATCCAGGAGAAATTGCGTTCCAGAAACAATAATGTGGTCGCCCGCCTTCAACCCATCTACCACCGAGTAGTCATCTCCCACTGTGTCGCCCAACTTCAAAAGCTTCTGCCGCGCCACCGTCCCGTTGCCCTCTTTCGCGGCCACAAACACAAACGCCTGCCCGTTAATCCGGCTAATCGCAAGCACCGGAACCACCGGCCCATCATGCGATCCCCACGTCACCTGTGCCCGCACCTGCTGCGCAATCCGCAATTTGTCTTTCGGGTTTTCCACCGCCGCCTTCGCCAGAACCGTCTGCGTATCCGTTTCGACTTGCGGCGAAACAAAGGTAATCCGCGTGTCCGACACCGAATTCCCATTCTCATCCAGCAACCGCACCGGCAACCCCAGCTTCAAATCCTTTGCCCGGTCAGCAGGCACGTAAATGTAAGCCTCCAGCGCACCGGGCAAATTAATCGTCGTCAAAAGGGTAGAAACTGTCACGCGGTCTCCGACATGCACAGGTATGTCTCCGACAATCCCATCGGCAACCGCGCTCACTTTGTAATAGTGCAATTCCACTTTCTGCTGCTCCACCTGCTGCTCCAGCGCCTTCACCTGCGCTTCCGCCGCGTCATACATCGACTGCGCGTTGTCAAACTCCTGCTTGCTGATCACGCCCGCCGCAAACAATTTCTGCGCTCGCTCCAAGGAAACCTTTGCCAGCCGCAGGTTGGCCTCCTGCGCCGCAAGTGTAGCCTGCTGGCTGCTCAGCGTAGCCTCCTGCTTCAAAGGATCAATCTGCAGCAGAGGCGTCCCCGCATTCACCTCATCGCCCGATTTCACAAATATCTTGGTAACCTGACCTTCCACCTGCGGATTGATCACCGCCGACTGGCGCGACTTCAACACCGATAAATACTCGGTCGTCTCCGGTATCCGCACTGACTGCGCCACCACAACCTGCACCGGCATAGCCATCGGCCCGCCAGCCCCAGGCCCACCCGCAGCCGTCTTCTGCCCGCATCCGACACCACAAAACGCAGCAAACCCCGCCGCAAGAATCAAAGCAGTCCGCTGCCTAGACACGTTAATCTTCTTGGAACCTGACATGAAAAGGTTTATCCCCGCCTACGTAACCAGTCG
>Ga0209038_10000028_pt1 | contig 37568 bp, 24 predicted proteins | sample BogFormECP03_OM3_FD_188237 | JGI IMG/M metagenome (GOLD analysis project Ga0209038, IMG submission 188237) | Bog forest soil microbial communities from Calvert Island, British Columbia, Canada - ECP03_OM3 (SPAdes) (version 2) | ecosystem: Environmental > Aquatic > Freshwater > Wetlands > Bog ...
GGGCGCCCGAAACAGATGCTTCTTGACACCCGCGGTCCTGCCGTATCTAATTGTCAGTTTCCAAATTGATAGCGTTCCGACCAGTGCTGTTTCCGAGGCAGAAAACCATCTGCTGGGAGGTATCTATGTCGACTACACAAAAGTTAGCCGCGCTGTTACTGCTGTCGCTGTTCATCGCTTCGCTCGCGTTCGCGCAAGGCGGCGCTACGGGCGCCATCGGGGGCGTGGTTCAGGATTCATCCGGAGCCGTAATCGCCAACGCCAAGGTCAGCATTACGAACGAAGCCACGGGCGAAGTCCTGCGCCAATTGACGACCACCGCATCCGGGTTGTTCAACGCCCTGCTGTTGCCCGTTGGCACGTACACGGTGGAAGTGAACACGGCGGGCTTTCCCGTCACCAAGTTTCCCGGCGTGACGGTGCGCATCACGGAGACCACGCGCATAACCGCGGTTCTCAAAGTCAGTACGGTGAAAGAAGTTGTGGAAGTTCAGGCCGAGGCGGAGACCGTCAACACCACCGATGCCACCACGGGAGAATCCATCAGTTCCGCAACCGTTAACACCCTCCCGCTGGCCACGCGCAATTTCCAGCAGTTGCTCGACCTGTCGGCAGGTGCCTCTGCCAGCCTGAACAACGCTGCCGCCCTGGGCCGCGGCGATGTGCGTATCGACGTCAACGGTGGCAGAGAAGATAACAACAACTACCTGATCGAGGGCATTTCGGCCTCCGACTACTCGTTCGGGGAACTCACTTATACACCTGTTCCTAACCCCGACTCGATCCAGGAGTTCAAAGTCGGCACCAGCCTCTATGACGCTACCCAGGGCCGAAATGGTGGCGGCAACATCAACGCGATCATGAAAAGCGGCACTGCCGGCTTCCACGGAGATCTTTGGGAGTACTTCCGCAACACCTCGCTCGACGCCGAGGACTTTTTCCTGGGACGTTTTGATCTCAAACAGAACATTTTTGGTGGCGATCTTGGCGGCCCGGTCGGCGCCAAAGGCAAGATGGGGTACTTTTATGTGAACTATCAGGGCACGCGGCAGAAAAGCGGTGACTCGCCGGGAACCATCATCAACACGAACATTCCCTTGCTGCCAGCGGTCCGCTCGGTGGCCAACCTGGAAAGCGCGTTTGACTTGCCGAGCATTGACCCAGTGCTGGCGAACGCTGGCGGAACGGGGCTTCTTCAGATAGCGAACACTTCGGGACAATTCGGCTCAAACACAGGCGGATTCCTGATTCCTTCCGGGCAGGCGGCCGCGAATTGCACGGTGGGTTGCACACCGGGGTTGACGAACGGAGCCGTGAACACGGGAACCTTCATCATCAGCAAGCCAGGATTTTACAACGACAATCAGTTCACTACCAACTGGGACCGCGAGTTTCGCAGCGGGCAGGACAAACTGTCGGCGCGCTTTTTCTTTTCCAACTCGGAGAGCCTGCTGCCGTTCGGAGGCGGCGATTTACAAGAATCGCTGGGGAGCACGCTGGCGAGCAGTATCAGTTCCACGTCGCTGAACTTCCCGTTCGACACGCCGGTACGCGCGCGGTTTCTTAACATTACGGAGACGCACCTGTTTTCCCCAACGCTGGTGAATGAGTTTCGCTTCGGGTTTGTGCACATCAACGACCAGCTGAATAACGAGGACCCGGTGACGGCGCAGGATGTTGGCATTGACCGGCCGACGAACAGCGTTACGAGCTCCATCTACAAGTTCGTTCTTTCCACTTCCGGCTTTGAGATTGGGCCAGCTCCTTTTGCCAACCAGCATCAGGATCAGAACAACTACAATTTGCTGGACACGGTGAGCTGGATAAAGGGCCGGCATGTGTTGCGGTTTGGCGGCGAGTTTACGCGCGTGAACCTCAACAAGTTGTTTCCCCAGGTTTTCAACGGCGAGCTGTTTTTCACCAACACGGCGACGAATGGCCCTCTGCCCGGAGTCTCGACCACGGATTTTCAAAATCTCCTTCTCGGCGCGCCGCAGTTCAGCTTCGGCGGTGGCGGGGTCTACAATCACGAGTACCGTTCCAATAATTATGCTGTTTTTGCGCAGGACGACTGGAAAATACGAAATGACCTTACGCTGAATCTCGGCCTGCGAACGGAAATCTTCGGGGCGTTCCATGACGACCTTTGCCACATCGGAAACCTTGATCCGACGCTCGCGAATGCCGGCGAATTCCCGTTCATCTATCCTTCGTGCGTTAAAGGGCTCGGCCTGGCAGGGCTGACGGGAAATGCGAACGACACGACTTTGAATAACAACTATTCGACGGGTCTAGGGCCGCGCGTCGGTTTGGCTTATGACCTCTTTGGGCATCACACGACCACCATTCGCGCCGGCGCGGGGATTTACTACGTGCGCGAAGACGTGGGCAATGTGGACCAGCTTTCGTTCCAGACGCCGTTTTTGCCGGTCGCGTTTGGCGGCGGTAATCCGGGCTGCCTTGGTACGTTCTTCTCAGAGACTCCTCTGCCTGGCTGCCCGAATCCGAACCCCAATGGTCTGCCGCAAGCGGGAACGCTGGATCCGACTTTCATACCTTGCCTCAACGTGTTCCAGGGATTCCCGGGCAACGACACGACGCAGACAGCAAATTACGGGAACGCCACGGGAAACGCGTGCCCCGGGCCGCTCGGTTCCGAAAGTATTTTCGGATTACAGGTGCCGCGGCACTTTGTGGTCCCGAGCACGCAGCAGTGGAACCTGACCATTCAGCACGCCTTGGGCAGACAGTGGGTGCTGGAAGTCGGCTACGTGGGCACGCATACCATTCACCTTCGCGAGACGCGTGACAATCTGGAAGCGCAGGACGCGAGCCCCACGAATCCCATCAACATCAGCAGTCCTTTCTGCCCCAACAATGTCTGCGTCATCACCACAAATACACTTGACAACGCCGTTGCGCGCTCGAGAGCCCAGGGAATCAATGGGTACTCCGGGTTCCAGCTCTTCGCGGATGATGCCTATTCGCATTACAACTCTTTGCAAACGACATTATCGCGCCGGTGGGGAGCTGGTTATTTCCAGGCGGCTTATACCTTTTCGCGTTCACTCGACGCAACTTCCACGGGCAACACTGCGTTCAACACTGCGTTCAACAATGAAACTACGCTCGCGGACTCCTACGGCCTTTCGGATTTCGACCGAACCCACCGGCTGGTCGTGAGCTATCGTTACGAACTGCCGTTCTTCAAGGGCGAGACCGGGGCTAAGGGAATCGCGCTCAGCGGCTGGGCGATAAGCGGAATCACCATCGTGCAGTCAGGCGAGCCATTCTCCGTTCTGGATTCAGAAGCCGGCACTGCTTTCCTGGGTGCTGGATTTACACCCGGAACCTTGACGGGCAGTCTGGCTCCTGGAGCCACACTGGCTAACGCGCTGAGCACAGGCAGTATTGGGAGTCGCGTCGCCAACGGGTATCTAAATCCGAATGCCTTTGTTCAGTCTACGGCGCTGGAGCTCTACCCCAGTCAATGCTTGACAGACAGCAATTTCTGCACGACGGGATTCGGCGACCTTGGGCGGAATACATTCCGCGGACCTGGCCAGCAGAACTGGGACTTCTCGCTGATGAAGAATTTTAAGCTCACCGAGAGGCAGAGTCTGCGCTTCACCACGGACTTTTTCAACATCTGGAACCATGCGAACTTTGGTAACCCGTCGGTGACGGACGTGGAGACTATAGGCGGTCCAAGCAGCCCCTTCGGGAAAATCACCAGTACGGTGGGAACGCCGCGCTTAATCCAATTCTCGCTGCGTTATTCCTTCTAGCTGGCGCAGGCGAACGAGTTGCCACAGAGGCGCGGGAGACCGTGCCTCTGTTTTTTTTAAGGGAGACATTTTGGCGTATGACGGGGCGCGTAGCCGTGTGCGCGCTTCGCGCGTCAAAATGATAGGATTCTGCGGACGACTATGCCAAGGATTGCATCACGTGTTTCTCAGTTGAATGGCGAAGGGGCGCTCTCGGTTTTTGCGCGCGCCAAGGAATTAGAGCGCGCGGGACGCTCGATTATCCATTTGGAGCTGGGCGAGCCGGATTTTCATCCGGCTGCGCCCGTCGTGGCCGCGGTACGCGATGCTGTGGCCGCTGGGCGGGACCGCTATGTATCCACGCGAGGGATTCCTGCGTTGCGCGAGGCGATTACGGAGTATCTGGGGCGCACGCGCCGACTGCAAGTTGTGCCAGAACAGGTTCTTGTAGCGCCGGGATGCAAAATGGCGCTATCGCTCGCGATGATGGCGCTCATCGAGCCGGGCGATGAGGTGCTCTATCCCGACCCCGGGTTTCCGATTTATCCGTCGTTTACGCGGGGGTTGGGCGCGAAGGCGGTAGCGTTCGGATTGGAAGAAAGAAACGGGTTTCAGCCTGATCTTGGCGAGATCGCGGAGAAAGTCACTCCGCGAACGACCGCGTTGATTTTCAATTCGCCCAATAATCCGACGGGGACAGTTTTCAGCGGCGAAGCGCTGCGGCAAATCGCGGAGCTTGCCGAGAAGCACGACCTTTGGATTATTTCCGATGAGATTTATGCGCGGATTTTATTTGGAGGGGAGTACGAATCCATTTGGACGCTGCCGGGGATGGCGGAACGGACCATCATCATTGACGGATTTTCGAAGAGTTTTGCGATGACCGGTTGGCGGCTGGGTTATGCAGTGGCGCCGAAGCATGTTGTGGACGCGATGGATCTGGTGGTGCTGAATACGTTCACGTGCACTGCGGAATTTACGCAGGTGGCGGGAATTGAGGCGCTGCGCGATTCCACCGGCGCGGTGGACACGATGGTGGCGGAGTATCGCAAGCGGCGCGATTTGTTTGTGGCTGGACTCAATCGGATTCCCGGCTTTCGCTGCCAGACGCCAGGCGGGGCGTTTTATGCTTGGGTGAATATTGAAGACACCGGTTTGGCGGCGGAAGAAGTGGCGAAGATTCTTTTGGAGGAAGCGGGCGTCGCGGGAATTGCCGGTGCGGCGTTTGGAGCGGGCGGCAAGAACTATTTGCGCTTTTCGCTGGTGAGCGCGCGGCAGTTGCTAGATGAGGCGCTGGATCGCATGCAGCGAGTGTCTGCGCGGTGGCGGGCAGCGGTCGCACGGTAGGACAGGCTTTCCAGCTTGTCGGTTTTTTTTGCGTTGGGACAGAAAACCAAAGACAAGAGACAGACCCTTCGAAGCTCAGGGTTAACAGGAATGTCTGTCCGACTTTGTCGTACCGAGAATTTTGGGGAGAGCCGGAACATGAAGAGTTTGGTGGGTTCTGGGAAAGCGGTTTTTGTTGCTGCGTTGGCCTGCCTTTTATGGGTGCCACGTTTAAGCGCGCAGGCAAAGCCTCTAGCCGGCGCGGACGTCCCGAAGATTTACGAAAAGCTTTTGAAGCAGATTGACCAAATCCCGATCTACGACAATCACTCGCACGCAACTTTCCCCGACGATTCCGATATGGACGCCCAGGCGGCGCCGCCGGATGAGAGTTCCGTTTTGCGCTTGCGGGATGACAATCCGGAGTTTGTGGCGGCGGCCAAGGCGCTCTTCGGCTATCCGTACGATGATTTCAAGCCGGAACACGCGAAGTGGCTTATCGAGAAGAAAAAAGCAGCGGAAGCGGCGGGCGGCACGGCGTATTGGGACAGCATTCTGGACAAGTTGAATATCGAAATTTGCCTAGCGAATCGCGTGGCGCTGGCGCCCTACCTTGATCCTAAGCGTTTTCACTGGGTTTTCTTCGTGGATTCGTTTCTGTTTCCGCTCGACAATCGCGACCAGACGGGGAAAAACACGGACATGGGCGTGTACATCCCTTTGCAGGAAAAGGTCCTGCAGCGCTACATGAAGCAGGAAAATATGGGCGCGCTGCCTGCTGACCTGGCGGGATACGAAGCCTTTGTCCGGCAGACTGTTGCCCACAATAAGAAAAAAGGCGGAGTGGCCATGAAATTCGAGGCCGCTTATTTCCGTTCGCTCTATTTTCAGGATCCCCCGCGCGAAAGGGCCGCTGCTATCTACTCCCGATTCCATTCCGGCGGAGTCCCCACGGAAGAGGAATACCGGACATTTCAGGATTACATCTTTCATGTACTGATCGAGGAAGCCGGAAAGCTGAACTTATCCGTGCATTTTCACAGCGCGGTGGGGATTGGGGATTATTTCAGCCAGCGTAACGGCCATCCCTTGAATCTGGAAAACGTGGTGCGTGATCCACGCTACAGCAAAGTGAATTTCGTGCTGATTCATGGCGGGTATCCGTACACGCTGGATATGATCTGGATGACGCAGAGCAAGAACGTTTATACCGATTCGTCGCTAATGGGGTATTACGTTTATCCCTCGGAGCTGAAGAACATCTTGAAGCAGTGGATTTCGTTGTACCCGGAGAAGATTATGTTCGGGTCGGACGCGTTTCCGTTCAATGATGCGGTGGGAGCGGAGGAGACCTTCTGGTTGGCGTCGCGCTCGGCGCGCACCGCCATTGCCGCGGCGCTGGCGGAATTGGTTTCCGAAGGCGCGTTCAGCGAAGAAAAGGCTTTGGAACTCGCGCGGATGTATCTGCACGATAACGCGGCCAAGCTGTACGGAGCAAAACCATGAGCAACCCGACGGAAATGAAGTACATCCCTTGGAAGAGCGTGCAGCGCGAGCAACTGAATCCGCTGATTGAGCGCGAAATGGTGGTCGGCGGCAAAATTATGCTGGCGCGCGTGCTCATCAAGAAGGGCGGGCATGTGCCGTTGCATCACCATCACAACGAGCAGGTGACTTATATTCTCGAAGGAGCGCTGAAGTTCGCGATCGATGGCAGAGAGATCGTGGTGCGCGCGGGGGAAGTGCTTTGTATTCCGCCGAACATGCCGCACGAAGCGTGGGCCCTCGAAGACACGGTGGATTTGGACGTTTTCGACCCGCCGCGGGAAGATTGGCTGAACAAAACCGACGATTACCTGAGGCATGGGCGCTGAAAGCGGGCGCTGGCCCCAGCTTTGCTCCACTGGGCAACCCTCCCTTGCCCTCTCTTTCGTCACTAAATGTGCGAAAGAACGTAGACAAAGGCCTATGGTCTTGATTACCGTAAAAGAGTGGCTGATTCCAGGCGTGGGGTCAAACCTCTGAGGGGAGAATCATGAAGAGGCAATTCGCAGTTGTGTTTTTGATGCTTGGGACGGCGTGCGCGGGGCGCGCGCAGGATACCGCCTCGGAGTCCGCTGCAGCCAGCAGCAACGTTGCGGCTGAATATTCGCCGGCACCTGCCGTGGGCACGACGCCATTTCAACCTGCCGCCAGCGGCGCGGTGTCGTTCGCTCCGAACTTTGCTCCGAACTTCGCGCCTCAACCGGTTTTTGCCTCACCGCTCGAAAACGCAGCGCCAGATGCCTCTCCTTCCCCGGCTCCTGATCCCAAGTTTATTTATGGAGGCCGGGACGATTTTCGCTGGCAGCTCGCCATTGGCGTCGACTGGTTGAGGTTCAGGTCTTCGATCTTCAATGCCAGCGCCGTGGGCGTAAGCAGCTCCGTAACCTACTTCACAAACGATTGGTTCGGGGTGGAGGGAAACTTCACCACCGGATTCGCACCGCAAATCTTTGACAGAGAGCACGTAAAGCTCCTGCTGATTGGCGGTGGGCCGAAAGTCGCCTGGAGAGAGCGCAAATGGGAGCCGTGGCTGCACGCCATTGTGGGCCTGGCGCACGAACAGCCTCAGACCGCGGGCAACGGCAGAAATGCGTTCGCCGTCGAGGTGGGCGGCGGGGCAGACTATCGGTTTAATCCGCGCTTGTCAGGACGGTTGGAAGGCGATTGGGTGCGCACGAGCTTTTTCAGCCAGTCGCAAAACGATTTCGAGCTTATGGGCGGAGTGGTTTTCCACTTCTAAAGAGGGGTTCGGTCTGCGCTAGTAAATTCCGTGGGTAGATCCCTGCGCTTTGAGTTCGCCGTTTACGACAGCAAGTTGATAGTCATCCCCGCCGGTTCCTATCCAATTTTTTACATTGAATGCGGCGCCTGAGGGTGCGCGATGGGCCATGATTCCACTGAAGCTCAGCGGAGTTTTGCTGCGGCAGACGTTCGGTGGATTTTTCGCCTCCAGAAAATAGGCTGGCCCGGCGCCGATAATTTTTGCCTCGCCGTCCGGTTCCAGGAGGACGGCAGCGCCTTCCTCGACCGCAATGGCGCGCACTTGTTTGGCCCAACCATCCTGCAAAATTCGCGCCATAAAGACGAGGACGCGGCCCATGCGGTCGCGCTTCGCAAAATGCGTTTCGGTGATGATGCCGGCGAGCGGGGGAATGCGCAGAAAGTCGCGCGACAGGGTCACCTTGTTGCCGTACGGATCGGCGAGCGCGTCGGCGGAATGAATTGTGTCAATCATCGATGAGAAAGAAAATCCGCCGAGCACGGCCAGGCCTGCGCTGGAGCCTCCGATGGGCTTTCCAGCGGCGATGTGGCCGTTCAAAGCGTCTTCTACAGGAGTGTCCTGCCAGAAACGGACATAGTTGGACTGGTCGCCGCCCGCGATGAAGATGGCTTCCGCCTGGCCGATGTGTTCGAGAAGTTTTGGATCTTCGGAGTCTTCGCGTTCGGAAAAGACGATGGTTGCGGCGGAGTTCAGCGGGCAGAGAGCGCGGATTTCTTCATTCACTTTCTGCGCGTAGTCGTCTTCGGTGTTGGCGCGGAGAATCAGGAAGTCGCCGCCATTGGCACGTTCGCATAGGAACTTCAGCGCAGGATCCTGCTCGCCGCCGCCCATCAGCGCGAATCCAGCGCGCGGAGTGGCAGTACTGTCAGCGGCATTTCCCGCGCGGAAATATTTCCATTTCGCGGCGGCGCATGGAGCGAGTAGAAACAACATTAGCGTAATCGAGAGGCTCGCGAAGTGCGAAGTTGGAGTGACGCGCTTGAAAAGCATTTCAGCCGAGTGAGATTATCAGATTTCGCCGCTCTGGCCGGAAAATTTGGAAAGCTGGCCTATAAGTAGTTCAAGCCTCCCGTTGAGGAGACTATTTCGAGGGTGCAGGCAGCGGGGATTCGTACTTCGTGATGTCGAGCTGTTGCCAGTCGCCGCGCACAATGCCTTCGCGAATCTGTGCGGCGGTCTTGCCTTTGTGCGATTGCTCGTACGCATAGAAATCTTCGCGCTCGCAAACGCCGCAGACCGCGGCGTGCTTGCTTACGTAACAGTCCAGAAGGCTGCCGTGGCCCTGGCTGCGGTCGCAGTGGCAATAGCAGGGCTCCTGATACAGGACTTTCCTGATGCGCGCTGCCAGGCTATAAGCATTCTGAGCAAGGGTGTCGTTGAAGAGAGAAGGACTCTGGGTTGCCGGCAATGGTCCGTCAGGAACTGTACTGTGAAACGCGGGAACCGGCCCCTCCGTTGTCTCCTGCGCCGCGCCGGCAGTGGATCGCGAGGACGCGAGTTGCGGAACCAGCGAGAGACCCGCTGCCACGGCCACGAGAATCATTCCGCCAAAGAATTTTTGCGTTCCCCGCATGTTCGCCCCCTGTGTTCGCCTAGGCAGTCCCCAGCGCCGCGTAGCGCTTGGCAACGCGTTCTTATTAGCTTACGGCGATGGCCCGCGAAATTCCACCGGCCGCTGTCAGTTACCACTCGGCTGCAATCCTCAGGGCAGACGCAGGACGCCTACGCGAACCACCTCGAGCCTGGTCACGTCCATGACTTTGTCGTTGTTCATGTTGTCGGTCTGGCTGTTCGCGATGAAATAGAAGTCAGATCCTCGGATCGCACCCGTGGTTGGCAAGACGCACAAGTTGGAGCGATTCTCCAGAACCGTTGTACGCGTCACGCGAAGTCCATCGCTGGAGAGATGAAACGCCGCGATGCGTGGTGTGCCGATGCCGTTCTGAACGCCAATCAGGTCGCCATTGTGCCAATAGAGGCCATCAATGCCCGCGAGCGTGCTACGCGGTCCCGGATCGATGTCGTGACTTTGATTGCTCACGAGGTCCACGCTCACCACGCCCAGGCTATCCGCGACAAAGAGAGTGTGATCGTCGTCGCTCAAGGCAATGCCGTTGGGATAAAAGAGCGGGCGATCAAGCGGCAGAGCCTTGAATGTATGCGTGGCAGGATCGAAGCGCAGAACCTCGTTCGCCAAGCTGTCCGTGGTGACGACTTCGCCGTTTTTGCGAACCACAAGATCGTTGAAGCCATGCTTCGCCGAACCTTCCAGCTTGAAACGCCCCAGAAGTTTTCCAGTCGCATCAAAATGCAGAAGCTCGGTCAGGCCGGTGCTGTCCGTGAAAGAATCGGCCCACACCGTATCGTCGCCTGGATTCAGACGAATGCCGAGCACAGGCAAAAGACCAAAGCTCTCCGACCGAACGAAGTCGCTGACATTTCCATCGCGGCCAATCTCCACGATTTTCCGTCGGTTCAGGCTGCTCATGTAAAAAAGATTGCGCTGCGGATCGTACGCCAGGCCTTCCGGAACCAGATCTTTTTCCCGGGTGCGAAACGCCTCACGCGCCTGCGCTACCACGGGAAAATCCTGATGAACACCGTCTATCATGGTGGTGAATTCCTTCATTGTTTTCAGTTCCATGAAGAGAGGCTCGCCCGAGGGATCAAATCCTTCGTGCTGGGCCAGGCATTCCTTCAGCAGCGCCAGAGCCTGGCGTGTTTCCCGCAAGTGTTGTTTTGCCGCGGCCAATGAATAGAGGATTGCTCCACGGTCCGGAAATGTGCTTCGCAATTTCTCCAGGGCTATAATCTGTGCGCGGACTTCTTCGGCGTCCGCGGCCTCCGCCGGAGCGCCTTTCACCTCTTCCTGATCCTGGCAACGTGCGGAAGCCGCCGCGAACAAGGTTCCGAAGGCGCACAAAATCGTCAGAAAAAAGGCCAGGGATTTGCGACGAAGATTCATGGCAAAGCTATTGAGGGAACCGGACTCTTGTTTATGCGAGAAGGGCCTGAGGACGAACATACGCCGACGAAGCAGGAGCCTCGGCAATGGGCCGACCGTCGACATGCCGCAGGCGGAGGTTGCGTTGCACGCGACGCCCCCAGGCGCGCACGAACATAAAGTTTAATCCGCCGCCAATCACGGAACTGGCCAGGGGGATCAAGCGGCCAACCCATTTTTCAGCGGTTTCCTGTCCCAGTTTGACGGCCAGGCGTTCCGCGATGCGCGGAGCCAGCCTCTCGATAAGTTGCTTTTCCGCAAGGTCTTTGCCGTAGTCAACGCCCATCGCCGCGGCAGCGGCCATCCACAATTCCAAGTGTTCGTTCTCGCCACGGTTCTCGAATCCATAGAGAAGGCAGAGCTTCTGGACCAACCGCAGCGTAAAAATCGTGAGCAGTCCAGCGTCGGGAATGATGGTAATCATCCCGCCGAGCCCAAAGCCCGCTCCTTCGAGTAGCGCGAGCCGCTCTGTGTCTCGAATCAGCGTCTTGGCGATGGCATCGAGGCGCGCAACAGGGATTCTGTGCATGTTACGGAAGTCCGCTACTTCCAGCCCATACTTCCGTTTGAGCTGACGCCGAAACTCTTCCGGGTCAATTTCGACCGAACGGAGTCCTTTTAGGAGTCCAAACCGGGCGATGCGCCCGATGACCCCTCCCCCGCCCGAATTGTGTAACCCTCCCATGTCTTATAGCATCCTACGGCGGTTAGATGCGGTTGGCAATCCCCCAGTGGTACGGGGTTAAGGTGCCCACGAGTACAGGGAGTTGCATAAGTAGCCTCAGGAAACCCAGCGTACTACTTGACGCGGAAAATCTTTTCGGTAAACTGCCTTTTTCTCCATGGCGACCTTGCCACAAATCGTGCCGTCGGAAGTCGTTCACGACTTCGACTTTCCCCAGCGGGAAGCGGCGTTCTTCTACGGCCTTTTCCTGCGTGGCCATTCTGCGGAAGCCCTGCGCCGGGATATCGAAGTCCCTGCCGTGGTACTGGCGAAGTGGCATCGCGAGGCGGAGCGAGAGCCGGAGCTGCGCGATATCTTTAGCCGCATGGTGGAATACCGCAGACACGTACTGGCGATTTTCGATACCCTGGTTGGTTCAGACGTTCACAACCATCGCGTGCAGTAGATCCTCTCCGGTTATCTACCCTCCGCCACTTCCCCACGCTCTTCCTCGTACCACTTGCGTACTCCGCCTCTTCGAGAAAGACCTGTTCTTAGGGTCAGGTCAAAATTTGTCAGACTTTCTCAGGCAACCTCTCGCTTTCTTCCTGGTTCTAACCGCAATCGGGGGGACAAGTGCCACAAAATGCAGGACATTCCTCGATTGACGGGCAGCTTGTCCAGGGGTAGAATCCAAACGTCCTGAGAAGTTGAGGTGTGCTCATGCCACGGGTTGTTCGTACCCTGATTGCTACCGCATTCTCATTTATTATTGTCGTTCCACTGGGCTATTCACAACAGGCTCAAGATCCCACTGCGGTTCCGGCGCCTCAGACGCTCACCAAAGAGCAGAAGAAAGAACAGAGGCAAAAGGCCCGCAAGACGCTCAAAGAACTCGACAGCCAGTACAAGCAATGGCTGAACGAGGACGTGATCTACATCATTTCGCCCGACGAGCGGAATGCCTTCCTTCAACTGGATACCAACGAAGAACGCGAGCAATTCATCGAAGCGTTCTGGCTGCGCCGCAGCAGCAATCCGGACTTGCCGGACAATGACTTTAAGGAAGAGCACTATCGGCGCATCGCTTACGCCAACGAGCATTTCGCATCCGGTATTCCTGGCTGGAAGACCGATCGCGGACGCATGTACATCATGTGGGGCCCGGCGGACGAGGTTGATTCCCATCCAACCGGTGGCACCTATGACCGGCCAATCGACCAAGGCGGCGGTTCAACCACCACGTACGCCTGGGAACAGTGGCGCTGGCGCTATCTGGAAGGAATCGGCGAGAACATCGAACTCGAATTCGTCGATCCGAGTGGCTCTGGCGAGTATCACCTGACGATGGATCCCTCGGAAAAAGACGCCCTGCTGCACGTTCCCGGGGCCGGATTGAGCTTGCTCGAATCCATGGGTTTGGCTTCCAAGTCAGACCGCTTCTCGCGCTCCGACGGCACCAACCTGCCGACCACCATGGGTGGAACTCCCTCCAGCATGGATGAATTCAATCGCCTGGATCTCTACGCCAAGGTGCAGAGACCGCCGGAGGTCAAGTTCAAGGACCTCGAAGCGATTGTGACCGCGCGCATTGTCCGCGATCAGCTGAAATTCAACTGGCGTACGGATTTCCTGAAGGTCACGAATGACACGGTGCTGGTCCCCATCACCGTGCAGGTTGCCAATGGCCAGCTCTCTTTTCAGTCGAAGGACGGCATTCACTCCGCAACACTCAACGTTTTTGGACGGGTTAGCACTCTAACCGGGAAAGTGGTGCAAACCTTCGAGGATCCCGTCTCCAAGGATTTCCCGGATTCGCTTTTCCAGCAGTCGCTTAAGCTGCAATCGATCTATCAAAAAGCAGTTCCGCTGCGTCCCGGCCTGTACCGGCTCGATATCGTCGTTAAAGATGTCCAGAGCGGAAATGTGGGCGTGATCAACACCGCGTTGCGCGTTCCGCATTATGAAGACGACAAACTGGATGCCAGCACGCTGATTCTTGCGGATCAACTGGAGCACGTTCCAGCCAAGCAGATTGGCACGGGCCAGTTCGTTTTGGGCTCGACGAAAGTGCGTCCGCGCTTGGATAACGAGTTTACTACCGCTGACCGTTTGGGGATTTATCTCCAGGTTTACAACCTTAAATCGGACGAGACAACACACAAGTCAAGTGCAACGTTCCTTTACACCGTAAAGAAGGGCAACGAACAGGTCTTTCAATTTAAGGAAACGTCGGCGGAAATGAAACAGACCGGTGATCAGGTCACCATTGAGAGATGGCTGCCGCTCGCCACCATGGCGCCCGGAAAGTACACCATCGAAGTCGTCGCTACGGACGGCATCTCGAAACAGACCCTTTCCAAGACCGCAGACTTTACCGTAAAGGGGCCGCAGGAACCGACCAAAGCGGCAGCCAACACAGGTTCAGGGAGGTAGTACGAAGTGAATCGAGGACAGGTCCGAGTCATGGGGGCACTCGTCCTGGCCGCGGCGTTCTCATCCTTGGGAGCGAATCCGGCGGTGGCGCAGTTGAAGTCTGTCCAAGGCGTTCTCTCTGGGCTAGTGCGAGACGCTGCTGGAACGCCGCAATTGGGCGCCAGTGTGGAAGTGATCGCCGAAGCGGTGGCCTCTGCAAAACCCATCGATTTCTTCACCAATACCCAAGGAGTTTTCCGCGGCGAGAAGCTGGCTCCCGGCTTTTACACCGTGCGCGTCACGCTCGCGGGCTTTCTCCCCACGCTTGAGAAACACGTCCGCGTCAGCGCCAATCTGACGACTCTCCTCCGTATCCAACTTGAATCCATGTTTGCTTCGCTGGAGCAGTTGCGGCGCGCTCCTTCTACCACTGCTACCGAAGCAGATGACTGGAAATGGGTTTTGCGCTCGGCGACTTCGGCGCGCCCGGTTCTGCAATGGGTCGATCCCGATCCGCTTGGGTCAGTCGGTGCGGGCTCGGAATCTGCTTCTTCAGAGACCTCGCATGGCCGTGTGGAACTTACCGATGGCGCTCGCAAGCCGGGATCGGTGTCCAACCTTCCCGCCAGCCCCGCGACTGCTTTTGCTTACGATCAGCCGCTGGGTTCCACAAGCCGGTTGCTCCTCGCCGGCCTCATGAGCTACGACGGTGATTCTCCTGCTGGAGGCATCGCCACAGTCTGGCTGCCTACGGGATCGCTTGGGGCAGGCCCGCATACTGTCGTCGTGCTGCGTGAGTCGAAGCTGGGGGACATGGGCCCGACTTTCCGCGGCGTTCGAGTCGATCAAGGCGGCTCGTTGACATTGGGCACCGGAACAGTCCTTCAATACGGTGGCGAATATGTGCTCGTTGGCTTGGGTAAGCCGGCCTCTTCCATCCGCCCGCGCCTGCAAATCGATGAGCGAATTTCCGACGAATGGAGCGCCTCCCTGATTTTTGCCTCTTTGCCTGCTGGCCCTGAGCCGCTAGAGGCTGTCGATGGAGAGAGCACGAGCACTCTGGCCGCGGCATTAAACGAACTGGATGCCTTTCCTGTTCTGATGTGGCGCGCAGGCCGCCCAGTTCTGGAGAGCGGTTTTCATGAGGAAATCTCCGCCGCGCGCAAGATCGGCACGCGGGCCAAATTGCAGGTCGCCGCTTTCCATGAGGACAACAGCAACGTAGCGGTATTCGGGCGAGGCACCAATCTGCCCCCTGCCGATTTTTTCCAGGACATTTATTCCAACGGGTTTTCTTACGACGGCGGTTCCTCGAGCAGTTGGGGCACGCGCGTCGCCTACAAGGAAAAGTTGAGCGACGACGTTGAGCTGACCGCCCTGTATGCCTTCGCCGGGGCCCTTACTCCTTCCAGCGGCGTCGCAGGGCCGCTTCGCGAGCTTTTCCGCACCGCGAATCGTCAATCCGCCGGGGTGAAAGTCTCCGGTCGAGTTTCTCGTTTTGGCACAAGGGTAAGCGCCGGTTACCAGTGGATCAGCGGAACAACACTCAGTCGCTTGGATGGCTATGGCGACGCTTTGTTTGATATGGAACCCTACCTCCACATTGGTGTACACCAGCGGTTGCCCAAGTTTGGCCCTGGCCGCTGGGAAGCCAACGCGGAATGCGACAACCTCCTTGCCCAGGGATATGTCACCCTCAATACCCAAGATGGTCGTGTGACCCTCATGCCCGCTTTCCGCACGTTCCGGGGTGGTCTTAGCCTGCAATTTTAGTGACAAATTGGGCTTTGGAAAGCTGTATGCCTCCTTCCATAAAGCGGATTATTGGGGAGTCCTTGTCGCAAGAAATTTGTAAGTTGTTGAAAATAAACACCCTGTTGACGTGTATACAATTCCAAAGAATGGACGTTGGCTTGCACTTGAGAATTGAGGTTTGGGTGTGCCCTAACCAGGGCCGGTCATGAAGCAAAACCTGCGAGTCAGCCTCGGGGCCGTTGTGCTGGCGCTTGCCACGCTGGCAGCCATGATTTTTGCCTGGCTGAACTTTGTCCAGAGGACCGAATTCGACTCTCCGGACGACGGAGTGGTCTGGCTGGACACGATCCAAGGCGTCCAGGCTCACCAAGTCGCACCGAGTTCCCCCGCCGCGCAAGCTGGAGTTCGCGTAGGCGATGATCTGCTGGCCATCAACGACGCCCCTATCACGCGGCAAGTGCAGGTCACCAAACGCCTGTGGCGCGCGGGACTGTGGACCAAGGTACGTTACAAACTGGCGCGTGATGGCAAAGAGTTTGAGACGCCGTTGGTCACCGCTCCGGCGGAAAAGCCCACCTCCATTGAAGCTTACCAACGCATTGTAGGCTTGGTCTTTCTGTTTATCGGACTTTTCATTTTTGCGCGGCGCTGGAACGCTCCTCGCGCCGTTCACTTCTACATATTCTGCCTCGTGTCTTTCGTTTTCTGCATGTTCCATTACAGCGGAAAGCTCGACACTTTCGACTACGAGGTTTATTGGGTAAAAATCCTGGCTCAGGTTTTGATGCCCGCCTTGCTGCTGCATTTCGCGCTGGTCTTTCCGGAACGCACCGAAGGAGCCCGGCGTTCCTTTTCCAAGCTCGGTTTTGTTTACTTGCCTCCGCTCGCCATCCTTTTTATTCATGTCAGCACTGCTCTTGGTGCGCTCGGCTGGGTTCCGTGGCTTGGTTCGCGCATTCTGCTCGACAAAATCGCCTACAGTTATCTCGGCGCATGTTTTCTCGCCGCGGGATTTGTTTTTTATCACAACTATCGCGGAGCGCCCGCCGGCGTGCTGCGGCAGCAATTGAAATGGCTCACCGCGGGCACCTTCATCGGCACTGTCCCGTTCGTCTTTCTCTATATAGTTCCGTTTGTGTTTGATGCGGCTTCCAGGCCGTGGATGAAGCTTTCCACCCTCAGCCTGATATTCCTGCCGCTGTGTTTCGGCTACGCCATCATCCGCTACCGCCTGATGGACGTGGACATTATCTTCAAGCGCGGCCTTGCATACACAGCCGCGACCGCGGCCATCGCCACGATTTATTTCTTCTTCGTCGCGCTTATTCCGCAGATCTTCCATGCGCAGGCCAACGGTCCCGTCGGGGGCGTCATTGCCATCGTCATCGCCGCTCTTCTCTTCCAGCCCTTCCGCGAATGGATTCAGGCGCGCCTCGATCGCTTCTTCTACCGCGACCGCTTGGATTATCGCCGCACCCTGATCGAATTTGGCCGCACCCTCACGAACGAAGTGCGGCTCGAGCCCATGCTCGGCTCCGTGATGGATCGCGTGTCGCAGACGCTGCTCGTCGACCGCCTCGCCATTTTTGTCGAAGACACCGCAAACCCCGGGGAGCTGCGTTTGGCTCGCTCGATGGGTGTGCGACTCGCGGAGCCTCTCGATCTCAGTTTCCTCGGTCCGGCCCGGCCCGAGTTCGCGCGGGGGGCGCTCTTTTTTGAGTCGCCCCGCGCCGCGCGAGACGTCAGCGATTCCGTGCGCCACACGCTCGAACAGCTCGATCTCAATTATTTCGTACCCTGCCGCATACGCGAACACACCGTGGCCGTCCTCGGCCTCGGCAAGACTGTGGACGGCGATTACCTCTCCAGCGACGACGTCGAACTGGTGGAAACGATTGCCGGCTATGTCGCGGTAGCGCTCGATAATTCCCAGCTCTACACCTCGCTCGAACAAAAAGCCTTGGAAATCGCGCGCCTCAAAGACTTCAGCGAAAACATCGTGGAATCCTTGAATGTCGGCGTCCTGGCGGTCGATTTGGAAGGCATCGTGGAATCCTGGAACTCGCGCATGGAGCAGCTCTTCGGCGTGGCCCGGCAGGATGCCGTTGGGCGCCAGCTCAGCTCCTTGCTGCCGGAAGAGTTGGCGACAGAGATTGCCGCCCGCGGCGACGAAGAGCAGATTACCGGCATTTACAAACAGCGCCTGCACCATCAGGGCAAAGCACTCACGTTAAACGTCTCCATCACGCCGCTGGTCAGCAAATCCGCCGAGCGCATCGGCCGGCTCCTGCTGTTCGACGATGTCACGCAGCGCGAGCGCATGGAAGAGCAGATGTCGCAAACAGAAAAGCTCACTTCGCTCGGCCTTCTGGCCGCAGGCGTCGCGCACGAAGTCAACACGCCGCTAGCCGTAATTTCGAATTACATCCAGATGCTCGCGAAGCAGATGCCCGAGGGAGACCCGCGGCAATCCATCATCGAGAAAATCGTCAAGCAAACTTTCCGCGCCAGCGAAATCGTGAACAACCTCCTGAATTTTTCACGCACGGGTGCCGCAGAAGCCGTGGATATCGACGTGAACCGCGTCGTGGAAGAAACGCTCTCTCTCGTTTCGCATCCGCTGAAAACATCGCAAATTCAAGTCGTAAAGCATCTGGGCGAAACACTTCCGGCCGTCCGTGGCTCCGCCAACAAGCTGCAGCAAGTCTTTCTCAATCTTTTCTTGAACGCGCGCGACGCCATGCCCGGCGGCGGACTCCTGGAAGTCCGCACCGGCGCGCACAACGGCAGTGTCGAAATCGAAGTGGCCGACACCGGCGCGGGCATTCCGCGCGAACACATTCACCGCATCTTCGATCCCTTTTTCACGACGAAAGCCAACGGCCGCGGGACCGGCCTCGGTCTTTCCGTCAGCTACGGCATCATCAAGGAGCACTCCGGCAAGATCGATGTCCGCTCGACCCCCGGCAAAGGCACTTCGTTTCACGTAGAGTTCCCCGCGGTCAGGAAGTCGGTACATGCCTAAAGGTTCGATCCTGGTAGTTGACGACGAGTCGGAAATTCGCGAAGGCCTCGAGCTTCTGCTCACCAGCGAAGGCTACGGCGTTTCCAGCGCGGAGACCGGCGAATCCGGCCTCGCCAAACTCGGAGAACATCCTTTCGACCTGATGCTGCTCGACGTCAGCCTGCCCGATCGCAATGGCCTCGAACTGCTGCGCGAAATTCGCAAGCGTGATCCGGGCCTCTCGGTCGTCCTCATCACCGCCTACGGCTCCATCGAAATGGCCCGTGCCGCGTTCAAGGGCGGCGCGCTCGACTACATCACCAAGCCGTGGTCCAACGACGAACTCCTCGCGCAAGTGGCGCAAGCCGTCGAATCCCGCCATCTCCGCGAAGAAAACGTCCAGCTCAAGCGCGCGCTTAAACAGCGCTTCAATTTCCCCAACATCATCGGCAAAAGCGAAAAAATGCTTACGCTTTTTGACCTGATCACCCAGGTCGCGCCGTCGCGCTCCACGGTGCTCATCAGCGGAGAAAGCGGCACCGGCAAAGAGCTCATCGCCAAAGCAATTCACTCGGCCTCCACACGCGCGGACAAAGCGTTTGTTCCGGTCAACACCGGCTCTATTCCCGTTGACCTGCTCGAATCCCAGCTCTTTGGCCACGTGAAGGGCGCTTTCACCAGCGCCGTCGCCTCAAAAAAAGGCCTCTTCGAGGTCGCCGACCAAGGCACCATTTTCTTCGACGAGATCGCCACCATCAGCCCGGAAACGCAGGCCAAGCTGCTCCGCGTCATTCAAGAGCGCGAGTTCATGCGCCTCGGCGGCACGGACCAGATCAAGGTGGATGTGCGCATCGTCGCCGCCTCCAACGTCGAGCTGATCACCCTGGTCCGCGAGGGCCGCTTTCGCGAGGATCTTTACCACCGCTTGAACGTGATTCACCTCGTGCTTCCGCCGCTGCGCGATCGCCGTGAAGACGTGCCCGCTCTGCTGGCCCATTTCCTCGATCGCTACTGCCAGGAAAACTCCAAGCCCATGCGCCTCTTCACGCAAGGCGCCCTAAAGCTCCTGATGGATTACGATTGGCCGGGCAACGTCCGCGAACTTGAAAATGTCGTCGAGCGCGCCGTCGTTCTTTCCACCCAGGAGCGCGTGGACGTCGACCTGCTCCCCGAGAGCATTCGCAGCAAGGAAATCGTCCGCGGCGTCCGCCTGCAACTCTCGGAATTTCTGCCGCCGCTGCCCGGCGAACCCGGTTCACGCCAAGGCGCCGACAGTCCGCAGCCTTCGCTCTTTCAAATCATGGACGAAATCGAGCGCCGCATCATCATGGACATGCTTGAGCGCACCAGTTGGAACCAGACCGAAGCCGCCGAGCGTTTCATGATCCCGCTCTCCACGCTCAACCAAAAAATCAAGCGTCTCGGCATCGACGCGCGCCGCCGCGGCCGCAGCGAAGACAGCTTCACCGCTTTCATCGGCAAGTAACCGGCGTCTATCAGGCATCTGGCTTTCTTCTCTTCTGAAAAGTATTTGGTAAGCTGCGATTTACAGCTTATTGAAGCGCCCGGTCAGTGCGATCAGCGGGTCGCGCTGGATTGGGATTGGTTGCGTACACGTGGCCGTCCTCGGTGAGCGCGAAGCTCCTCAACCCCCGAGACATTGAAGCGGGGACTGGCACGGCGACTAACATAAAACGGTCCGCAGCTCCCGACGACGATTCGCGGCTATATCGAAATTCGTAAAACGCTCCGAGCCCGGCAATTTGGCTCGATTGTGGGAATAGTCGCAGGGTAGCCCTCAGCGGAGTGGTTTTGCTTGTAATTTTTCAGAGACACGGCGGCCTTCCGCAGCGTCAATATTGCACCGAACTCGGCCGAGGGAGTGAATTCAGAGTGCCGATACAAGAGGCATACTCCAAGTGCGGCAACAAGTAGGACCGCTCGAATGATTTTACTGGAAAGCACCAAGGCCAAAAACCAGCCCAACGCGGCACCGAAGATAAAAAATTTGTGTTCTTCGACGTAGCAACGGTCAGTCAGTAACATAGCGGCGACTATCAGTAGCACGAATGCGCCGACTAAAGCCCAAGGCCAACGGGATTTCACTCGACATCTCCACTCGGTCGCGGCGCCAGCACAGCGCCAAGAGAACAATTTGTTATATTACGGTCCCGGTCAAGTCTCGGTAAGGCAAATAATCGGAAATGATTCGCTGTTGCTGTTTCCGCAAACTCCGACCGGCGTCTGCTCTTTTTTTTCCTGACTTTCATCTTGCATCTAAGACTTCGTCTATGCACAGTATCGCGGGATGATTCTTCGCCTCTCCACGCCTGCCGCGCGCGCGCTTCTCGTCTTCGTCGCCGTGGTGTTCGCCGTCGCGCTTTCTTATTCCGGCATTCGCAATTCCCTTGCGGTGCAATTTGCCGGGCAGAACACTCTGGAAAGCTACGAACGCGCCACGCGATTCGAACCGGACGACGCGCGCAACTGGTACCTCCTCGGCCGCTACTGGCAATACAACCTGGAAGACCCCGATGCACAGCGCGCCATTCGCACTTATCAAACCTCCCTGTCTCTGGATCCCCACTCCGCCGACACATGGCTCGATTTGGCGACCGCCTACGAGTCGGAAGACGATCTGGCCGCTGCGAGAAATGCATTCCTTCAAGCGAAGCGCTCGTATCCTCTTTCGCCGGAAGTTTCCTGGCGCTACGGAAATTTTCTTCTTCGCCGCGGCGAAACGGATGCTGCGTTTGCTCAGTTCCGGATCGCCGTTCAATCCGATCCCAAGCGCGGAGCCGCGGCTTTCGCTATCAGCATGCGACTCGATCCGGACATTCACGCGGTTTTGGACCGCGTTTTCCCCCATTCCCAGGACGCGTACCTCAGCGTGATTAACGCGCTGTCGGAACAAGGCCAAACCGATCAGGCGCTGGTAGTTTGGGCCGCGCTTGCCAATCTTCATCCACGCATGCGTCTCCTCGAGTCCTACCCGTTTCTGAATGCGCTTACCGGCAAAAGACAGATGCTCGCAGCGAAACAGGTCTGGGATCAGGCTCTCGAATTTGCAGGACTTTCGCGTCCCGCCGACCCTTCGGGCTCTCTCGTGTGGGATGGCGGGTTTGAGTCGGATGTTCCCGTCGGCGGACTCAACTGGTACTACCCGGCCTTTGTCGGCGGAGTGCAGATCGGCCTCGATACCGGCGAAAAGCACTCCGGCAAGCGTTCGCTCCGCTTGACCTTCAATGGCTTGAACAACGTGAACTTCAACGATGTGTGCCAATACATCGCCGTCCAGCCCTCCACCTCCTACCATTTTTCCGCGTGGCTGCAAACGCGCTCCCTTTCGACAGACCAGGGCGTGCGCTTTGGCTTGCATTCGATGAGCGACACCGTCAATTCCATGGCCTGGACTGACGACCTTCAAGGCACGCAGCCTTGGACGCATATCGAGCTTCCTTGGACCTCCGGAAATGACGTCCAGGAACTGGTCCTCTGTGTTAGCCGCAACGCCAGCCGAAAATTCGACAGCAAGATTCGCGGCTCTGCGTGGATTGATGACGTCGCTCTGGTGCCTGCTCCCCCGGAGCCGGCAAAGCCATGAAGTTTATCCGCATCGGAATCTGCGCGCTGGTCGTTTTCGGTATCGCCGCTCACGGCGCCGTCGAGGATTGGGCCCGCGCCGTCCTCGAAATCGGCGCCGCCTTGCTCTTTCTAGCATGGGCGGTGCGCGCTTATCTCACAAAAGAGCACCAGCTCATCATCTCTCCTCTGCTTCTCCCCCTCGGGTTTTTCCTGCTGTTCGGCCTGGCTCAATGGCTCTTTCACCGCACGGCTTCTTCCTACGCCACGCGCATGGAACTCCAGCTTCTGCTCGCGGACATCCTCGTTTTGTTCCTGGCCGGCCAGGCTTTCCGGACCCTCCAAGACTGGCGCGAATTCGTCTGGTTCGTAATGTTCTTTGGTTTCGCGGTGGCCCTTTTCGGCATCCTCCAGCACTTTACCTTCAACGGAAAACTCTACTGGTTTCGCGAGATGCACTACGGCGGCATTCCCTTCGGCCCGTACGTGAATCGCAATCATTTTGCTGGTTTCGCGGAACTCGTCATTCCCGTTTCACTCGTTCCGCTGGCGCTCGGAAAAGTGCGCCGCGAACGGTGGTTTCTAGTGAGTCTGTTTGCGGTGGTGCCCATCGGCGCTCTGTTTCTCTCCGCCTCCCGGGGCGGTATCGTCAGTTTCGCCGTGGAAACCGGAGTCCTGGTTCTCTGGCTGCTGGTCCGCAGAACCGCCGGAAAGCATCTTCTTTCGGCAGGCGCAGTCCTGCTCGGCGCCTTTCTGATGGTGTCCTGGCTCGGGGTCCAGCAGGCCGTTGAACGTTTCTCCTCCTTGCAGGCACTCGAAGTGACCATCGGAAAGCGCGCTTCCATGCGGTCCGACACTTGGCATATTTTTCTCGACCATCCCCTCCTGGGTACGGGCCTCGGCACCCTACAGATCGTTTTCCCGCCCTACGAAACGCTCTACGACGGAAAAGTCGTCAATCACACCCACAATGACTATCTCGAAGCTCTGGCCGAAACTGGAATTGCCGGAGGTTTGTGCTGCGCATGGTTCCTTGGCGTCCTGCTTTTCGATTCGCTCAGCCGCCTCTCACAACCGAGCAGCGCGTTCGCCTCAGCCATCCAGCTCTCCGCACTGGTCGCCTGCCTCGGCTTTCTGATTCACAGCTTGGTGGATTTCAACCTGCGCATCCCTGGCAACGCCCTCCTCTTCCTCCTCCTCGCAAACTTAGCTACTTATCAAGTCCGTGAAACCGTCCCACAAATTCCCAAAATGGAACGTTCCCGTTTTAGGCGCCGAAAACACTGATGCGCTTCCCCTTCTTGTCTGTATAATCAAGCTTGGGGGTCTTCTATCCGTATGCAACCAGCGAGACTGGGTGCGGCGAGGTTGTGTGTCGCCAGTGCTCTGCTCGGATTACTGGTTCTGGCGCCGCCCACCCGCGCGCAGGCCGTTCTCGAGACGCCACAACAGACCAACGATCGCATCCGGGAACTCTCCGCGGCCGCTCGCGTTGAGCCGCGCGACTACATCATCGGCAATGGCGACTTGCTCGACATTGAAATATTCGACGTAAAGGAATTGAGCCGCGAAGTGCGCGTCAGCCAGACCGGCACCATCAGCATCCCGCTCGTCCCTGTGCGCCTGCATGTCACCGGCCTCACGGAAATGCAGGCCGAACAGAAAATTTCGGAAGTCCTCGCGGCCAACGGCTTGGTCTCCCACGCCGATGTCAGCATCACCATTCGGGAAAGAAAGAGCAAACCCATTACGGTTGTTGGCGCGGTTACGCACCCGCTGGTCTACCAGGCCGATCGCCAGATCACCCTTCTCGAGGTTCTTGCCGAAGCGGGCGGCCTTGCAAACGACGCCGGGGACGACGTCATCGTGACGCGGCCTGTGCCGGAGATGACCTTCACTGAATCGGACGCCCCTGCAAACGGGTCAGCCGATGCTGCTGCGCCGAAATCGAAACCCCTCCAAGCGGAAGCCAAGCCCTCGTCCCCTGCGCCTTCTGCTTCCACAGGTAACACCGCTTCGACGGAGCCTCCGGAATTATCGGCGCCGGCGCAGGAGAAATCCACGAACGGCCTGCCCGGTCCTTCCACCGCGCCCCCATCGGACCTTATCACCGTCAATTTGTTCGAGCTGATGGAAGCCGGCAACACAAAGAACAACATCCTTCTCCAGGCCGGTGACGTCGTGACCGTTCCGCACGCCGGCATTGTGTACGTCCTGGGCGCTGTCGGGCGGCCTGGCGGGTTTGTCCTTACCAATGACCGCGAACGGATCAGTGCTTTGAAGATCCTGGCGTTGGCCGGCGGCTTCACTAACGTGGCAAAGACGGATCATGCTGTGATCCTCCGTAAGGATGCCCAGGGAAAGCAGCAGGAAGTCACCTTGGATTTGAAGAAAATTCTGAATCGCCAGGCCGAGGACTTGCAGCTTGAGCCCAGCGATATCTTGTATGTGCCCTCAAGCGCCGTCAAGCAGGCTCTCCTGCGGTCTCTCGAGCTGGGTATAGCTCTCGGCTCAGCCGTTGCCCTTTATCGAGTCGCGTACCACTAAAACATGGCGGAAGACAACAAACTCGTTCACGGAGAAAACGGCACGAACGGCACGGTTGAGCTGATTCCGCCGTCCTCGCGCATCCCGGCCTGGGATCTCTCGCCCCGCGAACCGCACCTTTACGACTACCTGCTGATTCTCCGCAAACATCAGTGGCTGATTCTCTCTTTTTTGGTGGCCGTGGTCACCATCGTCACCATCGCCACCTTCCGCATGCAATCCGTCTATGTCGCCACTGCTCGCATCGAAATCGACCGCGAGAACGGCACCATCCTGCCTTTCCAGGGCATGGAGTCTTACGACTACATGATGGACACGGAGAATTACATCGAGACGGAGTCGAAAATTCTGACCAGTGAAACCCTGGCTTTGAAGACCATCCGCAGCAGCGGTCTCGGCGCGCGGCCGGAATACGCTTCCCCCAACGGCCCCTCGGAGGCGGTTGCCATCGGCAGCCTGGAAAACCAGAAACGCCCGCCAGAGCTCGGCGCATTTCTTGGCAGCCTCAGCGTCAAGCGCGTTCCCAATAGCCGCCTGATGGATGTGAGTTTTGAGTCCACCGATCCGCAATTCGCCGCACGTATCGTTAACGAACACATCAAAAATTTTCAGTATCAGAACGTCCAGGCCCGGTACGATGAAACCCAGCAGGCAACCGTCTGGCTGCAGGGAGAGCTGGACGAGCTCAAGATCAAAGTTCAGGATTCCGAAGACAAGCGCATCGCTTACGAGCGAAAAAATCAGATCTGGACTCTCGACGACAAGCAGAGCATCACCTCGCAGCGCCTCGCGGAAGTGAACAGGGCCTATACCGAGGCTCAGGAAGAGCGCATGCGAAAAGAGGCCTTCTACGAGTTTGCCAAGGCCGGCGACATCTCCCAGGTCCCACAGCTTCGCGACAATCCCGTCTTGCAGGGCCTCATGGGGAAGCGCGAGACCCTCTCCGAGGAGTACACCGAAGCAATCAACCAGTACGGTCCAAATTTCCCCAAAGTGCAGCGCCTCCAGGCCCAACTGAAGGATCTGGACGTGCTCGTCCAAAAGGAAAATCAGAACACCCTCAGCCGCATCGAGAACGAATACCGCGAAGCCAGGCAACGCGAAAACATGATGGTGCAGGCTCTCGATGACGCAAAAGGCGATGCCAATCAGATGGCCGAGCGCCTCGTCGAATACAACATCCTCAAGCGCGAAGCGGAGGCCAACAAAGCTCTCTACGACGGCTTAATGACCAAGCTCAAAGAAGTTAGCATTTCTTCCGCGCTCCAGTCTTCCAATATTCGCGTAGTGGATCCCGCCATGATTCCCGGATACCCTTCTCGCCCTGCCAAGGCCAGAAACATCGCCCTGGCTTTCATCGTCGGCCTGGTAGGCGGCATCGGGCTCGCTCTCCTTCGCGAGTATCTCGACAACACTGTAAAAACGCCCGACGATATCGAGACGCTCGCCCGCCTGCCTTCTCTCGCCGTCGTCCCGCAATTCGCCGGCGGCAACGGAAACGGTTCGCGCAAGCGGTTCCTGCAAGGCATCGCCTCGAACGGCCACGACAAACGCATCGAACTCGTCGCCCAGCATCTGCCCAAATCCCAGATGTCCGAAGCCTTCCGCGCTTTGCGCACATCTCTCCTTCTTTCCCAGCCCGGACGTCCGCCGCAAGTCATCCTCGTCACCAGCGCCCTTCCCCGTGAAGGGAAAACAACCGCTGCGGCGAACCTCGCTGTTACTCTCGCTCAACTCGGCGACAAAACTGTTCTAGTGGATGCGGACTTGCGCAAGCCCGGCGTCGGCCGCCTCCTGAACCTCGGCAGCGGCAAATACGCCGGCTTCAGTTCCTATCTGGCGGGCGTTTCCAGTCTCGATCTGGTCACTATTCCGCACCCCGCCATTCCCAATCTGGCCGCGATTCCCACCGGCCCGCTCCCTCCCAACCCAGCGGATCTGCTTTCCTCGCATAAACTGGCCGAAGCCATCGCTGAGCTCCGCACTAAGTTCAAGTTCATCGTCATTGACTCGCCGCCCATCATGGCCGCCACTGACGCGGTCATCCTCTCCGTCCAGACCGACGGCGTTCTCCTCGTCGTGCGCAGCGGCGAGACTCCCAAGGAAGCCTTCACGCGCACTCGCGATTTGCTCGTCAGCGTCAAGTGCCATATCCTCGGTGTGGTCCTGAATGCTGTGGATTCCAGCGCTCCGGACTACTACTACTCTTACCGCTACTATCCCTATTCTTATGGCTACGGCCCTCAAGAATCCGGTGAATTTCCGCATGCCCATGATGAAGCTGATGCTGATGAACAATCCGAAACCGTCGCCGAAAGTTCCCCGCGCGATCGTGACGACACCCAGGCTCTATAAGGAGGCCCTTTGCGTTTTCTAATCACCGGCGGCGCTGGTTTCATCGGTTCTCATTTGGCGGAACGTCTCCTCGCCCGCGGCGATCGCGTCGTCCTGCTCGACAATCTCTCCACCGGAAGCATGGACAACATCCGCCACCTGAAAACTTCCGGCCAGATGGAATATCACCTCGACAACATCGAAAATCGCCAGTTGGTCGCCGAGCTCGTGGACGACGCCGACGTCATCGTCCATCTCGCCGCCGCCGTGGGCGTCAAGCTCATCGTCGAAAGCCCCGTCCGCACCATCGAAACGAACGTCAACGGCACCCAGATGGTTCTCGAAGCCGCCTGCAAAAAACGCAAGCGCGTCCTCATCGCTTCCACATCCGAAGTCTACGGCAAAAATACCAACGTCCCTTTCCACGAAGACGCCGACCTCGTCCTCGGCCCCACCACCAAAGGCCGATGGAGCTACGCCGCCTCCAAAGCCCTCGACGAATTTCTCGCCCTCTCCTATTGGAAAGAGAAAAAGCTCCCGGTCATCGTCGTCCGTCTCTTCAACACCGTCGGCCCCCGCCAGACCGGCCGCTACGGCATGGTCCTCCCGAATTTCGTCAAAGATGCGCTCGACAATCGGCCCATCCATGTTTATGGCGACGGCAAACAATCCCGCTGCTTCTGCGACGTCCGCGATACCGTCGAAGGCCTCATCCGCCTGATGGACACGGACCGCGCCGTCGGCGAAGTCGTCAACGTCGGCAACACAGAAGAAATTTCCATCGAAGGCCTCGCGCAACTCGTCAAGCAGCGCACGCGCAGCACCTCACCAATCGAATTTGTCCCGTACGACCAAGCCTACGAACCCGGTTTCGAGGACATGATGCGCCGCGTACCCTGCGTCGATAAGCTCCACTCGCTCACCGGCTTCCGTCCCCAAACCACGCTCAACGAAATCATCGACCGCGTCACGCACTTCTTCCAGGAAAAAAAGGAATCCACCGCGTCGCGCGCCGCCACAACCTCCGCCGTCTAAGTCGGCTCGCCGAGCAGCCGGGTGAGAACAATATCCGGCGGGAGTTGATCTGCCATGTTTTTGCTTGAATCGATGCTCCAGGACATTCGCTATGCCGTCCGCGCGATGCGAGCCAGTGTGGGGCTTACCACGGTCGCCATCCTGTCCCTCGGTCTGGGAATCGGCGCAACAATTGCTATTTTTTCACTTATTTATGCGCTGGCGCTCAGGCAGTTACCTGTGTCGCAGCCTGAGGAGCTGGTTGAGGTAGATGGTCATCTTGGAGGCAATCTCCACAACTACGCGGAGTGGAAAGTCTTTCGAGACCGACAGGATATTTTTTTCAGTGTCATGGCTTACAACTGGTCGGACGCCTACTTCCAAATCGCTGACGCGAAAGGGCAGCAGGAGGTAGAGGGGAGATATGTCTCTGGCGAGTATTTCTCAACGCTTGGCGTCTCCGCCGTTCTAGGTAGGGTCCTGCAGTCTTCGGATGACCAGCCGGGTGCGCCCCCCGTGTGCGTGATTGGTTACGCATTGTGGCGGCGATTGTACGGCCAATCGCGAGACGTTCTCGGTCGTGCGATCCGCGTAGATGGAAACGAATTCGTGATCGTTGGAGTGGCTCCGAAGTCTTTTTTCGGCGTGGACATCGGCGGCATACTTGAGATTTTCATGCCAATGGAGGCGCAGAGGACGTACAAGGACTATCCGATACGATACGGGAAGCAGATGCCGTCGCTGGACGAACCGCGGGCTCTGAAAGTGAGCTTCGTGGCCCGACTAAAGCCGGGAATGAGTGTGAGCAAAGCCAATGCCGGATTGGAGGTTCTAAGCTCAGATGTATACAAAGCCACGCCGCCCATTTCTAACGCCAATGGACGGCCGGTTGGGCTTGTGCGTCTTGTGGCCCGTCCCATCACCTCCGATACCTGGCTGCAATCCATGGATATGGTGCTGCTTTTGATGGCTATGGCGGGAGTCGCTCTAATCATTGCCTGCGCGAACTTAGGCAACCTTTTACTCGCACGAGCTGCAAAGCGGCGCGGCGAGATCGCCACCCGGTTTGCCCTGGGAGCGTCTCGTTGGCGCTTGGTGCGCCAACTGCTGACGGAGAGCGCGCTGTTATCAGTAGGCGGCGCTGCAACGGGTCTCATCATCTCGCGCTGGGGGAGCCAAATACTACTATGGGCGCTTTCCTTTCCTGACGACCCGATTCGTCTGGACTTGTCATGGGATGCGAAGCTTGCGGCCTTTGCCGTAAGCATCACCGTGTTGTGCGCTCTTCTCTTTGGGTTGTCTCCGGCGGTCCGGTCGACCCATATTTCGGTCTATTCAGCCATGAACAACGGTGTGACAACAGGAAAGCTTAGAAATCGGTTTTCCAATTCTCTCCTCGTTGTCGTGCAGGTTGCCTTATCCGTGGCAGTACTTGTCAGTGCGGGCTTACTGGCGCGGACTCTCCAGGCATTCTTGACCTCGGATCTGGGCTACGATCCCAAAGGCGTCTTGACGGCTCAGGCGACATTGCATGGATCCGGCATGGACTCGCAGCGCAATGCGTCCGTCGGGGAGGAATTGCTGACGGCATTTCGGGCCCTGCCGGGTGTCACCTCCGCGTCGTGGGGCCGTATCTCTTCCAGTACGAAGCTTTCTCAACTAGTTGTTCCCGGGCCAGGAGGATCTGAGCGACGGTCTGGCTCTTATCTCAACTTCGTTTCTCCCGATTTTTTCAGTACCAGGCGCACTCCAATGCTTGCGGGCCGGGATTTTAATGCCAGTGACAGCGGCGCGTCCCCTCCGGTAGCTATTCTTAGCGAGGCCTTGGCCAAAGCGCTTTTTGGCGAAGTGAATCCCGTCGGGCTGAGATTTCGTGAAAACGACGGGCAAGCTAGCGGGGCAGATTACGTCGTGGAAGTTGTCGGGGTTGCCAGAGACATACAATATCGGAGGCCCGACCTCGGTTCCCTTACGATCTTATACCGGCCGGTCTCGCAATGCGATATTTCATGCTCGGGGATTGGCTTCTACGAGATTCGTGCGGCCGGTCCGATCGCCGAAACGACAAAACGGCTGGAGAACGCAGCTTCGGTGGTTGACTCTCGCGTTTCTTTGAAGCTCGGCCTGCTGAGCAATGCGATGGACAGTGTCCTCCACCGAAATCGCGCCATGGCATTGGTATCGACGGCGTTCGGTCTGTTCGTCGGCCTGCTGGCGATGATTGGCGTTTATGGTGTGACGTCGTATGCGACAGCGGAACGAACACGCGAAATCGGCATTCGCATGGCGTTGGGCGCGAAACCAAACGACGTGCTGCGCATGGTGCTCGGTGAGACAATGCGGGTCGTGTGTATCGGTGCAGCTCTTGGTGTGGGTGCTGGCGTCGCCGCGGCGGGATTGATTCGCGGAGTCATCTGGGGAGTAAAGACAACCGATCCGCTCAGCTTCGGTTTCGGGGTTTGTTTGATGCTTCTCATCGCTGGAATCGCAGCGTTTTTCCCGGCGCGTCGGGCCATGCGCGTGGACCCCATGGTCGCCCTGCGATTTGAATAGATTCGGCCTATACAACGGGCAAAAAGACTCCCTCAAAAAGCTTCGTCGCTCGTAGACAAGACCTTTTCCAGCCACATTCGTCACTACTACAACCCAGTCGGAGGATTTGCCCCGTGCTCTCAGACCGAGCGATTTGCGGGAACAATTCCAACCATAAAGCGTATTCATATTTGCTGACGGGATGGATACCAAGCAAAGGCCTGTGAAATGAATATCTTAGCCTCGATCGACACCGCTTTCCGCGATCTAAAATACGCCCTCCGAACTCTCGCCCGCACTCCGGGCTTTACTGCCGTCGCCATCCTCACTCTGGCCCTCGGCATCGGCGCAAACACCGCCATCTTCACCCTCCTCGACCAGATTCTCCTCCGTCTCCTCCCCGTCAAAAATCCCCAGGAACTCGTCCTCCTTACCATGCGCGGCCGCCACTACGGCAGCAACTGGGGCGGCAACGCCATCTCCCATCCCATGTTCCGAGACTTCGCTGCTCACAACGAAGTCTTCTCCGATATGTTCGCCCGCTTCCCGTTTGACGCCAGTCTTTCCTTCAACGGCCAGGCGGAACACGTTCAAGTGGAAATGGTTTCCGGCACTTATTTCTCCACTCTTGGCATCAATCCCATCCTCGGCCGCGTCTTCACTACCGAAGATGACCGCCTCCCCGATGCCTACCCCTACGTCATCCTCAGCTACGCCTATTGGCAGTCTCGTTTTTCCGCCGATCCCGAAGTCATCGGCAAAAATCTCATCGTCAACAACTATAAGATGACCGTCGTCGGCGTTCTCCAACCCGGCTTTAATGGCGTCCAGCTCGAGCGCTCTCCCAAGATCTTCGTACCCCTCATGATGGAAAAGGAAATGTTCGTCGGCAATCCCAACGACATGTTGAAAGAACGCCGCAACCGCTGGGTCAACGCGTTTGGCCGCCTCAAACCCGGCATCACACGCGAACAGGCCAAAGCCTCTCTGCAACCCTTCATGCACTCCATGCTCGAAATGGAAGTGAAAGAGAAAGCCTTCGCCCACGCCTCGCCCTATGACCGCGAGCAATTCCTCAAATGCACCATTGACGTCCTGCCCGGTTCGCAGGGACGCTCTTACGCTCGCCAGACTCTCTCCGCGCCGCTCTGGGTTCTCATGGCCACCACCGGTCTCGTTCTCCTCATTGCTTGCGCGAATCTTGCGAATCTTCTTCTCGTTCGCGGTTCCGCCCGCAAAAAAGAAATCGCCATTCGCCTTGCCATGGGCGCCACACGCCCGCGCATCATCGTGCAACTTCTGGTCGAGAGCCTTTCTCTCTCCGCAATCGGCGCGCTTGCCGGACTTGCTCTCGCCTATTGGGCGGACAAGGCCCTGATGGCGGTCTATCTCCCTTCCGATTCCGGCGGCCTGAAAATTTCCACGACTCCCGACCTCCGCATTCTCCTTTTTACTTTCGCCGTCACCGTCGCCACCGGCGTCCTCTTCGGCCTCATGCCCGCCCTGCAAACCACCAAGCCAAACGTCGCCAGCACTCTCAAGGACGAAGCCGCTGCTGTCGTCGGCGGCGGCCACGGCGCCCTGCGCAAGTCACTGGTTATCGCGCAAGTCACACTTTCTCTTTTGCTGCTCATCGGAGCGGGCCTCTTCACCAAGAGCCTCGGCAATCTTCGCGACCTCGGCCCAGGCTTCTCCCCCCAAAATCTGGTCGGCTTTGAAATCGATCCTTCTTACAGCGGCTATAATGTGCCGCGCCTCAAAGCTTTCTATCCCCAGCTCCTTGAGGCGCTCTCTTCCCTGCCCGGCGTGCAGTCCGCCGGCCTCGCTTCCGTGCGCATTCTGGAAGAAAACGAGTGGGATAGCAGCATGACCGTCGAAGGCTTCACTCCTCCCACTCCCGATGCCCACCCCGAGCCTTATATGAATCAAATCAGTCCCAACTATTTCGCCACTCTTGGCGTCCCCGTTGTCAACGGCCGCGATTTCCGGCCCTCTGACACGGGAGAGGTCAAGCACAACCCCGAAGAGCAAGGCGACATGGGCTGGCAATCCGCCACCGTGATGATCAACGAAACGTTCGCCAAAAAATATTTCGCCGGACGCAATCCCGTCGGCATGCACATTGGTTTCGGTTCCGACCCCGGCACTCCCACCGACATGGAAATCATCGGGGTAGTCAAAGACATCAAGTACACCAGCCTTCGCGACGAGATTCCCGCCCAGGCCTATCTGCCGTATATGGTCGACCGCTTCCTCGGTGGCATGGTCATCTACGTCCGCACCACCGCCGACCCCACCCTCCTCATGTCCTCCATCCGCTCCAAACTCCGCGATCTCGATCCCAACATTCCCATTTCCAACATGCGCACCACCGAAGTGCAGATCAACAACTCGCTCTCCACCGAGCGCATGATCGCCAGCCTCTCCGCCGTTTTCGGTTTTCTCGCCACGCTTCTCGCCGTCATCGGTCTCTACGGCGTCATGGCCTACACCGTCGCCCAGCGCACCCGCGAAGTCGGCATCCGCATGGCCCTGGGCGCCGCCCAGGGCAGCGTAATCTGGATGGTCATGCGCGAAGTCCTCATCCTCATCGCCATCGGCGTAGCTGCAGGCGTCCCCGCCGCGCTCGCTCTAACCAAACTCGTTCAGTCTCAACTCTTCGGCCTCTCGCCCCACGACCCTGCCACGCTCGTCCTGGCTACAATCGCGCTGGCGTTCGTCGCCTCCGCCGCAGGCTATATCCCAGCCTGGCGCGCCAGCCGCCTCGACCCCATGAAAGCCCTCCGCTACGAATAGCGGTCGTAACTTTGATCAGGCTTTTTCCAAGGAATTAGCTTCAACTCCAGCTTCGCGCAGAATCGCACGTAGCGTGCCCTCGGCCATATCGCCGGAATGGTGCGGGATCGTGACTTTCCTTCCGATCTCCGAATGACGCTATATTTCATGGCTGCCCGGACCGCGACGGTCAAATTGAAAGCCAAAAATACGAGGTCGTCGGACTACTTCGTGGAAGGAAAATCCTCCTGGACGTCCCATTACGCCACGGAGACGGGCACGCGGTATTCTTGGTCAGGATGCTGTTTATTCCGGAATATCGGCGGCAGCGGGTCTCCATGCTCACGGCAAGACTCGACGATTCTTCGCGCAAGGCCCTGCGCAATCTCGACGGTTTCGGCAACGCTTCGCCCTTCGGTAACCAGACCGGGAACATCAGGGCTCGTGCCCAAATAGCGCCCATTCTTTAGGTCTTCAACGCGAACTCGGCTTGCGACCTCTCCCACTTCCGCCACGCGCATTTGTTTTTTCATACCCGGCCGCTCCTGTCTCAATTTCCGATCGTAGCAGACCCGGGCGCGATGAGATTCCCCACCCGCCAACAAAACACCGCGCCAGCAAGACAAACTTAGTGCAAAAAGTGATAATGTTTCCACAGAGGACGGTGTCTTTGCTCGGAGCAACAATGCCTTGCTCCCGGCGCATCTAGTGCTTATTGCCGTGAACTTTGGGGGAACGTCGGTTTTGTCGCCGGCGTTCGTTTCATGGAGCCGTAAGGTTTGACCTCTTCATCTCAGCCAGGTTCGCATAAGGCGGAGCGCTTTCTCCTCGTGCTCTTTCTGCTTTCTCTGCCGCTCCTTAATCCCTGGGTGCGCGGCGATGGCGTGGGCTATTACGCTTACGCCCGCGCCCCGCTGATCGAGCACAGCCTCGATTTCACGCACGACTATCAGCAAGCTAACACCAGCTTCCGCGAAAATCGTCTCGACGAAAACGGCCAGCCTCACCCCGAATTCCGCACCCGCACCGGCCATATCGAAAACCATTTCACCGTCGGCCCAGCCATTCTCTGGACTCCTTTTCTCCTCATTGCCCACGCCGGCGTTCTCCTGGCCCGCTCTTTCGGTTCCGCGGTCGCCGCGGACGGTTTTTCCGCTCCTTATCGCATCACCATGGCTCTGGCCACGGCGATCTACGGCTTTCTCGGGCTGCTTCTCTCTTTCCGCCTCGCGCGCAAATATGTGGACGAGCGCTGGGCCTTGCTTGCCACGCTGGCCATCTGGTTGGCGAGTTCGCTTCCTGTTTATATGTACTTCAATCCTTCGTGGTCGCACGCCCAGTCCGCTTTTGTCGTCGCGCTTTTTCTCTGGTACTGGCATGAAACGCGCGACTCACGAAATCTCGTGCAATGGATTGTCCTTGGCGCGCTCTCCGGGTTGATGCTCGACGTTTACTACGCCAACGCCATGCTGTTCGTGATTCTGCCTTTCGAGGCGCTGCGCGAATACTCGGCGGCTTTTCGCCGCGCCACTCCCGGCACCCCGCGCGTCTCGCAACTCCTCGCGAGGCACTTTGCTTTTTGCGTTGTGCTTATCCTCTGCCTGATGCCCACGTTCATCGCGCACCACATCGTTTACGGCAGCATCCTCGCGTCCGGATATATTCCCATCAGCCAGTGGAATTGGACGTCGCCGTATCTTCTCTCCGTTCTTTTTTCCGCGAATCACGGCATGATCTCCTGGACGCCCATTCTTCTTTTCTCGATCATCGGCCTCTTCGCGTTTTGGCGCAGCGTGCCGCGCGTCGGCGCCGCCTTTCTTAGTGCGGCTCTGGCGTTCTATTACTTCATCGCCGCTTATCCCGATTGGGCGGGCATCTCTTCGTACGGCAGCCGTTTTTTTGTTTCGCTGACGGCTCTCTTCATCCTCGGGCTGGCCGTTTTTCTCGATCGGTTCACGCGGCTCTTCCGAACACGCCGCGAGGCCCTCGCTTCCACCGGTATTTTTCTGGCCTGCTTCCTCTTCTGGAACGTCGGCCTCATGTTCCAGTGGGGCTCTCACCTCATTCCCGCGCGCGGCCCCATTTCGTTTCCGGAAATGATCCGCAACCAGTTCACGGTCGTGCCGCGCCAGATTACTTCGCAGCTGGAGAAATATCTCTTCCGGCGCAAAGCCATGATGCAGCAGATCGAGCAGCGCGACGTCGAGCAGCTGAAAGAGCAAGCTCCGCCGCCTTGATCCTTCTTTCGTTCCTTCTTTCTCTCGGGCAACTCGTCATTGATTCTCCGTTTCCAAGCCTCGTCGCGTTGCCGCTTCTCTGCTAATCTAATTGCGGGGGTTCGTCCCACTCTCGCAGCATTTGTATCCGCCACGGGTGTTGCGTTTGGCGGAACATTTTTGGCAGGAGAGTCTCGAAAACTCGATGGCTTCGGTCACCGCACCCACTTCTCCCCTTCCGGTCGAACACGCCGCTCCCGCCATCGTGCGCATTGAACCGCCTCGCGGCTGGCTCGATCTGCGGCTTGGCGAGGTCTGGTCTTATCGCGAGCTGCTTTATTTCTTTGTGTGGCGCGACGTCAAAGTGCGCTACAAGCAAACCGCCATCGGTGTTACGTGGGTGGTTCTCCAGCCGTTGCTGACCATGGGCGTCTTCACGCTGTTTTTCGGCCGTCTCGCGAAGCTGCCTTCGGATGGGCTTCCTTATCCTGTTTTCTATTTCTCCGCGCTCGTTCCCTGGACCTACTTTGCTACCGCGCTGCAATCGTGCACGGCGGTGGTGGTGGAGAATCAGCGCGTGATCACCAAGGTTTTCTTTCCGCGGCTGGTGCTGCCGCTTTCCGCCGTTGTTTCCGGGCTGGTGGATTTCGCCATTGGCTTCGTGGTGCTTGGCGTGGTGCTGGCGTTTTATGGCATGCGGCCCAGCGCGGCCGCGCTGTGGCTGCCGGCGCTTTTGCTGCTGGCCATTCTGACGGCGCTGGGGGTGGGCCTATGGATGTCGGCGCTGAACGCGCTTTATCGCGATGTGCGTTACGTGGTGCCGTTTCTCATGCAGTTCTGGATGTTTGCTTCGCCGGTGGCGTATCCGAGCTCGCTGGTGCCGCAGCGGTGGCGGTGGCTGTACGGGCTGAACCCCATGGCGGGGGTGATTGACGGGTTTCGCTGGGCGCTGACGGGGCACGGCCAGCCGCCCGGGCCGCTGCTGCTGGCTTCCAGTGCGGTGGTGGTTTTAATTCTGCTGGGGGGGCTGTTCTTTTTCCAGAGGATGGAAGGGGCCATTGCGGATCGGGTGTGAGGATTGTTGGAAGGTTTGAAAGTTTGAAAGTTTGAACGTTGGGAAAGAGCGGGGAACAGGAAAACGGGCAGGTGCGAAGGGCGGGTACCCCCCCCCCCCCCCCCCCCCCCCCCCGGGTGTTTTTTGTAAAGATTGGCAAACAAAGGACTTATGGTTGACGGTGTCTGAAAGAGCGGCAGGGAAAGGACTTAAAGTGGCTGTGTTTTCAGCTACTTGCGAGTTGTCTGTAAGAGTGGCAAAAAAAGGACTTGCGGGAGCGCTGTTTGCAAGAGTGGCAGACAAAGGACTTGGGGCGCAGGCTTTTTCGCAGGCAGTACGATGGACGGCGGGGCGGGAACTGGTGCTACACGGTTTCGACGTCAAATTCATGTTCTATATTACCACGAGAGTTAATGGACTGGCAAGGAATTTACATTGAACGGTCGAATTTCGGGGTTGAACGGTCGCTGGGGACATCGGAACGTTGGAACGTTTACACGTTGGAACGTTGAGACGCTGGGAGGAACGGTCGAGCGATGAGTGAGGCGGTGATACGCGGGGAAGGGGCTGGGGAGGGGGTTATGATTAATGAAGGGGTTGGTGGGCTCGAGAAAAGAAGGCGAGGAAAGCAGTAAGAGGCCGAGGGGTTTGCGAAATGTGCGGGTAACGACTAAACACGAATCTATGATAGCATTCTATTACTAAATTGTTAAGTGAAATAGGATATAGAAAATCATAGGCTTGCAAGGCGC
>Ga0209038_10000029_pt1 | contig 37076 bp, 27 predicted proteins | sample BogFormECP03_OM3_FD_188237 | JGI IMG/M metagenome (GOLD analysis project Ga0209038, IMG submission 188237) | Bog forest soil microbial communities from Calvert Island, British Columbia, Canada - ECP03_OM3 (SPAdes) (version 2) | ecosystem: Environmental > Aquatic > Freshwater > Wetlands > Bog ...
GACGCTAATCTTATTACTGGCTGAGGCCTATATAGTCAATATATAGGTCATTGAAGCTCTCTCTTTATCTATAAAAAATCACCATGCTTAATACTCTTACTTTACTAGATATTCTTAATCAAAATCCTTTATTGTTAAATCAATTAATGCTAAGTCCCTTTAAATGGGATATAATAGATCTGTTACCTTATAATGATGTCCTATATATATATAACTCAGTTAATACTACAAACAACTTAAGTATATTCATGTTTACAAATACTTCAGTTAGTCTATTTCTCATATATGCAAAACTTCAAATTCAGTATATATTAATAGATGAGACTTTTGCTAAAGAGTATCATGCTAATTATAAATCCAATATGGATTTTAATAAATTTTATAATATAGCAGTTTCAATCAATGATTATCAAACCTACTTCAAAATAAACGTTTTCAATCTTATTAATTTTATATTTACTTTTCGCAACATTATTTATAATAATCAATTTAATTTAGAATTTCAAGATAAAATATGCTTATATATTATGAATTATTTACAAACTGACCCTAATCAAGAACTCGTACTCTTGTTATTAAAAATAATAGGTTAAACAAATGGAATATTTAAATTACATTCATACCTTTATAATTAATAATAATTACTGGATAACCCCTACATTAATAACCGTTGGAATGATAACAGGTTATTTTTATAATATACCTTTAACGTTTATAATTAAATTTAATTATAAACCAATTTCTGAAATAACCCTTTTATCTCATAATATACAAACTTTAAATACTTTTATAAACGTTAAATTTAATCTAGGTATTACTAAATTAAGTGCCTTTAGTTTTGAATTTAAATGTTCAGTAAATTCTTTAGTATCTACAGATATACTAGTTCCTAAAGAAAATTTTAATTTAACTGACTTAATACCTACATATCAAGCTTTATATAATTACTCTATAATTCTTAAAAATCCTGAATTATTGTCTTTTTTAAACAACACAGCTCAAACTTGCTATTACCTAACTTCTTTTTAGAGATAAGATAACAAAAACGTCTCGTTAAAGATTCCTTGAATTTTTATAATAGTTAAACCTTAGCAAATCTTTAGGATACTTTACTCTTATTACAAGCAATCTAAGTCAATACAAAATTTTATCAAAAGAATTATTTTATAAACAAAGAGATATTTTTAAACGTACTGAATTAGATCATTTTTCAGAATTAATTAATAATCTAATAAAAGATTCAAGTTTATCTTGCATTGATAAAAATATTAAACTACAAGAATTTTATCGAACAAATATAAATAATTTTCCTCTAAGTTTGAACCCATCGATGATATTTCATATGAATCCGTCATATGAATTTGCAATGGATGTTAATAAGAAAATTATTTATAAAATGATTCTTAATTCCACGTCGCATACCGATTTATCTCAAAGCAAACGTCAATTAGCGGTTATACTTTACGAGAGTGGTTTTCAGGTTAGAACAAACTATACAACATCAGACGGTGTATGCTCTACTATCGTTAATCATATCAAAGAATTAGAAGAATTAAATTAACATGACATTTTTATCAATTTTACTATTCTTTATTAAAGCATCTTTCTTTCTTATTTTAAATATTATTCCAGGGTATATAACTAGAGGTTTCATAGGAATAGCGTTAATAAGCTTATATTGTTATATTTTTAGGAAAAGAAATATCACTCAAACAATCCACATAAATGATTATAAGATCTTACATCCTATAATTACGTGTATAACAGTAGTATTTACTCTTATATGTATAATTAGTACTTTATTCACTTTTAAACTCTTAAATATAGGTAATTCCATTGATTTAAGAGACAGTATGTCCTATATTCTTAACCTTTTTAAAACTGAATCTTATACTATACTAATTGGTAATTGTACATTAATTCTAGGGTTAATTTTCTTAGCATTTTTAGTTCTTCATTATCTAAGAGCTTTTATATATAAACAGTTAACCATGATTCATATATATTTTTCGCAGTTTAACGACTACGCATTCAAATATAGATATATGGAGATCTATAATTTTTGCATTATGTATTGTGATCATATAAGTTACGAACTAAACTATTTTTTATTTGGAAAAAGTGAAAATAACTATTACACTGCTGAAGAACGTAATACTCATTACAAGTATCTTGATTTTATTGAAAAACATCTAAGTTTCTTTGTTATTATCTTATGTATATTATACGACTGTCTTTTTAACAATTTTCTATTAACGAAGATCTACTACATATTTCCTTTGACTTATTTATACACCTTATGGAGATTGTTAGTTAAATTCTATATTAAAAAAGCACCTGATATTGATAAACAATTATCAGTTATCTTTTATCGTAAACTCGAAGGTATAACAGAAAATAAAGGTCAAGTCATTATTGTATATACTGATGGTATTGAGATTAGTCAAACTGACATAAACGAAATTAAACAATATGTTATGAATGAGTGTAAGATAACCAAAGATACAGGTAGCCTAATAAAAGTAATAGATGATTTTAACGAATTTGTAAAGAATAACCCGAAAAATAAGTAACATGTACCCAAAAATTTCTCTTTAGAAACGTACGTCCTGATGTTCTCTATATTTCTTTGCATGAAATTGTAGAAATTGAACTATATAGTAGCGCCACGTTTTATAAGCCTAGTCTAATAAATGAAAGTATAGACACGGCTTTTAAGCACGAATTAGACAGCACTATGTCAATAACGTTGAAAATGATAAGCGTAAAGTAAAGCACAGTAACAATACACATCTCACAGCTAAGCCTAAGTTGAAAGATATACTGAATAATAACAGTCCCATGACAATTGCTGTAGATGAGTTGACAGGTTTTGTACAGTATTGTTTAGAAATATTGAACCGTGATTTCTCTATAAATGACGCGGATATCTTGAATTTTCTGTGGATTTATCAAGTTGATTTTAGGGAAATAATTATAAACATAAAGGACGATTTCCTGATAGAAAGGTTGATGAGGTATGCTCTAGACTTGAATACCTACCATAGTAAAGCGTATTGCAATCCGTAGAGAATAATCCTGCAGCTTTGCTATATACAATAAAGTATCAGCGTACAAGTACTACATTAAAGGCCTGCTTAACGATGCGAATATATATTCAAGATTTAATTATTTCTATATTGATAAGTTTATTACGAGTAGCAGCCGAAGGTTTTCTAAGACTATTTTCTTAACACTTCAGGGGTTTAAGCTGAGCAAAGTATACACAGTGAAAGTATAAATAAAGTTATAAGTAGTAAACTGAGCACTACATCGTTGATAGGAGAAGTGGAGTCTCTAATCTATACACAGTATGTTAGAGATACGAATATTCAGCACGTTTCCTATATAAAACATTTTCTAAAAGATGGTATAGAGTACACTACATACCCTATGACAGCTTCATATACAGAACAAGTACAGTGGCTATGTAAAAATATAAAGAAACCTAAAGACATATGGCTAGCTAAATTAATAATTACAAACTATCTCACAGGAAATCAGCAGTTTATAGGATTAACCATAGTCTCAATAGGAGTGTTAATCCCAAGTAACACAACAGAAAACTTATTGAGATTTAGTTCACTATAACACTTAATAAGTTCTTCTCATAAATAAGCTAACTTTGTTTCTATAGGTATACTTTATTATATATACTCAAAGCACTGGGATTATTTTCCACAGATTGCATCACTGACTTGCTATGATAAGTATCTAGGTCTAAGGCATATCTAATAAGCCTTTCTATCAATAAATTTATATTACTTCTATGTAAAAAGCAGTTCACATCTAAAATAAACACGAGACATGTGAAATCAGGTAGGAACTTAATTACAAGGTAAAACGAAAGTTCAGTCACAATATAGTACCATCGCTGTATGTGCCTGGAAGATTCTGGATGTTTAGATAGGAAGGAAATCATCTAAAAAAAATTACTGATAAAGACCAAGATAATTGTTGACCATAGTATATGTACCGATTTGTATCTCTTATTACTTACCTGTGGATTTCTTATCTTTCGTTAACATGTTTACTTATTTCATTATACTACAGTTTTTTTTAAGTTTAACTACTTTTTTCGCTTTTATGTTTAACTGAGTTAATAAGATATAATATGAAATAAAAAATTATTTATTAATTTTGGTCCACAGCATCTGCTGCACACGGCGTTTACGCTTAGTGTCGAAATGGCCGGAGAATAATTATAAATTGTGACCTCATATGGGCTATTACATGAGGAACAGAGAAGCTTATTGAAACAAAATATTCACACAAGTCTTCCTTATTTTGATGTCTTGATTATGTTTCATGATGGCACAAGAACATGCTTTAGTTTGACATTGAAAATTTAATAAAGAAACTTTTACAAAAAAGGTAATTTAACTGGGAAATTCACTAAGGGCTTCTTATATAAGAGACTTTTTCTAGAAATAACACGAATTTTAAATCATTTATTGGCGATACAACTCATAGTATGGACCTCGGGGCCCTGACCCCATTTCTGGGCGTTTGAGGAAGAGAAAAATTAATGAATTTTATGAAAGAGTAAGGGGGCTCGTATGCATGCTTCCTACATTCGGCCTGGAGGATTAAGTTACGATTACCTATAGGATTTATACTGATATTATAAATTTATTTTACATTTTGTAAAAAACTTACAGAATTGATGAACTCTTGAATTCTAATAGAGTGTTTAAAGATCGTCTTAAATATTGGTAAGTTTCTTTATAACAGCGAAGATTTTTGTTTTACTGGGTTATGATAAGAGGTAGGGAATACCTTATGATTAAGAAAACTAATAATTATTCTTCTTATGAAAATTTTTGTATCATATTCCTATAGGAAAAAAGGAGATTGTTATGATCGTTATTTGCTTCGTTTCGTCGAAATGCGAGAAAGTGCGTATATTATGAACAAGTGTGTAACACCATGCCTTATGGTCTAATTAATATTAATTTCAAAAATAATAAATCTTCTAGAATAGTATGAAGTTTCTATGACTGATTAATTCATATTTTAAATTTTTTTCAACGGTTTTTCTTTATTAAAGGTACTTATTTACTTCAGTGAAGCTCCTAAAGGGGAATTGGTATTTTTATTGTATTCATATAAGAGTAATAAGCTTATGCTGTTATATACGTGTCCTGGTTTTTTTCATTTGCTGCTATTAACTAATTGCGAATAATCATTATTTGCAGATCTGTGGCTATTATGGGACTTTAGATGTAGTATTGGCGAAATTGATAGATAAAATGTCAATCGTAGTCAATCTAATGTACTATATACGACATGTTTAAAATAAAAAGGTAAGTAAAAAGACTTTACGCTAAAGATACAGAAAATAGTCAATTATCCTCTATTAAAATATAAGTAATACCATATCACACAGTATAGTTCAGACTACTATATCTAATAAGTCAATTAGCGATAAATATACAGTAAAAAACCACAAAGTATCAAAGATAATAAGAGAGTACATAAGACTACACCTGTAGCTATACCTAGTGATATATCACTGAAATGGTAGCCATAGAGTAGTATATCACAGGCTACAGCGCAGACTACTATATGTAAAGAGCCAAGTAGTGAAGTAAAGAGTATATCTAAGCCTATACCAGAATGTAACAACTCTGTAATAAACATAAAACAGAGAGTAATGAAGTACAGAGATTATATCTAAGCAGAGCAATCAGCTGATGAATAATAATCGTACTATTCGTGTGTAATAAATCGTATATCTCAGAATATCCGTATATACTGTAGAATAAGTAGGTGTAAAACTAATGACAGAACATCCAGATACTATATGTAAGCAAGTGGAAAGTAATAGTCAAGTATGGTACACAGTATGAGACCTAGTAGTATGCCAACTATATCTCAAATCAGTAATGTAAGTGCTAAGCTATAGAAGTAAAGTTATAGGCACTTAGTATCTTTTTGTACGGTATATGATAGAAAGGTAACGTTATAGAAATAAATACACTAAATACTACTCAAAGTATGTAAATAGTAATATAAACTTTGTGCAATGTACAGTATATATTATATTGTGATATATTTTGAGCTAGTGGTGTTAGGTCTTTTGATTACAATACAGAAAATATCGCAGACTTTTTCCTAACGTATTAGCTTCAGAAATATTTGTAATTATTTTATACTTCGCAGGTTTATTTCGTTAAGAAAAGCTGTGAGGAATACTGTGGCCTTTTCCAATTCGCTGTGGAAATCTATAGAAAATATATTACTAGTGAAACACTAACCACTATAGCTAACCAATACGTTTCGAAAATGTAACAATATACTGTATAATATAAAGAATAAATTAGCTTTATATACCTTAGATGCCACGTCTCTTATACAATTGTAATATACTATGAAAGTAAGCAATTACAGAATTATCCAACAGGGTAGCAGTGAATATACAGTTATATATTTTATATATAACTGACATGAAAAATAGCTAAAAGGCTACACAGCTTCTTCCTTATTTTCTAAAAGAAATAAACATGCTAAGCATAAAAAATAACGAGTATATCCAAGCTACCATGTTTCTAAATAGTTTTCTTAAAGAAATGCATATGCGAAGTATACAAAATATATTAAATAGTGAAAAGCTAACAGCCATATCACTGACCAATACCTTTGGGAAATCTTTCCAATATTTTCTTTATTGTGATATAGAAACACTTCACTGTTACTCAAAATATAGCCAAAACTGTTGCTAAATTAATCTCAGTAAAAAAGTGGAAGTATATTAACCTTAAATACTCTGCAGATATATATGGATGTTTAGCAATAAGTTAAGAGAATTCTCTAGAGATTTACCAAAGAGCAATAGCACCTACTTTATTCGTTTATTAATAAATGCGAGAGTAGTCTTTGAGTATCTTGACTGTATACATAACAATTCTTGGATAAATCTACTGATAGAAATTTATACAAAAAGCCTATTATGAGTCATGGTTATAATATGGGGCAACAAGGGCGTATATTTCACTATCACGAAAGCTTAAGAGAATACGGGTATGAGAGAGGAATTAGCAATATAAATATACAGAGTATACGCAATATGGCTAATATAATCAATAGATATTTTTATATATTTGAAATGAAGTATTTAAAAGATAGTACGAAATTTCTCGGTATAGTAGAAAGCTATATAAAAGGAAGTTGTAAAAAAGATACCAGTATAGCAGAGAACACAGCTTGCAGAATTATCCAATGTAATAGGGAGTGAGTATCAAGATATATATATAATCTTTGCTAAGGATTTTCATAGTGAATTAGCAAAGGCTACGACATCTCTCACAGGTTTTATAAAAGAGATGAGTATGCGTAGCGTAGCAAATATATTACAAAGTGATCGGCTAACTTCAATATCACAAGCTGATACATTAGGAAAATCTTTAGAGTATTTTCTTTATTGTAAAGACGAAGATCTACCAGCCTTGTACTGTGTATACGTTAAAGCATTGACCTCTTCTATCAAGGATGAAGTCGAGTCTCTAATCTATACAAACTATATAGAAGATACAAATACTGAGCACATTTCCTATATAAACCACTTTCTAAAAGATGGTATAGAGTATACAACTTACCCACTGCAAGATTCATATACAAATCAAGTTACTTGGTTATATAAAAATTGTAAAAAGACTAAAGACATATGACTAGCCAAGTTGATAATAAGTAACTATTTACAGGTAATAAGTTAGTATTATATATATAATGCAACATCTAGTGTATTCACTCTAACAACTACAAGGTTCAACCCTAGTGTTCACCGTATACACATATGAAAATAGAACTGGAAAAAGGCAAGCATTTTCTTAGTAATTTTCTTAAAGAAATAAACGAATATAGAAAATATATTGACCAGCGAAAGATTTCTCATATATCAAAGTAATACATTTGGCAAATTTCTTCTATATGCTATCTACCTCGATGTAATTATTAATATTCTTTTATACTTGTTTAATTAAGAACTGTTTAATAGTATATTCCCAGATTAACCTATACTTAAATACAAAAAAAACAGAAGATAGTTGAGAATCCCACTATGTCAAATACAATGGTCTTTATGTATATATTCTTGTTAACAAAGATCAAACTGTGTGATTCCTGTATATAATCACATTTTTCAACTTAACTTAATATATACTTTGTATCTTATTATAGCGTTATAGTACAACGAGAGATAACTATGTCTTGTCATGGGCTAGTATTGTAGTTCTCAACTAACGATTTCTTTTTTAATGTACATTATGCAAAATTAAGATAATGATATAGCCTTAATCTCATTATATCGTGTTTATGGCCTTTAGTGAACTTTAGTACTTTTTATAAAGGCTTCTTTGGCCAATTTAATTTTATTTTGTCTTTAGTTTCTCTTAGTTCTTTTGCTTTATTTCTGCTTTGTTTAGGCCTTTAATTCATCATACCTTTCTTATGAAAAAGCTCACGTCGTCTATAGGCATAGTAAAGCATGATAAAAAGATGCTTTAAACCTAGAATTAATAAGGATTAACTCTTCGCCAGTACCACATTACACTTAGTCCGTTCCCATGTAAAGCAAGTTTTGAAAAAGTCTTATCCTTGATAAGAGTATATAATATTTTTGTCTGTAAACTAAACATACAAGAGACGAATTTTCTTATCAATAAAAAGTTTTAAAATCATATTCCTTCCTCGACCTTGTTGCATGGTCTAACGAAATCATCTTGAACTTTCTTTGTAAGGATGATTTAATAAAAATTATTTAAACGTAAGCTTTGATTTACCAATTCCTAGATAGTTCCGAAATAGCGACACAAGAAGACGAATAAACAACGTACAGTACTAAATTTATATTTTTCATTTTTAAAAACCTAATATCAAAAAATTATTTCTTTCTATTTTTCCTCTTTTTTAATATAAGATCAGTTCTGAGAAAAGCCCTTTACCGTATAACTATCAGTAATTTAAATTCTTTATTTTTCGTTCTAACTATCAATTAATGTTTATTAAAACTAAAAAGATTAAACGTCTTTTATAACTCTTGATTTGAATATATTACAGTGTTTTCCTTACAATAAGTAACTCTATTTATGAAAATCCATGAAGTATGTAGGCCTTCTTAGGCGAATACGTTTTGTATTAAAATTAGCCCATGAAATAATATTTCTACAAAAATCCTTTTTATTTTTATTCTTATATTTAACCATAACATTGTTGATTATTTTGTATAATAATACGAGTTTGTTTTATCATACGAATGTTGTATTAAATATAGTTTATATTTAAATATGTTACAATGGAAAGTTCTCATTAAATTTTTTACTAATTTCTAAATAATCTTACAGATATCTGTTACTGAATTTAAAGATGAATACAGTGTGAAAATGATAACTTGTTAAGCATTAGAAGTATATTGAATTTTAGTATTACTTTAGAAGAATAGTGTATATAATAAAAGAATATGTTTTACAATCTGTATATATTTAGTATACTCATGTGGAATGTTAAAGATAGTATCAATATATAAAAGTTATGTAGAATACGTTATTTTGTAAACTAATGAAATAAGTCATTATAGTAATAAATAGAGTATACAGGAAACTATCGTAGCAGTGGAAAAATATATACTTGACACATCGATATACTGGGAAGTACTAACCAGAGTGGGAACCTTGTAGTTTCTATATAAGGCGTAGCCCTGAGTACTAGACTTCTCTTGTTAGTTTTTTTTAGTTGTAGGTATTTGTCTTTACTATGGAGATATTGATTACGTATTGTTAAAGGTCTCTTTATTACTACGTATATTTTATTCTTATACTTACTTTTTATACTAGACAGTGGTATATGAAGAGATTTATTCTTATTTAAAAATATACAATTGGTAGTATAAACTCGACTAACTTCGTGTAATAAATGAGTGTATAGCGACGAACTGAGCAGTATAACATTGATTCAAGTTAATGCATTGGACTATATACTGTATATTGGATAAACTAATTATTATCAAGATAATTCTTGTTGATTTAACAATAAATAGTAAATATCATGTTAATATTTTTATTTTATAACTTTTATTTATTAATGTTTATTTAATTACAGGAATGCTATTATGCATTATTAAGCCTTATTTATTATTTATAATTTTTCAATTTATTGTTTTATATTGATAGTTTTTTTTAGGTTTGCTTATATTCTGTATATATGGAGCTATATAGTTTTATTTTTTACATGGTTTTGCTTCTCAAATAAGATCAACTAATCAACTGCATTAATCAATGCCAAATGCTTTTGGTATTGTATAGTATTTTATATTACTTTTGCCTATGTCCTCAACAGATATGTATACTAGGAAAAGTTAAGCGTTTTTTAATAACTGATTACAATTATTACAGCTTATTGTTTGTGAGTCATAAATTTATATGTTATTGCTATAGGTTACTTTTAACAGCATTATCTTATTATCTTTTTATCTAAGAACTTTTTGATATTAATCGTAAAGATCTATAAGACTTTTAGCATTATAACTAAAAAAACTTAGTTAACCAAATAGAGAGCTTTAATTTCACAAGTGAGTTGATTATAATACATCCTTCTTGATTTCAGGATTCTTTAAAAGTAATGATAAATTAATAGTAAGGTTTTTAATCTAATGATATATTAAAGTCAAGTCATTCTGAACAAGAGTATTAGTTTATATTTAATATCAGTAATACTGTATAATCTTTGAATGTATATTGTATCTCAAATCTCCATCAACTTGTAACTGAATGATATATACAGTTAAACAATTCACAGTTTCACCTTAATTATCAATGTCTGATACTAGCTATAATTCTTTAATTGTAGTGATACATATAAGAAAATATAATTAAATTCTCGACGAATCAAAAATGTGTTCCTATAATATAATGTAGAAGCAAAGTTCTTAAGAATAAGTTTAAAGATAATTGCTGTTAGTGAGCTAGGTTTATATTTATTACTTTGATGATTGTGTATTTGTAATGTAAATCTAGCTCATATATAGTTTAATTTAGTGTTGATAACCTTTTAATTCATTATAAAATTGTTGAATCTTTTGAGTTTGAGATAATTATGGTTTAGTATAGCTATAGGCCTAGGTATAGCATTAAGTTATATAGTAGCTAATAACTAATACAATATCCTAGAAGTTTAGTAAGAGAAAGGCCTTCAGCATTGAGTAATAAGCATATATATGGCTAACCTTGGACTCAATACGTAGCTTAATTTCTTTTAATTCTACAGTAGAAAACTTATTTAGTGGTAACTGGCTATAACAATAAACAATTTCATTTTCGAGAAATTCCAGCTTACTTTCTAAGGGTATAGGATGATATATCTGTATGTGTTAAATACTATAGTAGAAGAGTTTAAAGTTAGTTCACTACTAATCAACGATATACTTACATAGTATACCAGTATAGAAATACCTAGTGCTATATACCTTAGTCTACTCGTAAATAAATATACAAAGATAAGTATAGCTAAACCTACTAACCATACTGTGGCATTTACCTGTAAAAGATTTATTATTTTACTTACCATAGTGTTAGCCAGTGTATTCTCACTTGCCTGTATACTGTACTCCTCTATGTGTATACCCTAATAAATTAATAAAAGTATGGCGCCAAAGTTAATAATTTTTATCATTTAGTTTTATCTTCAAATTCTTTTAGTAAGCTATCGATATCAATTTGAGAGATAGTGTCTTCTTGCTTCTTTTCTGTGTTACTTTCTATAACAGCGCGCATAGTCTCAGTATTCTCTATAACTTTATTCGCCTTTTCTTTTAACTTTGAAACTGTTTTCTTATCTACTTTTCTCGTATTCTTTAACTTTTTTTCTATACTTACTTTTTTATTCTTTGGTATGGTTTTCTTTACTACATCGTTAACTACAGTTTTAGGTATAGACTTAGGTATTTTTCTTTGTTACAGTGTATTTCCCATAGCTTTACTTTCTACTTTATCACTTATAGACTTCTCACTTGTTTTACTATTTGGTGTAGTCTTAATATTAGTCAACTTTGTAGATTTCTTTATACTTTTTTTTATATCTTTTTTTTCACTCTTACGCTGTGTTTTGTTTCTTACTTTCTTAACAACGACCTCGGGTATAGTTAATAGTTTTTCTTGTATACTCAGTGGATTTGTTATAGTCTTAGTATTCAGTTTATCATTGATAGATTTGTTACTTAGCTCACTACCAACTATACTCTTATTCTTACTTAACTTCGTAGTTGATCTTGGTATTTTTTTCTATACATTTTTAACTACTGCTGGTCCTTTTTTAGACATAACAAGGTCTTTATCTATAGGTTTATTTCTTATCTTTTTTGCCATACAGGTCTACGCTCTCTTTTTAAATACGAATAATAATTATATTTTACATACAAAAAGTTGATAATTATTATTAAGTAAATTGTCCAGGCTAATAAATATATAGCTATGGTAATCGCTCTCAGACACAGTATAAACTTGGTTTGTTTCAGTATCTCTATCGCAGAAATTGTATCTAAAATATTAGAAAACTTTACCCAATTTTTCTTATTAATTTCATACTTTTCTTTAGCCAATTTGTTCTCTCTACACACTACATAAGGTTGTCTATGTATATACGTAACCAATAGGCAATTCTCTTCTATATACTTTTTATTGTGCTGAGCTTCATGCTTTACCATACCCTATACAAGAACATTGCTGATCACAGTAGGTGACATAGTTGTGCAAATTGTTAACAGTAAGTTTAGAATTTGTATACTCATAGTACTGTTCATTGTATTACCCAGATTACTCGTAGGTCTATGTCTCATGGTAGACGTATGTATATATAAGTGTATATCTATGATGTATAGCGCTATTATATTACTTATAATTCCTATACTTTTCAACACTGTATACGGTATGGTATCCACTATATACTTTTCTACTGCTCCGAGTGGTCTCCAATATACTATATTTATTACTACTACGAGTCTCTTTACCAGTATACTTTGAGATATATGTTTGTTTAATAATTTGTATATAGAGAATACCTCTACCATATTCCAAAACAGTATGGAAAATACAATGAATACTTGTAGCCAGCTTAATCTTTCCACTATTATATACGTATCCTTTCAAGTAATATTAATCTCCAACAGATAAAAGATATCCAGCTTATCCCTAAAATAAAGTTTAAAGAATTTGGTAATTTATTCATTTTTTATAGAAAGTTTTTAATAAATATTTCAGTACTTTTTAACATTTTGCATAGTATAAATAAAGAATTTTTAGATAATTTTCGTAGTTATTTTTATATATTTTATTAATATTTTACAATGTTTTTTCTATACTTTTTCGCTTATTGCTTAGCTTTTCCATGGAAACACGAGTGAAAAGTTTCATAATATTTATTTATATCTTATAGCGGTGTAGCCGCCTGCTGTTTGCGGTTATTCTTTCTGGTTTCTGTAATTTATTAACCCTCGAACGATGATATATAGTTAATGTCAAGGTCTTTAACGTGATACAAAACATACTATTTTATAATTATGGAAAACTCTACTTATATCTTTATATTTGCTATATCACTGAGATTATTAAAGTAACTTTTTCACTCAAGAAATAGCATAGGTTTAAGCTGAAATAAGGGCTTACTGAATATAGTTTCTTTTTATTACTATTTGATAAAATAGCTGAGAGCCTCTCTTACTTTACTAGACTTAGTACTCTGTATAGTAGTAGATATAGACTGATTTTCATTACTATCATTCAGAAGGAAATTCTTTACATATCTAATTCAACAGGTCGTTGAGAGTTATTCTTATTTAAAGGAGATCTATACATCTAAGTTTTCATACCTATTATGACGATAAATACTCACTGATATATACCTATTCAACTAGTAAACATAACCCCACTATGAGTCTAGGTATCAATATAGTATAGTATGATATACATAGGAAGCTTGTTTTGTAAATGTTTCACACAGTCTCAGTACATGGGTAAGCAATATTCTTCTATATGTATGATACGTAGTATATAGTCTTATATCACATGGAGTGGTGTCCAGTATACTTTGTTTATACTACTAGAGTCTCTTATTACTATACAAGTATAGTATTTCTGCTTAATAATCTCTATATAGATACTATCACTACGTTACATTAGTATACTGACTGAACAACTTTGAACTAATTCTTTCTATATTACAACATACCAATTTACAAAAACTATCCATGATATCTCTATGATTAAGTTAAAATAAATTGATAAGTTTTTACCTTTTACTTATAAGAAAAATAAATAAAATATCGGGTAATAGAAATAACACTATGGTAAAAACTCTAATATACAGAATAAAACCACTTTATTTATATTGCCTATATTGCTTGTTTTACTATTTTATTTTGTAAAGAAATCTCTTTATTAACTTTTTACAGTATTTAAAATTAAGTTACACGAAAGCTTCTTATATACTCTTAATAACTTCTTGCTGTAGATATACTTATTTGTTCTTTTTACATGCCTCATATGTATAAATCACTTATATCGCTTTCCTTAATTGATTACCACTTTGCTTAGATTTAGTCTTATTACTTAATATATCTAATCTCTCACTACTTATATACTGTTTTCTTTATTAACTTGGTCTTGTTCATAATGTACTACTTTCTACTTCAATATTGATAATGACATAATAACCTCATTGTTGAGGTTTTTCCTTATTTACACAGTTTATACTTGACATATAGTTTACTAGGCTTATATGGTATACAATACACTATTTTATACTTGCCATGGTATAGCGGCATCTAGGTATACTGTCAGTCTGCTTACCTATTTACTGGAGATATATTACTTACTTCTTTATTATACGAATATCACTTTCTATTTCACATATATAAGGGTATTTATAGCTGCTATAGGTGGTATAGCATATTAGTTTGATAACATTTATATGTAGAAACACTGCCTTATCTTCTTCATACGTATTGGTTACACTACGAGATTCCATACTGTATTGTTTATTACTTGTATATGTTCTGACTATCTTATAGTGTTTTTGTGTAGGCACAGCTACAGACTTTATTTACTATGATATTACTTCGTACTAACTTTAGATATTAACTCTCTACTGCTATACTACGTTGTTATTATTCGCTGTGTATCTCTTTATTAATAAAATAAGAAAAAAGCCAAGTTCTAGCACAATCTACTTTAAGTATAAAGCTAAGCTAAGTTAAATATATAAACGTATTTTATTCATACGCTGAATAAAAGATTTTAGCATATCCATATGAATAACAAAGGATCATAGCAGTATATCTATCATATCTTCGTTAAAGTATTTTATAAATATATCAAGACAATCGTCAGTCTAAATGCTGAAAGAAAGAAACTGTTGCAAAATCATTTAATATTCTCTATATAAACAAATGTATATGATAGACTGTTTATAAAAAAAATAAGGCATTTATATCTAAGTTATAAAGAAATTACAAATTTTCTGATAGCGTTAAACATACTACAATAATATTAATAAATATGAAATACGATTTTACTCTAAATTTAGTAGTGTTAAATGAAAAGCCTGATACGATAAAAAAAAATTTCTTATTAAACACAAAGTTTTATTTGTGTTCTTAGTATGTTTCTCTCACAGAAGACGTTCTAAGAAAATTAATGTTCGAATAATAAGAAGAATGCGCAGCTTCAAAAAAAGATATATAAGTAATAAGTAAATGCGCTGATTTTTATTTGACACAATAGGTAACAAATTTTTGTTGGATTAATTGACTATCACAAGTTGAATGAAGGAATTGCTAGACTACCATTTCATTTACCATACTTTCTGTCCATTATACTAAACTAACTCCGGTATATTTGCCAAATGATACAAACTATGGTATTAAACTTCAGTACTACTTAGAAAGGTATAGTATAAACATCTAATAAACATCTAATTGAGTCTACTAAAATTCTAGTATTATAACAGATGCAATATTCTATTAAGAATAAACAAGTGACATTTGCTTATAATTTGTTATAAGCCTGGTAGCCAGACGTTACGAAAGTAAAACAGCTTCTGATTAAAATAAATCCCTTATTTGAGCATATATTAAGAAAGAACTCTATATCAACATAATTAAATACACATTTAAAGCTTTTCGTAATTGATTATTGTAAACCAAGATTTAAAATTTTAAATCATTTCGTATTACCAAATATGACTAGCATACTTGCGAAGTCCAACGTTCATTGTATTTCCTACTGGACATGATAGCTTAATAATATTTTAAAGGTATTTGAAATAATGATAATTGTAAAATAGAAACATCTAACATATTTTGTAATTTAAATCCTGTTTTAAATTCACATACAAAAGAATACTTTAATAAGCACATCTGTAGTATAGAAATATTATAGTGAACAAAATCCATATTAAACATTCAAGAAGAAAAGCCTATAGAAATTCCAGAAAATACGGTGATAAATCCTACAATATTCGCTATTGATATAGGTTAAAACTGCTGTATCTCAACTAATGAAAATAAGTAACAAGTTAGGTATACAAGCAGAAAAAGTAGAGAATTAGCTACAAAGTGGGAGGTAATAAAGAGTAACCTAGATTTGTATATAAAAACCTTGCAAGGTGTTATTATAAAAAACTGTTGCGTATACGGCTGCAACTATTGGATACCGTATTTTGTATACTTGTGTAGTCTCTATATGAAAATACCTACTTCTTGATAAATGTATAAGAATATAGTAGCGTCGTTCAACGCAGAGAAAATACCTGTGTCTATACTAAGCCTAGTGTCAAAAGTAGTCTTCATAAAATAGGTAACATACCACTTACACACTCAGTATGTAATAAAGTAGGTAGCATAGTGACAGCTATAGATATACTGAGACCTACTTTGTTGTAATAAATAAGCTTATAAAATAGTATTTTATATATAATAAATCATATACCTATGGCTGATATAAAGAGTAGAGAGATACCTGTTACTATGCTTACTGTACAGTAGACTATACACCGAATTATTATGACTATGAAATACTTTAATGTGTACTATTAACTAGTTTATTATTTAAAAATTTTTTTATGTTACAGAATATATAAATATAGTTATTTTACTGCTTATCTTTGGATTAAGTATATTACTTTTTTAATATCATTATAATAACGTTTAATTCAAACTCAATATAGAGATTCCTCTGCTTACGAATGTGTTTTTATCCGTTCTCAGATGTTCACTACCCCTACCTCGTTAACTTTCATTGATTGCTATTTGTTCTTATATTTGATATAGAGATCTTTATTTATTTCCTTTTAATTATCCTTTATATCACTACAGTGTCTTCCTTTATTATCTAAGTATATTTTTCTTATGGTTATAATAGGACTATTTACGAAATAAGAAAAATGTCTTTCAATTTAATAAGCAATAGTCAAAGGTTAATTAAAGTTATCAAAGAAAGATATCCGAAAATATTAAAGAAAATATGGGATATATTAAAGAGATGGTGGTAATTTAAATTAAGACTTTATTAGAAAATATAGACATGTATTATCAGTAGTATACCTTACATATACTACTGTAGTAGTTTCGTATACTGATATGTAGAGTAATAGTCGTGAAGTAGACTCTGAACGTTTGACACGGAAAACACTATATATATCCATAAAAAGAGTATAAGTATACTTACATATTTACAGAAGTAAACCACAATGATACCATAGTAAAAAGAAAAATAAGAAATAGTTTCAACAATAAAAAAATACCTAGAAAATTACTTATTATTTCTTTTCAGGTTGACTAAAGTTGGTAATGCAGTAAGTAACAGCTCAATCAATAGGAAAAATAAAACTAAAGCTGAGGGAAATACACGGAAATCACTAATTAAACGGTTAAACATACCTCAATCAGTCATGAGAGAAGTATACAATAAAGTATAGAATTATTTTGAAAATTAGCACGAACTTGTTTAAAAGATTATTTATTGAATACTTTAGAATCTTTTAGAAAAAATGTATGAAAGACTTATTTATTAAAGCTAAAACTTGTATCACAGCTCTTTGCAAAAAGGTCTAACAGTATATGAGTAAAATATGGTATATATTTAAACGATGGTGCTAATTAAGCTTATAAATATGAAAGAATTATTTATTAAATTTCTTCCTGAAGTTAGCAATAAGACAAACAGTATGCTAAGAAATAGTCTAAGAAAAATATGAACTCTATCACAAATAAAAAGGAATCTGCTGTATAGGAAATACACGCAAACTACAAAAGAAAGCATTAACTATAGCTTATCCCATACGTAAGTATTAAAGAAACAATGACAAACATATATTTAAAAGTTAAAAGTTTATTATACATGTTAAAAAAAGAAAATACTTGTTCTAATGGAAAAGACTAAAGTTTCTACTTTGAAAATAGAAAATAAAACAACGAAGAAGTTTAACGTAAATTATAAAGAAAACAGTGTATCAAAAGTATATAAAAAAGCTAACAAAATACGTAATAAGGTATATCGAAGTTTAGCTTTGGTTAGAGCTCGTTACTCTATATATCTAATTTGGTATCCTTACTATCTGTATAAAACTTCTAATATTAAAATCTTAAAATACAAGATGATTATTATATTTATAATTATTTTAATACCTTTCATCGTTATATGGTACTATTCTATTAAAAGTAATATCATAGTGTTTACCTTAAATAAATATAATTATATTCAAATAGTGTATATGTTAGGACTTTATTGTATTTCCTTATTTATCAGCAATTCTTACTCCTATCAACAATATGTTCCTTTTGACGATATTGAGAATTTTCCTTTTGGATATCCCGTTTCTTATGACTACCAGATTTTATACGTATCAAGTATTGTAAAAGACATGAATCGTGCGGAATTTGCTGTTTTCGCTGATAAGTGGAATCATAGTTATCTTTACAGAAAGGCTACTCCTGAAGAAGTAGCCTTTTTCATAGCGAATAGGCGTTCTATTTATCATCAATTTTGTGATAGGATGCTTTGTTAGAAAACGCAAAAAGCGTGCCAAATTTAATTTTAACCGACTTACCCGCTAGTACCAGTATCTCAGTAGAAGATGATTTAGTACTCCCAGAGCATCTGTTAGTAGAAGCTTATTGTTATAAATTTAAGTCACCTAATTTCACGACAAGTCTTGATACAATACTTCAATATTCAAGTTCTTCAGACTTAAAACAGTTCATACCTTTATTTAAAAGTTTAAAACCACTAGAAAATTTATATATTGTCGAAGGAGACAATATAGCCTTATCAAATAAGTTTTTTAATAACATTCCCAAACATGTGTTTACAGCTGATCAAAAAGCGTTCTTAGTTGCGTTGGCACAAAATACCAAAAATATCCCTCTTTCTTCCTATATAGCCCATTTAAATATTATAGATGACTTTAAAAACGATGGTTTAGATGTTGATGATGATATTGTTGATTTTTCTGTATATGACAATCAAAAAGCAAGTTTATTAAAAATATATCTTAAAATATTACTAAGTTAAAAGTAATTTAATTAAACAGAATAGGTAGCGTTAAAAAGATAAAAATTTTCGATTTTACCGTGTTTATACTATAAACGCCACAGGTGATTCACATAGTAGATATAGATAATACTGGTAGCAATGACACAGTTATTATTTAATACAGAAGAAGCTTATACAATGCTATCAGAGACTTTAATTTTATTACACAAGGTGATTATGGACGAGTTATAGATAGATTAATACAGTTAGCTCAAAATACGCCTAGAGATAACCGAGAACTTATTAGTTTTCTTAATTCATTGAGATATGATGACAGGGCCGAATAACACTTATAATATATGACAGAATTTTTAAAAAACGATGTCATGGCTATAGCATTTGTCCTAGCCATTGCGCTAATAATAATAGAAACTATAAGTTTATTGTACAGTGCTCAATATGAGCTAGCTATACCTAACTTAGAACGATTAGTAGAGAATTACTCACTAATCAAGAACCAATTAATAACCATCTCCTTACATTCCTAGATGAAAATACAAATGATAACAGAACTACTTAAACTAAGAAATTTCTTCATATTGTTTAGTAAACTAGTACGCGTATTGCTTTGTATATTCTACATATATAAAGTAAAACCTTATCAAGTTCTTGGAATTATTTTCTCTCGTGGTTGTTGTTGTTAAATAAATTTACAAAAAAAACATGTTAGAATATCTTTAGTTGAACTTAACGCGAGAGTAAGTCGTATATCATTTTCCAAGTCTTTCTTTTCCTATTGATAACTAGTTATACTTTGTTCTATTAACTTTATATGCAGAGAAATTTCATACAAGTTTTCATTTAATATTCCTTTTCTACGTCTTATTTTACTACTTAAGGTATTTAACACTGATTGATAATTCTTTTCCGTGTCTTCTTTATACTGTTGTAATAATCGTAACATATAGTTGTTAATTATTAACGCCAATGCTTTGTGTTAGCTCACTGTTACTATCTACTTTACTACCTTGAGATATACTTGATGTCATACTATTTACTGCTTGTTGCATACGCATACTTGTTACACTAGCTGTCTCACTGACTATAGATGTAATACCACTCTGTATAGCTGTAGGCTCTATACTTGTCTACTACTTAGTGTATACTAGACATTTCTTGTGCCTCCCATATTCTATAGTAGTGCATAGGTGGGATAGCTGTATAGTATACTCGTCGAAATATACAGGTTATTTCTTACTGTAAGATTACTAATTTATTTCTAATAAATAGGATAAACGTCTCATGGCTTGTATAGAATTTAATTTTGATATTAGAAACAAGGTTACTTCTTATAATAATATGTTACATCCAGCACAGGCACCTTTCATGTTATAGAAGTTATCTATATAATACTAAACTATACACCTCTACGTATACTATATATAATAGTGCTCTATATCGCTACGCTACCCTACCTATATTTTTCATACACTAAGTAACCGTATACAAGTGAATGTAGAGAGTAGTAGTTATACTACACAATATAAGTATTACACCAGCACAATATACCATAAGACACTACAGAGTAGTCTATCACTATACACTGTGTATACAAAGATATATGAAAACGAAGAACACAGTAATCTATGACTTCTACAATATAAAGTAAGTAAATATTTACAAATAATAAACGTAGCGAAAGTATAGTGAAATATAGTGTTATTTTCTTAGTATTTAAGCAGTATTTTTATCGTTATGACTTTGTCTTTAGTACTTCTTATAAACTTTAATATATTTACTAATACTGATTAGTTTTGTGGTTAATTTTAAATATAATTTTTTATTTATTAATGGGCGCTTTACATCGAAGAAAACTCAATTTAATTTCGTCCTTGGGAAGTAAGTCTTTTATTAGAAAGATAATATGACATAGTCCCTATAGTTTACGTATAGAAGAGTAAAAGGTAAAAAATGCGGTTACAACAATTTCTTACTGGATACTGATCAAATACGAATGTATCTGAGAAAAAAGACTTTTTCGTCTTCTCTTGTCTTAAAAACATTAATATATATTTCACATCAAAGAATAAAAAATAATTCTTAGCAATACAGATATAAAAGCTTATAAACAAATTTAAACAAGTTTTTTGATAAAAAACTACAAGATTGAATATTTCTTGGAGAAAATTATCTCATTTAACTATAATAATTTGTCTTATTAAACAAAGTATCTTTTATAGTGACTTTTATTAAATAAATGTATAAGATTATTAGAGTCATACTAATAGTATGACTCTAAGTATTCAAAGAATTGTAAGTAAACATACATTTTTTTAACAAATCTAGATTACATTACCATTATTAAGCTCTTTCTTTTTATGAATAACTTCACTTGAATTTAGTCATTTGGTAGTTTACTTCAATATAAAAAAAATGAACTTCTTTTAGTTGTTTAATGTTGTAAGGTTTTTGAAGGAAGATTGATTACAATTTAAAACGATTATAACATCGGATTGGACTACAATGCTTATTTTGAGAGAATTAATGATTCCTTCTGGTTATTGCACAGTGTATTTACAAACAATAAAAATTTAAGTTTGTTGGAAAGTATAAAATATATCAGAGGAAAAATTTAGTTTTCTGCAAGAGGAACAGCAAAGGGACTTTTTTCTTTCATAGAGTTATCATTATTAGTTCGAAAGACACAGTGTTTATTATTACTTTAAATAATAAATTTGATATTATTTAGATAGAAATCACATATAAGGTTTTACAAAGATATTTAAACTTTTTTTTTTGTTAAACTTTATATAAACCTAAGCTATTTATATAAAGTCAAATTATATAAGAAATCAGCTTTTTCAAATAGAAATGTTATTTACTAGGAAAAGAGTAAGCAATTAAAAGACAGTCTATCAGATATTTAAAATAGACTGTTTCATATAATATATCACTATCAAAAATCTCTAATCGAATATGCGTATGAGAAAGGTATTAGCCATGTGAATATACTTTGCAGGTTTATTTGACTAATTCCTCTCTGTATCCTGACTCTAGCAAGGATTCTTTGTAGTGATATATACGGCCTGTTGATCCCATATTGTACCCATGCGCCATAATAGGTTTCTTATACAGATTTCTATTACTTATATCCAGCGATGGATTATCGTGTATGGCATCTACGTATTCAAACACTACTCTCGCATTTAGCAAAAGTTTTATAAAATACGTTGTGTTATTCTTAGGCAAATCACGAGAGTATTCTCTGTGTTTATTAGAAAACATCCAATATATATCCGCAGAATATTTAATATTGATATACTTCCATTTCTTTACTGCGATTAATTTGTCTACAGTTTTTGATATACTTTGAGACAACGTGGGCAGGGTTTCTATATCACAATACAAGAAATACTGCAAGCTTTTACCGAATGTATCAGCTTTAGAAATATGACTAATACGATCACTGCTCAATAAGTTTTCTACTGTAGGCATGTTCAACTCTTTTATAAAACTAGTTAGAAATAATATGGCCTTCTCCTGTGCTATTGTAAAATCAGCAGTAAATATCTTATAAATGTCTTGGTATTCTTGGGCTATCACATTTGATAATGAACCCAGTGTATTACTTTTCACTATGAGACTAATCAGTTGTATACCTGAGGACGTTGTGTCTAGTTCATACACTATACTCTGTTTATTTCCTGTTAAATAGTTAGTATTATTAGGTTGGTAAGCCATATGTCTTTACAATTTTTATATAGCCAAGCAACTTGTTTTGTATAGGTTTCTGCCATTGCGTAAGTACTATACTGTGCATCGTGGCGTAGAAAATGGTTTATATAGGAAATATACTGTGAATTAGTTTCTGTAATGTATTCAGTATAGCTTAATGATTGCACTTCATTTATGAGTGTATTAGTGCTTAACTTACTGCTTATTACATTATTTATTATTTTGAAATTACTTGGTAATACTTTCACTGTGTATATTCTTAAATATCAGGAACACTTTGCTTAATTTAAACCCTCCAGAGTGAGAAATATTGTCTTCGTAAACCTGCGGGTACTCGGGGTTATAAACTTCGCGATATAAAAATAGTTAAATCTTTAATATACATTTGTGTCGTTAAGAAGAGCTTTAATGTAATATTTATACGCGGATACTTTGTAGTAGATTCCCAAGACTGCGGGGTTATTCTCTACACTTTACAACACAGATTTACTGTGATAAGTATCCATATCTAGACCATATCTCATAAGCCTTTCCATTACAGTATCGTCTTTTATATTGAGAATAATCTCTCTAAAATCTACCTCATATATTCAAAGAAAGTTTAGGATATCAGGGTCATTTATAGAGAAATCCTTGTTCAATATTTCTAAGGTATAGTTCACAAACTGTGTGAGTTCTTCTAAAGCTATTGTCATTGTACTACTATGGTTTAATAATTCTCTCAGCTTAGGGCTAGCCTTCAAGTGCGTATTGTTACTGTGTTTTACTTTACCCCTGTCATTACTTAGCGTTATGGACATACTGTTATCTAATTCGTGAGTGAAACTTGTATCTATATTTTGCTCGATTAAACTCGGCTTATAAAAGGTTGCGCTACTGTACAGTTGAATTTCAACTTTTTCATTTAGGAATAGGTACGTATCCTATCTTTATTAATATGGTTTTTCAGTATTTTAACAGTGACTAACCCTCTATTATTACACTGACTAGCCAAGGTATCTCTTATGAATTTCAATGGTGTTTTTTAGCAATTATTAATTCACTATCTGCTAAGTTACAGTATTTTATTCTTTTTTCCAAAGTTAACCAATTTTCCTAAAACCTCGAGAATAGGCTAGATTTAAATATCAAAATAACTGTTTAAGTTGAAAACATTGCCATATTCTTCCATAGTGATCATGGTTATTAAATCTTTTTATACAATTTAATAAGTAAGTTCTATATGTATTATATACACAAGGTGATACATAAACTATACACCACACTGATAAACAAATAGTAACACAGACCACAGTATACATATTAAGTATCTCAAAACAAATACTTCAATCAGTGATAAGACTATAAAGTATCTGTGACATGTCTATCTATATATAGTGGAGAGTAATCACAGATATGGGACTTTTTCGTTATCTATATCTTATTATTAACTAACACCTCTATTATTACAGATACTAAAGGTTATAGTTAACAACTTACAATGATCATCATACAATGAAAAATTAACTTGTATTCTTAACTTGAAAAAGCTCAATTTATGATAACGAAACCTTACTAGAAATAATAAACAAATTATTTTCTAATATCTTTAGTACTTTACTTTTAACTATCCGTATCTTTTATATAGTACTTATCTCTTATTTTAATCTTGATTTTATGTATATAACTCCTACATACGAATCGAAGTATTAAAAATTTGATATGAGAAATTTAACATTTTTTTGTATAGTAACTTCTTATATTTAAAAGTAAATAGCTAACCTTTTCTTGTTAGAAATAATACAAAAATAGTAGACAAACTTTATATTATTTTCTAAACTATTTTTGATTCTATATGTGAAATTCATACTCATTTTTTTAATCTTTTTCTTATAGATAACAATAAACTAAAGTTAATACTATAACCTTATATTAAAAAAAAAATTAAACTCGTAAGTTATTAGTAATTTACCCGGAATTCTCTTGATTTAGATCTAACGAAAGAATGTCAAATCTAGGTAGAACTTAATATAGACCTTTTATTGTAGTTATATATAAAGAGAATTTTCACTAAGCCAAAGTTTTATTAATAAAATTAGACTTGTATTGGAAAAACACTATATATTTTATTACAGTACTGTCTCATCAGTTATTTTAAAAAGATATTGCTTTAGGCTGCCATGAAAAAAACCTTCACAGGTTTCCTTCTGAATATTCTATAGAAAACCGTATATAAGCCTTTTTCTCTAATAAACTAAAACCTTTATACAAAAGAGTTAACAGGACAGTACAATTCTAACATTTGTTTTATTGAATTATGTATAATACCATCATCGCTGCTAAACGTTAGACATTTTCTAAATTAAAAAATAATATAATTCATAACAAATACCTGTATTTTGTTACTGTCTAGAATATCAGTATAAATCACATACTAAATTACTTAAAGTGTTTTGTCGATTGTATTCATTATATTAACAACGTGTAACTCAATTTATATACTGTTATTTTAAGAATTTAGGAAACACAAAAGAAAGAATTTTGTGAAAAAGAGATTAATTCCACAAGAGTTTGATGTATGAACAAGTTCAAGTGTTATACAATGTTAACTTATGATAATATTTAACATCTTAAAATGATGTTAAATAATTATTTAACACTTTCTCATGGTACTTTTTCTCAATAATAAAAGGACATGAAAAACCAAGTCTTTAGATCATCACGCCTCACTTCCATGGATGTCCTTTAAGTATGGTATATGTACTGTGTTGGTGTAGTAAAACAAAAAAGCCGAATTCTGCAAAAGAAAAATAGCGAAAGTTACTTATCCAATGAAGAACCTTGATAGTTATATACCCGGATTTGGTCATACTTATCAAAAAATCAGAAGTATGGTTAGAGGTGGTCGAGTTCCTGATTACCAGGATGCGGTATCATATCTACGTGGGAAAAAAGATATCGTTCATTGAGCATATCACAGAAGTAATCGTCGTAGTAAATATGTGTAAAATTACCAAGATTTCTACGAACTTACTCGACGATGAAGAGAAAAGTAATAAAAGAAAAAATTAAAAATAGGTTTTCTTATGATGAAGAAATTTTAATTGAAAGAGTAATTTATTAAATTATGATAGTCATATAAAAAAAATAAACTATAGAAATATACTTAAGATCAGGAAACTAAAATCTTATTATTAACGCAGGTAAAAGAGAAAGAACAATGTAATATTCAATCAATTATCAGTTTAATTAAACAATGTTTATTTTGAACATAAATCAGATATTACTGTAAGGAAATAACACTCTTGATGTTTAGATAAATGTTATATAACTTAATGCCTGTTTTTACTTAAGAACGTTTCTAGATAGGTAAATTATATAAATGCCCGTTCCACGACGTTAAATGAGCTTCTTATACTGCGCTAATTGGTTAATTAAGAGTGTTATAAAAATAATAAAAGTCTTTAAAGATTCCTTACTATTATTGGAAGAAATAAAGCAGTTTTCCTAAAAGAGGATTTCTATAGATTGTCTTAATCTTATATTGATATGCGATAGATCAACGTCTTTTTCTCGATATATAATAAAAAAAAGAAAGAGCCATCGTATAGTTATTAAAAAGCGTTTAAAAAACGAAGAAAAACTTTCTTATCAGGGACTTAAAAAGTAAAGAAAGGCGTTTGACAGAGAAAACCAGGTGGCTTTTTACAAAAAAAAAGGCTTCTAAAAAGGCTTGTTTGGCGGCCGAAAAGGCAAAAAAAAAGGCGATACAAAAGGCTTTGTATAAGGCTGCTGGAAAGGGTTGTTATAAGGCTTCTAAAAAACCTGCTCAAAAAGAATCTATTGAAAAATGACTTACTGTCTATAATCCATATAGATTTTAAAAAAACAAAAAAATTTAAAACGTTAATTCACCATAAACAGAGAAATCAGGAGATCATTTGGACGAATATGTGTCCACGTGATTTACATATACAAACATTATATAGATTTATTGATTTAAACGGAGTATATTTCTGGAGTATTTGGATTGATTAACGTCAAGATTATGATCTCAAAGAAAAGTGTCTATAGTCTGATTATTTTTGTATAGGTGTATTTATTACATTTTAACTCCAGTAAAATAAAAATAGGTCTTTAATATCTAATAATCAAAAAAACACTTAATATAGGAGATTCAGTATACTTAAGAACTTCCTTCAGGTGGTTTAATTCATAATATTTCTTTATATCAAAGAACATAGGACAGTAATAAGATCAGCTGGTGTTTTTGTATTTAGTAAGAAAAGAAACTGAGGAGCTTTATTAAATTAAAGTGGGAGAATTAAGAACTTTAATTTAAAATTACAGCTACATTGGGTTCAGTGGTAATGAGAAAGTTTCTTACGTAATTTTTACATGCAGGTACAACATTTACTTTGGTAAAAAATCTCGCGTTAGACCTTCTGCTATGAATCCTGTGATCATCCTATGGGTGGTGAACAGGTGGTGGTTGCAACCTACAAATATAAGGGAATATCACTAACAATGATCTACAAAAAAAAGACATATCCAAATATTCTTCAACTAGACGACAGATAAAGTTCATATTTTACTTTTTAATATATTATGAAATACCTTTATAGACTATGATTTATATATAAGATAAAAAAAGCGGTCATTAGCAAATACTGGAGTTATCGTAAAGGTATTTAACTAAGAGTGAACAAGTATATAGCATTAATTTTATTGGCATACTATAGTGTTTACAAGGCAAAAAATATAAACTTTAGAGATAAAAACAACATGTTAGGATAAAGCTTGGGCAGTTCGTTTCACAAAGAAGATAGGTCTTCTATACATAATTAGAGCGTAACGTAAGAGGAAGGAGAAACAGCGGCGTAAAATACACAGAAAAAAGTTAGAAAAACGTTAAATAGTAAGGTTAAAGCATCGAATAAGAAAAAGTAAATAAATAATGTTAGAAAAGCGTTAAAATAACATGTTTTTATTTAAACTAGTATGGAAGAAACATATACTTTTGTTTAATAAATTACACCTTGAACCTGTTTGACTAAAAATATCTTGGATACTATATATTAAGTTCTCAGTAGTAATTTTTTACTGTGTACTGTGCTTTAAAGATAACCAAGATAGAACGTATTCACTTGAAAGGTAAACATAAATTGAATATATATACGAAGAGTAATCAGATAGATGAGAACAAGGCAATTACATCATTTGCCTCTATATTGATTCATAGTATAGATGCCCACATTGTATTCTTGTATGAGACAATGATAAAAGATATCCAGAGTGAATTACAGGCTAAGGGCATACACGTTCATATTTCAACATTTACAAACGATGACAACTTTGGTATTAAAAAATAATTACAATACAATATCAAGCCTAAATTATGTCAAACAAATACTGTCAAAGTAATCAAGAACGTATCGACACAATAGTAGCTATGAGTAATATATAGAAAATTATCCTTTTCTGAAACAGTAGTAATAATAGCGCTACGCATCGTAAACCGAATACTATAGAAATAAATAAGTACGTAACCGGGGACACATAATAAGAAAAAGAGTGTTCTCCAAGTTTACAAGTTAATAAGTCAAAACAAAGGCTAAGGCAGAGTCAAAGTCAAGCTAAATAAATAAAAGAATATACTTACACAAGAGGTTTGCCAGTTTTATAATGAATGAAGAAAAATGAATAGTATTTTTGTTATGATATGAAAAATATACTGAGGCCGTAGTAACTTCGCGAAGAAGTAAATAATAAATAAAGTAGCCATCCTACGCCGAATAGTATTATATAAAAAACATTCCGAGATAGCTAGGCATGTGTTAAACACAAAGTGCAAATTAAACCCAGAGGCCTTTGGTCCTCTATGATATACATAAACTGCAGAAGATAAAAACAACAAAGATAACTTATAAAAAAAATATTAAAAACTTTTACATGAGAGAGCAGAGGTTTACACTCTAAAGGTAATAAATAGAAAATATGGTGCCGAACTAGTTATTTAGGTTATATCAAAAAAATGTATACAAATACTGCAAATATAACGAGTAATGTAATCAACTGTTTTTCGAGTAAAATAAAAATTATTTATATTTACTGTTATGAAAAAAGATATGGGTTGAATCTATAATGGAAAGAAATCTAAGTAAGATTTCCTACTGTGTTTTTGTTAAAAAAGAGGTACTTTAATTTAATGATCCTTCTAATATAGAGGAAGCAGCCCACCGTTATCAACACATTAACTCTTCATAATGTAATTGTTTGACCTTATTGATTGTTCAACGATAAACTAATGATTTTGAAGAAGGTTTACCCTTAGTGTAACTTTATTCTTCCTGAAGTATTTATGAAATAAAATACCAACTATTATTGTTTATTTGAACTATTCTTGACTTTATGATATTGAAAACTTAAAGAAATAACTTTGTTATTTCTTATTAATTGTTAATTAGCATTAATAAACTTGATCTGATGATACTTTTTTATTGATTTAGCTTCAACATAAGATTATTTATGGGAACCTTAATAGTATAATTGTAAACGTAGAGAAAAAAAAAATATATATATTATCTCTAGTGGTAAACGTCCTTATTATGTGCTAATAACATCTTACAATAAACTCTAAAAGAACTTATCATTTTTTAAACATTCCTTGTATTAGAGATAAAAGACTTAAAAATTATTTAAAATAAAAAAACGAATATAGCTTATGACTATGTGATTTATTTGAGATTGGGATGAGGTTTATGATTTTATAAAAAAGAACATTTATAAAGTCTCACTAGTTCTTTTTGCTTATCATATTTTAACTACTTGTATATATGTATAATTTCAGAGGTATAAAACACGTTTTATAGCGAATTAAAGAGCACATTTATCAACTATATAGATATATCTGATAATTCTATAGAAATCCTTATGATTTCGTATACCTTTTATATATCTAAAAACAATGAACTTAAACTTTGAAGTATATAGTTTATAATCTTACATAAATATTGAAGTGAATCTAAATATCATTAAAATTTCAGACTATACTGCAAAATACAGAGTATTTCGACACTGATAAAGAAAGTTTAGTATATATAACGAATACTGTATACTAGTAAAAGAAATATGCAAACTGAGCCAATGAGTAAGCCTAAAGTAGTATCGAAAGATAAAGAAATAGTTAAGCCTATAGATAAGGAAAATACTGATAATAGCATTACATCGAGCAATACATTGACGAGTACACAAACTACTAGTGAGACTAACAGTCAACGAACTACTAGTGAAGGTATAGATAATCCACAGTATACAGAAATAACTGATGATAAAAGTACGAATAATAATCAGGTTGAAAGCACTTTCAACGTAGTCCACAAGTATAGATATTACTCGGAATATACAGACCATAGTACTAGTTATATATACCAAGTAGTTCAAGTAAATAGTATAGTGACACGTACAGTAGGTAATCCTTCAATAATAAAAAGTGGATAAACCTATTATTGACAACCGCTATAATACAGATGATGAACAGTATAATGATATTATGAAAGACTATACCTCAGAGTACACTATATAATGAATATACTGAGAAAGCTAAACGGATAAGGGTTGAGCATACTATACAGTAGAACCATTGACTGATAGTAGTACAAGAGTAAGTATAGTAGATAAGGTTACAGAGCCCAATTTACAAGTTCCTGTAGAAAACACTAAGTTTACATTGGATACAATCTGACTACGAAACAGACTACCAGTCAGGGTAGAAGTAATCAAGGGGTAAATGATACTGTAGATGAACAATTGAGTAGTAATAAAGAACTAATATTAAACAAGAATTGGATGAGACAGTTCAATGGTATAATAAATACAAAGAAAGACGTTAAGCGATCAAAGTATAATTAACAATGATTGATCAAGTACTAATCAAACTAATACTGAGTAAGGTTATGCGAAGAAGTAGTAATGAAACATGTGTGAAGTAGATGTCAAGGATACAAAGAGTAATACAAACGATATCCAAAGTCCTAATAGAAAAGAGTATTCTAAGTAACGTGTTAGATTTAGCTTTTGTATATTACTTTGTTCCTTGTTTATATCAAATTGTTGGACCTTGCCGCTTATTTGGTTTAATAATCTTTTTATGTTTAAATATATGACTTGCATGTTTCTTTCTAATTTATATTGTTAAACCTGCTTTCTATTAGTTATATAAAGTGCCTGATAATATTTGTTTATAATTACCTATCTCTTAAAAATCTACACATGTTTCTTTTATTCAATATTCAAGTTCCTTGTGTATATAGTTATAAATAACTAACTCTTTCTTTCTATTGTTGCTATGTTTCTTTTATTACTATATTGCTTATTACTTACTTTGCGGTTGCCTCTTACTTTACCTATATAAGTTTTTACTTTAAATAATATATCTTTCATTATAAGTCTTTATCTTCTTTATCTTCCTATATCTTTAATAAGTTATCTATATCATTTTCTAATATCGTGTTTTCTTGTTTATTTTGCTCTGATACAGTAGGGATAGTCTAACGTCATTTTCAGTAATTTATTAGCCTTTTTTTCAATTTTGAAACTGTTTTATTTTCTACTTTTTTACTATCTGCTTTTTTTCACCCGTAGGCAGTGTATTTTCTATAGTAATAACTAGAAATACAAAAGAAACCTTTAGTTATACCACAGTCATACTAACCAAGACACTCCTAAGATAAATAAAAAATATAGAAAAAACAGTACTAACGACGACTCACAGTAACTACGATAATTATGAAGTAGTAAGTATAATGCGAAATTAACTACAACCGAAATACAGCTAAATTACGAAATAGAGCATTAAACATATCTAAACTATACAGTAAAGAAAAAAGTAATAAACAAGCCTACATCCACGATGTAAAAAATAATAGTAAGAAAGAAAATATCAATAAAAGTATGAATATACCACACCAAATAGTAAAACAAGTAAGAAGTCTATAAATAGTGGAGAGAAACCTGCGCTGTGTAAATACAAGTAAATCACTAATAAAACACGACTACTAAATCATAAGGAAAACAGGGTAAATATCGCACTGAGGTAGTAAAGAAAATATAAGCACTATTACTACTATGAACTAACAATGAAGTAAAAGAAGTGTAATCATTACAAAGAAAGTAAAACTTGCTACTATGAAAAATATAATAAAGTAGGAAATAAACCTAATACCATACTGAATTTTACACCAAGGTCTATACGAAAAAAGTAGTTAACTATACCGAAGTCTGTATTAAGAAAGTAGTAATCATACCTAATCGTACTATTAACAGAGTATATTAGACCAAAGCCGAAAGACTTATTCATAAGAGAAAGATACATCAACAGTGTATAAAATAATAATATGTAAGAATACAAGTATATATTACTCATAGTGAGTCAGAGAGGTTATCACAGTGAAAAAAAATGAAGATATTTCTATAAAGAATTTTAAATATATAGAAAATACCAATAAATCTACTATGCAATATATATTTCTGAAACAGGTTTAAGAACTAGTACGAGAAAGTATCAATAAGTAAAGAATTCTCAGAATATTAGAAAATATAGATAATAAATTCGAAATTCCTAATTCCTAATTCTCTAGACTTGAATATATGTAAAAGTATCTCCCAAGGTTAAAATAAAGTAGATCATAAAAAGAATCTTAAATATACAGAAAATAATTATAAAAATACTCTATTAAAAGTAATATAGAATTTACTGAAGTATATGATGATTTAGATGAGCCGTATCTAATGACTCAGAACTATATAATGATAAAGTATATGAAATGTTAGATAGTTCTAACCTTAAAGATTCAAAATGAATTCTAAAAAGACTGTAAAGAAAGTAAACAAATAATCATGACGATCTCCTGATTTATTGTTATATCTCCAGAATTAGTATTAAATTCCTCTTTAAAACCTAGTATACACTATAAAAATACTATAGCTATATAAGCAAGAACTATGCGAGTGTCCTCCAGTATACAGAAGAATTTGATGTAGATAATTTATATATATAATGATAAACCATATTTCTAACATAAGTTATGCTATAGTAGGAACACTATTCAGATAAATACGCATAGTCTAAGCATCAAGAGGCATATTATTAAAGTATACAACCTAAAGCTGTTTGTCATATATCACAGTATAGCATAGATAATAAAAGAGAGATATTTATCAATGAGTATGAGAGTGCTCTGCTAAGTCTTAGTGAAGGTATAAGAATAAAATAGCATATTTTATTAAACATTTTAGAGGTACAGTATTTTATACTATATGATGAAATCTTGAAATAACTACGATCTACAGAAATAAAAACGCATCCAAAAGAATAATCGAGAGTTATTACTCACCTTACGGGAAAATACAGCAGCTAAGCCCGGGTCATTTAAACGTATATATACAACAATATAACATGCAGTGTGCAGAATATAGCTATAGACATTGGGCTAGTCGTCTCGTATATACTTGCTTATAAACTTCTTACATAGCTCAATTATTAAAATATGATGATAAGCTCCTTAAACTTATATAAATGAGACTTTGAACCATTTATCATAGGTCTTGTATAGTATATATAAGAAACCAAAAGCACATAAGTATAAGGCTAACAGTATCTAGTTAATCTAATAAAGATAGTAACAAAAGACAAACAAGGTCAAGTCAAAGCATAGTTACACCTAAGTATAAGTCTAAACAAGTAAACCTAAAGAATGTAAGAAAAAGAAAGAAAGAATCGAAAGGAAAATAGTTTATGCTAAAAGATTTTGTAAGAAATTTATAAGGAACTTTAATCTTGTAATAAAGAAATATATGAAAATATTCTTTTTAATAATCTGTTAATGTAAAGAATAGTAAGAAAATGGGGTAACTTTTCTATATATTAGATTAAAGTATAGAAAAAGAAGTAAACAATAACTTTTATAGAAATCTTCTTTACTGTATAAGTTATCTAGAATCCTCTACACTAGTAAACTCTTAAACAATGTATATTAAAGAAAACATGGCTTAGTTTATCCATACACAAAATAACTTCAATATATCGATATCAATAAAGTTAAGTAAGAGTACTAAGTTATTATATATATGAAAATTAATGTATCGTTAGTTTTTTATATCTATTTCTTACGTTTAAATCAGTTTATAATATCATGATATATGTAATAAAAAGTATCAAAAATTATCTTCTAAATGTTTAATATACTATACAGTAATAAACACCAAAGAACTAAATTTTCTATAATTTATGTTTATAAAAGAAATAAAAAACAGGTAAGAATTTTGTATTAATATGTATTGGCTTCTTATAAGAAAACATATACAATTAAGAGATACATAAGAAATAAAAAGTCCTTCCAATTCTATATAAAACCAATACGGTTTTATCTGTATTTTTTTAAACAAATTACCAGAGCTATTTGTTAGACCGTAAGGAACTCAAATACTTCTTAATTGAATTCTTGATAGCTTAAAGTTCTTGAATAAACTAACGAGCTTTACCTGTTAGAAGGCATAGTTTTTAAAACGAACTTTAGAAGTGTATTAAAGGCATATAACCTAATGTGTAGCTTGTATTTAATAAATCGATATAGCGTCGTTTAACTCATTATTTTTAAATAATATCGTTGTTTTTTTTCTTTAATAATGTTTGTAATAAAGAATCATCATTAGAATACAGTATAGTCAAGATATAAAAGAAAAGAAATCTTTGGAATTTTTATTTATCTTAGATCTTACTTTATTCTGTTATAACAAATATCGAAAGTGTTTCTCATTTAATAGTTAAGGTATAATTAAATTCGGGTTATTTTTCATAAAGTATTCGCCAGTAATAGGATTACTATATTTTTTTCCATCTGATGAGAAGAATCTATACTTTCGTATTTCATGAACATATTCGGCTGGAGTAGTTGAATCATGATCTATATTTAACATACTAGGATGGACATTATACAAACCTTTTACAACGTATTCTAAAATTATATTTTCCAATTCTTGTGGAACATTTACATAACTCATTTTATGTGAACAGTAATATATTTCATATATCGTATTATTGTATGAAGTATGTTCATACCAAAGAAATGTACTTATCTGATCTCTCTTTCTAACAGTATTAACCTCCAAAGGATGAAAGATATCCAGAATATTCCGATGAAAATGTTCATACAAAGTATTTACAAGTTTTTATAAATACTTTTTACCATTTGCCATAGATTTCCCAGTCAAGTTGAAAGGAAAAAGTTAACGTATAAATAAGGAATTTTTAATATAATTTCCAAGATTTTAAAGTTATTTATCAAGATAGTTTTTCAATGTTGATAAGAATTTTCTATATATTTACAAAGTTTTTCGCTGATATTCTATACTCTATTTACAAATTCATACATTTCCTATGATTATTTATTTTATCTACTTTTTCTTATGAGTTTTCTTTTATGCAACTTCTTTTAATCTTATGGCGAATAAAGGCCACTGCGGTTTGTCGTTATGAGCTTTGTGTTTCTTTTATTTAATATTTCTTTATAACGAGGCTCAGTTACTTCGCCCTGATTTCTTTCTACTTTTTAAGTTATCAAACCCACCTTCTAATCGTGAGGAAACTTATCCAAGAAATTCCGATAAAAAAGTTTAAAGAAGTTGATAAATATTTCATGATTTTAATTAATAAAGATTTCGAGACTTTTATATGATTTTTAGTATACCTTTTCAGCTTTTTTACATATTTCCCTTATCTCACAGGAGGAAAAGTTTAGTAATAAAGTAAGAAATTGTAAGATATTTCATCGGAATTTTCCTGATATGAAAGTGCAAAATCTTTCTATAAATTATTATACTTTTTATAACCTTTTTGATACATTTCCGCGTCTAATTGGTAGGGAATTAATAATTAAATTATAAGTATTTTTAAAAGATTACTGTAACTTATTTCTAAATTATTTGCCAACTTTTCCTTATATTTTCATATAGTATTTAACACATTAACTAAGTCATTAATTAGAGAATACCTGCCAACTCTCCCGCGTGAAATATACTGTGCTTTTCTTTCTTTATTTTATTGCCTTTATTGACTTTATTGTGCTTTTTCTTATCTCTTATAGTGGCCTGGCCACTGCGGTTATTGCCTTTGACTTTATTTTTATTACTAACGTTTATTTAATTAGTAACTTCGGCCTCAACTTATCGGCCTCTTTTATTATGACTTTTAGCCGTAATCTTCAGCGTTTTTTCGTGAATGTTTTGAATATTTTCATTATTTTTCAGTATCTTTTTTCTTTTATAAATACTGTCAAAAAGATTCTTTAATAAATATTATTTCTTTTTATTTTTGCATAGAAAAGACAGTGAAAACGTGCGTAAATTTTGTACTTTTTTATTTATATAAATTTCCTTATTAATCCCTGCTTATTAAAACCGTAGCAAATAAACATGAAATAGTTTATAATATATAATAAAATGCTGTGTAAATTCACAGTATTCTTCTCAATAATAAACGTGGGAAATTACTGTGTTTTAATTATAAAAATTCCCCTTTAAAATGCTGTCATTAATAAAATATTATTATATTTCTTTCTCATACGATTTACACACTGGCGTCTTGATATCTTTAATTTAAGAATTTATAAGTTTACAGAGAATTCCTTTACATATGTCAAGAAATTCCCTCGTATATACACATTCATTATATACTCATTATTCAAGTAAACACTCCAACTCCCCTCGCGTGTAAAATATACTGTCTTTTATTTCTTTATTGATTTATTG
>Ga0209038_10000032_pt1 | contig 36552 bp, 26 predicted proteins | sample BogFormECP03_OM3_FD_188237 | JGI IMG/M metagenome (GOLD analysis project Ga0209038, IMG submission 188237) | Bog forest soil microbial communities from Calvert Island, British Columbia, Canada - ECP03_OM3 (SPAdes) (version 2) | ecosystem: Environmental > Aquatic > Freshwater > Wetlands > Bog ...
AGCCTCGCTGACAGAGTCCGACAGGGCCGCGCGCTGGGCGGCGATACGCTCTGCAAGTTCGGGATCGGACAGGGAAAGAATTTTGGCCGCCAGGATGCCGGCGTTGCGCGCCCCCGCTTCGCCCACCGCCAGGGTGCCCACGGGCACGCCAGCGGGCATCTGGACAATGGAGAGCAGGGAATCGAGCCCGTTCAGCGTCTTGGACTGGATCGGCACGCCCAGCACCGGCAGATCCGTCAGGGACGCGGTCATGCCAGGCAGATGCGCCGCCCCGCCCGCCCCGACTATGATCGCCTTGAGCCCTCGCGAAACCGCGGTCGAAGCATATTCATGAGTCCGCGCAGGTGCCCTGTGCGCAGAAATAACTTCCATCTCATACGCCACGCCAAATTTCTCCAAAGTCTTGCCCGCCTCAGACATCACGGGCAAATCCGTGTCCGACCCCATAATGATCCCAATCAAAGCAGCCCCGTCTTTCATGTCTCTCCATGTAGCTCACCTCTTCAGAGGTGAGGTCTTTGTGACTTGATTTTGCTTCACGCATGCCGTCGCTCTACTCGAACCCGAGCTAGTTCAACCCCGCCTCGCCTTTACCGCCGCGCTCATAACCGACTCAGCCACGGCTCCAACGTCGCGCCGAAAACGGCACCCACTCGATGAGATGATACTAATATTGTCGTAGCACGATTTCCTTGTTTCACTTATACTTACACCGCCAGCTCCAACGCCGAGCACTCTACCACCACTAACGTAGTAATTGTCTCCCGCTCTCCGAGTTCCCGAGTGAAACACAACTAGCCTGTCAGTTCCAGGAATCCGTTCAAGCCCAAAAATCTCGCCCCCAATCTGCGGCTTCTCCGGATAACCGCCGGCAGCCAAAACTACATAGCAACTCGCCCCATTCTTCCACTTGGCCGCCCGAGATCCCAAATTCCCCAGCGCAGCAGCCATCAAATATTCCGCCAAATCAAAATCCATCCGCAAAACGATCGCTTGCGTCTCCGGATCCCCCAAACGGCAGTTATATTCCAAAACTTTTGGCCCATCAGCCGTGATCATCAATCCAAGATACAGAAATCCCCGGTAATCAACCCCATCCGCACCCAATCCAGAAATTGTCGGCTGGACGACATCGCGATTTATTCGTTCCTCAAGCTCCGTCGGGAGCAAACTATCGTCCGAAAAGGCTCCCATCCCCCCAGTATTCGGTCCCAAATCGCCATCAAACGCCCGTTTGTAGTCCCGAGCCGGCGCCATCGGAATCACGCGTTTCCCGTCCGTAAGCACAATGTAGGACAACTCCTGCCCAACTAATCCTTCTTCGAGCAAGATTCGGCGTCCTGCATCGCCAAATTCTCCGCGAACCATGGCCCGCTCAATAAACTCCTCAGCCTCGGCGCGCGAAGATGTGACCAGCACGCCTTTACCTGCGCAGAGTCCGTCCGCCTTGATCACCAACGGCCAAGCGACGCGATCGAGCGCTGCTTTCGCCGAGGCGACATCATCGAGGACTCCATGCATCCTCGCGGTAGGGATCGCATGACGCGCCAGGAATTCTTTCGCGTAAACCTTTGAACCCTCCAGCCGCGCCGCCTCCTTGCCCGGCCCCACCACCGCAAACCCACGAGAGCGCAGCTCATCAGCGAGCCCAAGCACCAATGGCAGCTCAGGCCCGATCACCGTTAGATCGGGCCGCAGCCCCTTCACAAGATTTACCATCTCAGTGAGTGATGACACATCTACGGCGACGCACTCCGCATCACCTGAGATCCCGCCATTTCCCGGCGCGCACCAAATCTTCTCCACGCCGGCGCTCCGCCTCAATCTCCAAACGAGCGCATGCTCGCGACCTCCTCCCCCAATCACCAGTATTTTCATCGCCGACGTCACATGACCCGCAAAGCGAAAACGCAAGATAAGCGCTACCAGCTAACCTGTCAACTCCAACTCCCAATCATCCGCGTCGAGACGCAAAGTGTAACGGACGTCCTGACACACGCCGATCGTAGCAACGATGCTGCGAGTACCACTCCGTCGCGCTTGAATCACGGCACTGTTCGTGCTCTCATCAGAGGCGATGCTACGAACCATGCTACCAGCCACGCTGCCGTGGGATTTCGTCGTGATCCTGATCGTGCTAGCCATCATAGTTCCCTGGCGCGGCGCGGTCCGCGTCCGCGCGCTGATGCGCCGCGATGCGCTTACCAGCGTCGATCGTATCGCGCTTTATGCATCCACAATCGCGTTCCAATGGTTGGCCACGGCGATAATTCTCTGGCGCGCAACTGCCCATGGTTATAGCCTGGCGGATCTCGGCCTCGCGCTTCCATCACCGTGGCTAGCCGTGACCGTCGGCCTCGCACTCTCTGCGCTGATCAGCTTCAATCAAGCGGTGAGCATCCGCCGTCTGGCTTCGTTGCCGAGCGACAAGCAAGGCTTCATGCGCGCGCTGACGCTCAAGCTGATGCCCCACAACGCGCCCGAGCGGCTGGCGTTTTTCGCGCTAGTAGCGACGGTCGCACTTTGCGAAGAAATCATTTATCGCGGCTTCATTCAGCGGTTATTCCTGAACGTATCGCATGGCTCGATCGTCATCGCGATACTCGGCGCCGCGGTATTCTTCTCACTTGCGCATCTATATCAAGGACGCCGCGGGCTAGTCGTCACATTTTTCGCCGGCGCAATTTTCTCCGCCGTCTGCGCCTGGACCGGATCGCTGGTTCCCACAATGGCAGCGCACTTCGTAGCCGATCTCTCGGTTGGGCTGCTAGCCCCACGACTGCTGAAGGCTCGCGAGACACCTGTGCTCGAAGGCGCATCGAACACGATGTCCGCCAGCGTCGATTCGAATCCGTGAGATCGTTCGACCGGAATTCCGCATCACAATTGAATGGCTAAGAGCATGCCTGCAAAGAATCCGCCTCCGGAACAATCGCTATCAGTCCGCGAAATTCGCGATGTTCTCGAGTCATTCGAACTCGCCGCGACGGACCAGCTCTGCGAGCAGATTCGCGAATACATCGGCTTGCTGCTGCTCTGGAACCGGCGAATTTCCCTGACTTCGATCACATCTCCCGAAGAAATCGTGAGAACGCACTTCGCCGAAAGCCTTCTCGCAACGAAAGCCGCCGCAAAAATCAATGGTCGGCTGGCCGACGTTGGGACTGGAGCTGGATTTCCTGGTATGCCGCTGAGAATGTACATTCCAGCGCTGAGGCTCACGCTCGTCGAGCCAAACGTCAAGAAATGTGCGTTCTTAGCAGAGGTGGTTCGTGCTCTCGAGCTCAAAGATGTCGAGATCATCCAAAAGCGCTACGAAGATGTTCGTAGGCCGGAGCCACCCTGTGACATCGTGACCGCGCGAGCTCTGGGCCAGTTCCTAGAGTTCGCCGAGTGGGCTGAATCGGTACTTGACCCGGGTGGACGAATGATGATTTGGACCGGTCCAGATGGTCGATTAGAACTTGAGCGCCGGAAATCCGTGAAATGGTCCGAGCCCTATGTAATTCCTCGAACAAAGCACCGCCTGATAGTATCCGGGGTCGCGAATCTGCGAGAAATCGTTTCACGTGAAACATCTAAAGTAACACTTTAACTGTTTCACGTGAAACGTATTCTCGCAAATGTGTCTTCCGTGCACAATTCCGCTTGCACATTTTCCGATAATTCTGCTAGATTCGCCTCGCTCGGGGGGAAAATTTGGGGCGAGTTATCGCCATTGCCAATCAGAAGGGCGGCGTCGGTAAGACCACTACCACCGTCAACCTCGGAGCATCCCTAGCCGCCACAGAACGCCGCGCGTTGGTGATCGATTGCGATTCCCAGGGCAATATGACCACCGCGCTAGGCTTCGCCAAAGATCCCGCCCGCCGTACTCTCTACAATCTGCTGATTCTAGACGAGTCAATCGACCGAGTCCTGCTAAAGACGCAGGTGGAAGGCCTCGACCTAATACCGTCGGATAAGAACCTAGTCGGCGCCGCGATAGAACTGGTGGACATGGAGAATCGCGAATACCGGTTAAAAGCGATCGTCGATCCATTGAAGCAGAATTACGATTACGTCCTTATCGACTGCCCTCCGGCCCTCGATCTTCTCACGCTAAACGCGCTGGCGGCTGCCGACTCGGTCTTGGTTCCAATTCAAACAGAATACTTGGCGCTGGAAGGCGTATCCGAGCTACTGGATACATTGATGCGATTGCGGCGCACCATCAATCCATCCCTTGCTATCGAAGGGATCCTTCTCACTATGTACGATGATCGAACGACACTCTCTAAGCAAGTGGCGGCCGATCTCCGCAGCTTCTTCGGGGCGCAGGTCTATGAGACCGTAATTCCGCGCAACGTAAGATTGGCTGAAGCGCCGAGTCATGGTAAGCCGGTAATGTTCTACGACATACATAGTAAAGGAGCGGAGAGCTATCTCCAGCTCGCAAAGGAGGTCATAGCGTATGGCACGAAACGCTTTGGGGCGGGGGCTTAGCGCGTTAATTCGAGAGCCGAGCCTGATCAATCCGCCGGCCGGTGATGTTGCTACAAATGCCCCTGCGCCAACGGCTGCAGCGGCGCCACCAGCTTCTCTTGCGAGCTCGCCGGCGAACTCGGGAGCAGCGGCCGCTACCGCGCCGGCGTTTGCCCCTGGTAGCGAAGTTATCGTGCAGATTGACATCGATCTGATCGATCCTAGCCCGCACCAACCTCGCACCAGATTTGATCAGGCTGCGATGGACGAGTTGGTCGCTTCGATCCAGGCCAGTGGAATCATTCAACCGATTTTGGCGCGGCGAAAGGGCGCGCGTTATGAATTGATTGCTGGGGAGCGGCGTTGGCGCGCGGCGCAGGCCGCTTCGATGCAGCGCGTTCCGGTAATTTTGCGCGATGTTTCCGATGAGAAGTCCGTGGAGCTGACGCTCATCGAAAACTTGCAACGCGAGGATTTGAACCCGTTGGAAGAAGCGATGGCGTTTGATCGCTTGTTCCATGATTTTGGAATGACGCACGATGATATCGCCGCGCGCACCGGAAAAAGCCGCAGCTCGATTTCGAATTCGACGAGATTGCTGCGACTCGAACCGCAGGTACAGAAGATGATTGCGGCGGGTGATATTTCAGCGAGCCATGCGCGGGCATTGATTACGATTACTGATCCGGTCGCGCAGCTCGAAGCGGCGAAGAGGGCTGCGCGCGGGCGCATTTCGGTGCGGCAGATCGAGCGCATGACCCATAAGAGCGCCAAGCCTGCGAAACCTGGCTCGGTCAGTATTCACGATCCAAATGTGAAGCATATGTTGGGGTTGATGGAGCAGAAGTATGGGACCAAGGTTACTTTGAAGCCATTCGTGGGGGGAAAGGGCGGGCATTTGATATTTCACTACTACGAGAACGAGTACTTGGGGACGCTGTATGACCTACTGATGATTGAACATTAGTATTGTAGTAGTAGATGAGGCGAAACGGGTCCGGCGTAGGGGACGTACAGCACGGGGGAATCGGAAATTGGCATGGGATTGGTTGGAACGGAAAATTACTGATTCATCGGACGAGTGGACTGGGTTTCTTGAGCGCGGGATTCGAGTGGTCGGCGACATCGAGAGCTCCGGAACGCTGCGGGTGAATTCGCATGTGCAAGGGACTTTGAAGTCGCAGACCATGTTGATTCTGGGCGATGAGGCGGACGTGGAGGGCCAGCTGGAGGCGCGGGTGGTGATAGTCGGCGGAAAGTTTAAGGGGATCGTGCGGGCGCTGGAGCGCGTGGAGATTCACGAGAAGGGCGTGGTGAGCGGCGAGGTGCACTCGCGATGTTTGCTGATTGAAGCCGGCGCGATATTTGAGGGGACGTGCCACATGATGCCGGAATCTTCGAATGGGAAGATGGTGGCGATTCCGATAAGGGCGGCGGGGAGAGGGTAGACAGATTCGCAGCTCTTTGTGATTAGAAATTTTATTGAGCGGCTGCGGCCGCTGGACGACTGCGAGATTCATTCGCTGCTGCGGTAGCACACCAGTTGTTCCCTAGATATTCTGGACCCACGCGCTTAACGCCGTCTTTCAGTTACCTGGGCACCCGACTTCAATAGCCGAAAAATTCTTCTGAGCGAATATCGTCGTCGTTGATGCCCGCTTCGTTTAGCATCAGGCGCATTCCGGAGACCATTGGGGGTGGGCCGGCTATGTAGTAGATGGGAATCATTAGGTCGCCGACCCATTTCGCTAGGGTTTCTTTGGTAATGTGGCCTGTCTCGCCGTGCCAACCATTTTTTATTTCGTCGGGCCTGGTTACTGTAACTATGCATTTGAAATTGGGGTTTGCGCGCTGCATGACTTTTAGTTCGTCGAGGAAGGCGGCTTCGTCGGGTTTGCGGACGGAATAGAATAGGAACATTTTGTGGGCGGTGCGCTTGTGGGTGGCCTGGCTGATGATGCTTCGGAATGGGGTGACGCCGATGCCGCCGGCTAGAAAAACAGCCGGACGTGCGGCGTTGTTGTGGAGAGTGAGGCTGCCGTAGGGGCCTTGCATTACCACTGGGGTGCCTGTTGGCAAGGCATCGAACTTGCGTTTGAAGGCGGTGCCGCGTAAACGCGTGGCTACGATCAGGTGGTTCTCGTGCGGCGAGTTTGCCAGCGAGAAGGTGCGCGTGTTGCCTTTCTCGTCGGTGTCCGTCGCACCGGGCAAAGTGAAATCCGCGAATTGGCCGGCTTTGAATTCGAAATCGCCGGGCTTCTGGAAATAATATACGGCTGTCGCGTCGCCTACTGGTTTTCGGGATTCCAGGATTACTTCGCACGGCGGCATTCTCGTTACCTCATCGAAATTCGGATTTGGATGCGCGCGCGAGAAAACTGGGGGATCGCGCGCGCTTTGTGCTTTGACTCGCAATGTTAGGGACTGCGGACAGCGGTGTTTTATTCCCCGGGGTGGCTCGCCTGCTGCGTACGAAAAGCGGGGCCGAACAGCCGGAGTGCTAAAGCACCCTCCCCTACTGTAGCCGAAATTGTGGCGGCGGTGCGTGCGTTGACTTGGGTTTGGGTGGGGACTACCATTTGCGCGCGGAGGCAGTTTTTTCCCATGATCGGCCAAGGCTTGGGGCATTACCTGATCATTGAGAAGATTGGAGCTGGCGGCATGGGCGAGGTTTATCGAGCTCATGACGAACAGCTGGACCGTGATGTTGCGCTTAAAGTGCTGCCTGCCGGGATGTTGGCTGACGAGGCTGCTCGGAAGGGATTTCGCAAGGAAGCTTTGGCGCTCGCCAAGCTGAATCATCCGAATATTGAGACTGTTTACGAGTTCGCGAGCCAGGATGGAGTGGATTTTCTGGCTTTGGAGCTGATTCCGGGCGTCGCGCTTAGCGAGAAGATTAAGGCTGGGCCTTTGGCTTTGGCGGAAATTACCCGCCTGGCTTTGCAGCTTTGCGAGGGGCTTTCGGCGGCGCATGAGCAGGGGATCATTCATTGCGATTTGAAGCCGCATAATATTTTTGTTACGCCGGATGGGTGGCTTAAGATTTTGGATTTTGGATTAGCGCGGCGGGTTTACTCGGAAGTGGCTGGGGATACTACGCGCAGCGTCTCGGTGGATACGGGGACGGTTTCTGGGACCGTGCCGTATATGTCGCCGGAGCAGCTCAGCGGCCAGCCTACGGATGCGCGCACTGATATTTATTCTACTGGGGCAGTGCTTTACGAATTGGCCACCGGCCAGCGGGCGTTTCCGCAGACGCAAGGGCCGCAATTGATGGGTGCGATTTTGCATCAGGAGCCGATAGCGGCGGCTTCGGTGAATCCGGGAATTTCTGCGGGGCTCGATTCGATCATTCGCAAGGCGATGGAGAAGACGGTTTCGCAGCGTTATCAGACCGCGCGGGAATTACGGGTGGCGATCGAGGGTTTGGGTGCGGCGGCATCGGGATCGGCGGCATTGCCGGCGGCAGGCGCGCGTGCGCCGCTTTCGGCTCGCGGAAAATGGATGGTCGCGGCAGCTGTGGCGGCTCTGCTGTGCGTCGGGGCGGCGCTGGGATTCAATATTGGTGGAGTCCGGAATCGCGTTCCGGTTTTGAATCGCGTGCACGTGGATCCGGCGGTGAAACCGGGAATACCGGCGCGGCCGGCGGCGATTCGGCCGGCGGTGGCGGTTTTGGGATTTCGGAATCTTTCTGGGCGGCCCGACGAGGCCTGGCTCTCTACGGCACTTTCGGAAATGTTGACTACCGAAGTGGGGGCCGGGGAGAAGGTTCGGACGATCCCTGGGGAAACTGTATCGCAGTTGAAGACGAATCTTTCGCTTTCGGATGCGGATAGCTATGGCGCTGCTACCCTCCAGAAAATTCGGACGAGCATTGGCAGCGATTACGTTCTTTTGGGATCTTATTTGGCGCTGGGGAATGGGCAGGTGCGTTTGGATTTGCGATTGCAGAATACGCAAACTGGGGAGCTTTTGAGCACGATGTCGGCGGAGGGAAGCGAGGCGGAGATTGCGGGGCTGGTTTCGCGGATCGGCGTGGAGATTCGCAAGAAATTGGGCGTGGGCGAAATTAGCGCGAGCGATGTTGGGAGCGTGCAGGCTTCCTTGCCTGCGAATCCAGAGGCGGCGCGGCTTTATTCGCAGGCGATCACTCGATTGCGGAATTACGACGATACTGGAGCGAAATCGTTGCTGGAGAAATCAATTACGCTGGAGCCTAAATTTGCGCTTTCGCATTCGGCGATGTCGAAGGTGTGGTCGAATTTGGGTTACGAAGGCAAGGCGCACGACGAGGCCAAGCTCGCTAACGATCTTTCGGGCGATCTTTCGCGCCGGGAAAAACTTGCGATCCAGGGACGTTATTTAGAAACCACACGGGACTGGGACAAAGCTACTGAAATTTATCAATCGCTTTGGAATTTTTATCCGGATGAGACAGGGCCAGGACTGCAGCTTGTGGCCGTGCAGATTAACAACGCGCAAATGAAAGATGCGCAGTCGGGAATTGAGGCGCTACGGAAATTGAATGCTTCGGGGTTGGACGACATTCAGATTGATATTCAAGAAGCGCGCATCGCGCAGAGGCGGGGCGACTCCAAGAAGGTTCTGGAAATTTCGCAGAAGAACATAGTGAAGGCCCAGGCGCTCGGATCGCGCGTGCTGGAAGCGGATATGCTACTGCTGCAGAACCGGGCTTATGAATATCTGGGCGAGTTGAAGAAGAGCGCGGAAGTAGCGGAGCGCGCGAAGGAATTATATGCGGCGGCGGGAGATGAAAGTGGGGCGGCGCGGGCGTTGAATGCGATGGCGAATGCCGTCGCGGATCAGGGCGATAATAAAGGGGCCTGGCAGCTCTATCAGGCGGCGCTGGCCACGGCGCGCAAGGTGGGAAATAAATCGAGTGAAGCGGTGGACCTTCACAACATGGCGATTATTTTGCGCGACCGTGGGGATTTGGCTGCAGCTAAGAAAATGTACGAACAATCGCTCGCGCTCGACCGGGAAGTGGACAACAAAATTGGGCAGGCGCAGACCCTCGGTAGTTTGGGAAATGTGACGTCAATCCTCGGGGATTTTTCCGGCGCGGAGAAACTTTTTAGGGAATCGTTGGCGATGACGCAGGCGGCCGGCGACCGGGCGGATGAGGCGCAGGTGTCGAATGATTTGGGGGGCATGTATTACGAGCGGGGAGATGCACGCGGGGCGCAAAAGGTTTTCGAGGATGCCTACGGTATTTATAAGCAGATGGGAAATAAAGACGGCATGGCGATGACGGGGATGGATGTTGGCGCGGCATTGGCGGATCAGGGCGATTTGAAGGGCGCGCAGACGCATATTGATGAAGCGATTTCGCTTGCGGGCGAAACGGGGACTAAGGATCTTTCGGCTACCGCGCTGCTTGTGATGGGGCAAGTGCAGCGCGATGCTGCAGATTTGACTGGGGCGCGAAAAAATTTGGAGCAGGCGCTGGCGATACGCACGGAGATCGGCGAGAAGACTGGAGTGGCGGAAGTGGAAACGGTGCTCGCGCAGTTGGCTTTGGATGAAAAAGATCCGGCGCGCGCGGCTTCGCTTGCCGGGAAGGCTACGGACGAGGCGCATCGGGAGAAAGCTTCGGATTTGGAGGCTGGGGCGCTGGCGGTTTTGGCTGAGGCTGATTTGGGATTGAAGAAAGTTGATGCGGCGCGGGATGCGATTGGCCGGGCGCGGGTGATTGCTGCTAAGAGTGAGGAGCGGCATGTGATTTCTAGTGTGGGGATTTCGGCGGCGCGAGTTTTGGCGGCTTCTGGGCAGCGGGATGAGGCGATCAGTTCGCTACAGGAAGTTCTGGGCAGCGTTTCGAAATTGGGGTTGGTGGAGTTGGAGTTTGAGGCGCGTTTGGCGCTCGGGGAAATTGAGATTGCTGCCGGGCGCGTGGCGGCTGGGCGGGCTCGGCTGACAGAGTTGGAAAAGGATGCCGCGGCGAAAGGTTATTTGTTGTTTCAACGGAAGGCTCATGAGGCGGCTGGGTAGGATTTCTAGGATCGGTTGCAAGATCCGGCGGGGACGCCAGCGGTACTGGGGCGGGCCGTACTTGGCGCGTTGACTTGATTGCTTTGTGCAAACTAAGATTGCCGACCTGTGGCTGAATCTTCTTCACTTTCGGGGCGCGTTGTTTCGCACTACCGCATTCTCGAGAAGCTTGGCGGTGGTGGGATGGGTGTGGTTTATAAGGCCGAGGATATAAAACTCGGCCGCTTTGTGGCTTTGAAGTTCCTTCCTGATGAGATTGCCAAGGATCCTTCCGCACTTTCCCGATTTCAGCGCGAGGCTAAGGCTGCTTCAGCTTTGAATCATCCGAATATTTGCACCATTCATGAGATTGATGAGGAAAAGGGGCAGGCGTTTATTGTTATGGAGTATTTGGACGGCGTGACGTTGAAGCACCGGATTGCTGGGAAGCCGGTGGATACGGATACGCTGCTCGCGCTGGCGATTGAGATTGCGGATGCGCTGGACGCGGCGCATGGCGAAGGAATTGTTCATCGCGACATTAAGCCGGCGAATATTTTTGTCACCAAGCGGGGACACGCGAAGATTTTGGATTTTGGATTGGCGAAACTGAAGCGCGTGGAGGCGGCTTCGGATGCCACCGAAGCTACTCATGATGCGTTGGTGCCTGAGGAGCAGCTGACCAGTCCTGGGACGGCGGTAGGAACGATCGCTTATATGTCGCCCGAGCAGGTGCGCGGGAAAGAATTGGATGCGCGGACCGATCTTTTTAGTTTTGGTGTGGTGATTTATGAGATGGCTACCGGGACTCTGCCATTTCGCGGCGAAACTTCTGGAGTGATTACCGAGGCAATTTTGAATCGGGCTCCGGTGGCCCCGGTGCGGCTCAATCCGGATCTGCCTGCGGAGCTGGAGCACATTATTAACCGGGCGCTGGAGAAGGATCGCGGGCTACGTTACCAGCATGCGTCGGATATGAATTCGGAATTGCGGCGGGTGAAGCGCGATACGGATTCGGGGCGGGTGACGTCGGCTAGTTCGGGGCCGGTGATGGCGGCGCAGGAGACGATTTCGCAGAGTGTTGCACCGCCGAGCGCCGCTCAACAGAGCGTCTCGCAACCGAGCGCGGCGCAGCAAGCGGCGCCTTCGTCGGGTTCTGTTGTTGCGCGATCCGGATCATCGGCTGCTGTTGGCGTTGCGGACGTTCCGTTTCGAACCGACAACAAGCTTTGGAAGATTCTTGTTCCTGCTGCCGTGGTTTTGGTCGCTGCGATTGTTGCCGGCATTTTCTTTTTGCGTCCGCGCCCTGCGGCGGCGCCTTTAACGGAGAAAGACACCATTGTTCTGGCGGATTTCGAGAACTCCACCGGCGATCCGGTGTTTGATGATGCTTTGAAGCAGGCGCTGGCGGTGCAACTGGGGCAATCGCCTTTTCTGAACATCCTTTCGGATCGCAAAGTTAGCGAGACATTGCGGCTGATGGGGCGGCCAGCCGGCGATCGGATCACCCGCGACGTGGCGAGCGAACTTTGTGTGAGAACTGGCAGCAAGGCGATTCTGCTGGGCTCGATTTCGAAATTGGGTGTGCAATACGTCGTTGACGTAGATGCCGTCGGATGTAGCACTGGGGATACGCTGGCGAAAGAGCAAGAGGAAGCGGCGACCAAAGAGGACGTGCTTAAGGCGTTGAGTAAGGCGGCGTCCAGCCTGCGAGGCAAGCTGGGAGAATCGCTGGCTTCGATTCAGAAATTCGACGTTCCGATTGAGGCCACGACCACGTCGCTGGAGGCGTTGAAAGCTTTCAGCATGGGAATCACCACCGGCCGCACAAAAGGAGACGCGGCGGCAATTCCGTTCATAAAGCGCGCTCTCGAACTCGACCCGAATTTTGCCGTCGCCTATGCCAGTTTAGGAGTCTCGTACGGCAATCTCGGGCAAGCCAGCCTCGCGGCCGAAAATATCAAGAAGGCTTATGCACTACGCGACCGTGTCAGCGATCATGAAAAATATCGCATCTCTGCCTTGTATTACACACACGTCACGGGGGAGATAGAGCAGGCGATTCAAGTGTATGAGATTTGGGCCAAGAGCTATCCGCAGGATTTGGTGCCGCCCAACAATTTGGGGTCCATTAATTCCACGTTTGGGCAGTACGACAAAGCTTTGGTTGAAACCGAAGAGTCATTGCGCCTGGAACCCAACGAAGTGAATGGTTATGGCAACCTTGCGCAAACCTATCTGGCACTCAACCGGCCGGATGACGCGAAAAATGCGATTGAGCAGGCCCAAAAGCACAACCTGGATGGCGACTTCCTGCACTGGACGAAGTATCAGATCGCCTTTTTCAATGGTGACGCAGCAGAGATGGAGCGGCAGGTAGTTTGGGCCGCAGGAAAGCCCGGAAGTGAAGACCTCTTGCTCTCGTTCCAATCGGACACTGAGGCATATTACGGACGGCTGACCAAAGCGCGGGACTACTCGCGGCGCGCGGTGGATTCGGCAGTGCGTAACGACTCGAAAGAAACAGGGGCTCTGTGGCAAGTGAATGCCGCTCTGCGGGAAGTGGAGTTCGGTAACACAGCGATCGCGAAGCAAGATGCTGCCGCAGCCCTGGCGCTTGCGCCGGGCCGGGATGTGAAGTTGCTCGCCGCGTTGGCCTTGGCGCGCGGCGGCGAAACTGCGCGCGCTAAGGCGATGATAGAAGAGTTAGAGAAGAACTATTCGTCCGATACGGTTTTGAAGGTCTACTGGCTGCCAACCATTAAGGCGGCGATGGAATTGAATACCAACAATTCCGCGCAAGCTGTGGTGTTTCTTGAAGCTGCTGCGCCTTACGAACTGGGCGATCCGCCACAGCTACAGCTGGGCACGATGTATCCGGTTTACATTCGGGGCGAGGCGCAGCTTCTGGCGCACAATGGAACAGCGGCCGTCCGTGAGTTTCAGAAATTTCTGGATCATCGCGGGGTTACTTTGAATTTTCCGCTGGGGGCGCTGGCGCATTTGGGGGTGGCGCGGGGTTATGCGATGGCTGGGGATTCTGCTAAGGCTCGGGCTGCTTATTCGGATTTCTTTGGGCTTTGGAAGGATGCGGATCCCGACATTCCGATTTTGGTGGCGGCTCGCGGGGAGTACGCGAAGTTGAAGTAGTACGGTGTGGTTGGGTTTTATCCGCGGTAAATTCCAACACAATTTTGTCGCGAGTTTTGAGTCCGCTCTAGAGTGCGGCTTTTGTGTACATTTGCGCTCGTAAGAGCCGGCGGGGACGCCAGCGGTACGGGGTGGGCGCTACTTTTTCTCTGTGGGGATCAAATTGTCTTCGGGATTTCGGTCTATTAGTTTGTTGTATGGATCGATCCCGGCGTATGTCGGGGGTTCGCTTACTTCTACTTCAATCGTTGTGGTGTTCTGGGTGAAATGCTGCTTTTTCAGATATAGCGGGTTCAGGTGTTCTTTTGTGCCGGTGAAGATGCCGACATCTATTTGGTCGTCTGTGGGCATTGGAGTCTCATTGCCTGAGCCGTCGGATTTTCTTTTTTGGGTGTTCACCACCATCGTTACTTTGTATTTCCCGTTGGCTGTCGGGACATAGCTTGCCGAGACGGCTTTGTCGTCGTATAGGACGATGGACTCGAACATGTCTGTGATTGTGTATTGGAGTTCTGGCGGAGTTACAGCGCGTAGCGCTGCCACGAACCCGCGCGTGTCGGGATACGGGCCTTTGGCGTAGCGATTGGCCATCAGGAAATTTCTTAGCCCGAGGTTGAGTTGGTCTTCGCCGATGTAATCGGCTAGCGCGTACATCACCAAGGAACCTTTGTTGTACCAGACGTAGGGTTCGCGCTGGACCAGGACTATGGGAGGCTCGTGGCGAATTTCGCCGGCGCGGCCTCTTAGGTAGCGGTCTAGTTCGCGGCGCAGGGCTTTCCGCACCATATCCATTCCGTATTTTTTCTCAACCACTTTCAGCGCGGAATATTGGGCCAGGGTTTCGGACATCATGTTGGAGCCTTGCGTCTGGCTGCCTATTAGTTGGTGGCCCCACCATTGATGGGCTAGTTCGTGGGCGGTTACGTAATAGAGCAGATCGAGATCGTCCGTTTTTTTCAGGCGCTCGATGAAACCGATGCCTTCGGAATAGGGGACGGTGTTGGGGAAGGATTGCGCGAATCCTCTATAGCGCGGAAATTCGAGTACTCGGAATTGCTGGAATTGATAGGGGCTGAAATTTTTATCGTAATAGGCTAGGCCGGCTTTGGAGGATGCAATCATGCGGTCGAGATTGTATTCGTGGCCGGGCTGGTAATAGATCTCCAGCTTTACGCCGTTCGATTCGTCGCGCTTCACGTTGTAGCGGGCGGAGAGGAACGAGAAGAAATTATTTATACGCGTGTCGCCCATGGTGTATTCGAAATAGCGGCGATTATTTTCGGTCCATTCGCGCTGGAGATAGCCTGGAGCGATGGCGATTTGATCGGGCGAAGTGCTGACTATGGAGTGGAAAGTTACCCACTCGGAATCTGTGGTGAAGAGATTGACGTTGGAATAGTAGGGATCGCCTGGCGGGGCTAGTTCTTCCAGCGGCCCGAGATGTTCTTCGCGGCGGCGGACGGGATCGTCCAGCTCGAGATTGTTGTTGTAGCCGATGAATGGGAAATAGCCGCGATCGAAGAACGTGCCGTTGTAGGCGAGTTCGGGAAGCTCGTGGCCGTCGCGGAAACCGCGGGAGTTGTGCGAGACGCGGAAATCCATACGCATGGTTTCGTTGGGTTCGAGCGGATGATCGAGCGTGTAGATGGCGTAGAAATGTTTTTTGTCGGCCAGCGTTTGATGGAAGGGGCGATCGAAGCGCAGTTCGTCGATGGCTTCGCTGCCGTCGGTGATGTGGATGGCTTCGATGGGTTGGCCGGTGTGATTGACGAGCATGAAGTGGCCAGTGGCGCTGAACGAGCGCCGCTCGGGGAAAATATCCACCGAGACATCGACGTCGGTGATTTTTGGCTGCGGCAGGCGCTCGTATTTTTTGTAGAGCTTTTCGTAGTCGGCGTTGCGATGGCGAGTTTCCTGATCGGTGCGGAATTCGTTCAGTACGTGGGTGTTGTAATAGAACCAGGCGCCGCAGGCCGTGGTCAGCAACAGAAAAGTTACGGCTGCGGGAATGAGACGGCGGAAGCGCGGACGGGCCAGACGCAACCGCGAGGACCAGGAGAGATCGGTGCCGCGTCGGGAGAGAGCGATGGCGATCACGCCGAGCAGAGAGCAAAAGAAAAACCAGTACAAGATTGACCAGGCTAGAGCTGGGACGAAATGGCCGTAGCCGTTCATGTCGGAATAGGTGTACGGGGTGATTTCGCCCACGAGGTAGAGGCGATTTTCTATGCCGTAGCGGTAGAGGATGGGAATGAGGATGAAGAAACCGATCACCAGCGCGTGTCCTACGAATTTATTGCTGACCATCGTGTGGACGAAAAGAGCCAGCAGGATGAACGTGAGAACTTGCGGGTAGGCGATTAGGAACATTTCTTTTAGATAGACCGGGATTTCGTAGTGGTGATAGCCGAGGCAGGTTTGCACGATCATGCCGCAGAGGATGACCACGGAAATTAGGACAGCCTGAACTGCGGCCAGGGCCAGGAATTTGCTCAGCCAATCGGTGGAATCGGCTACCGGCAGCGAATCGTGGATTTGATCGAAGTGCGTGTCGCGCTCGCGCCAGATTACTTCCCCGGCGTAGATGGTCACGATAATGAAGAGGAATAAGAATGCGCCGCCTTGCAGCGATTGGACCATCAAATATGTGACTGGCCAGACGTAAACGTCGCTTACTTCCCCGGCGAAATAGGCGTTGATTGAGACGTTTACGATCATGATTACCACGATCGCCCAGAAGACAATTTCTCGGGAGATGTTGGAGAAGCGGATACGGGTTAGCGACCAGAGTTGCGCGCGAGTGGTGGCGGAATTGAAAATTTGCGTGGCTTGCGGAATTGCGATGCTGCGGGGACGGGATTTTTGTTCGGCTTCTTCATCAGCGCGGGCTTCGCGGGCTTTTTTGGTGGTGCTGCGGGAGCCGAGAACTTCGGCGGACATCGGAAAGAAAATATAAGTTACCAGCAGAGCCAGCAGGCCTACGCCCATCCAGACCAGGCGATTAGCCAGAAACGCGCCGGACCAGTGCATGAATTGGGAATTGCGTTCGGCCACTGTCCAGTAGCGCGTGATGCCATCCATCAAAACTATACCGAGCGGATCGGAGATGGAGGGCCAGGTGCGATCGAGTTTATTGCTGGTGACCACCGAGACCAGAAGAATTAAGTAGATGGCGAATAAAATTACGCCTTGTAGATAGACCACTACGATGCGGCGCGTGAGCGCGGCCACGCAAAAAAAGAGGCTGCCCAGGAAAAAGATCTGGACCACGCTGATGGAGAGAAACGGTTGTAAGTACGTCCAGAAATGAATTGGGGCGATGCGGGCTTTGTCGGCCCACGGCATCAGGCCGCCCACCAAAGCGCCGAAGATTAATCCGGAAAAAACCAGGATAGTGATTACAAAAGAGGCGGCCCAGCGTCCGCCCAGGTAATCGAATTTTGAAATGGGCTTGGTAAAGAGAAGCGGATACGTGTCCAGTTGGAAGTCGCGCAGGATGGATGGGCCGAAGATGGCAGAGATCAGGATGGAGCCGAAGGCCGTTAGCTGGACGAAACAGATGGTGAGCGCCCAGGGGCCATTGAGGAAGACTTTGCCGTTGGGCACGGGGCTGAAGTCGCGCGCGGACTCGGTGAAAAACATCATTACAAATGGAATTAGGAAGAAGACGTAGGTCGAAATGCTTTTGAACCGCTGCTTTAGCTCGAGCGCGAAGAAATCAAAGAACATTTGAGAGACTCCGGTCGGCGTGCATCGCGTGTGGTCGCATGGTTAGTTGCTCGGTGCAGTTAGTTACGTTGATGGCGAGCGAGAGTCAGGAAGTAAACGTCTTCCAGATCGGCGTCCACTTGGGAGAAACCGCCGCCTGGGGCGGATTCGGAATAGACGCGGACTTCATGTTGGCCGCCTACCAGGTGCGTGGAAACAACCTGCATGGATTTTTCCAGGGATTCGCGCTCGGAATCTGTGGGTACGATTTTCGTCCAGATGCGCCCTTTGATAGCTTCGAGCGTTTGCGCTGGCGCGCCTTCGATCAGCAGTTCGCCATTGCTAATCATCGCCATGCGCGAGCAGAGTTCGCGCACGTCGTCCACGATGTGAGTGGAGAGGATTACTACTACATTGCGGCCGATGGAGCTGAGTAGATTTAGGAAGCGATTGCGCTCGGCCGGATCCAGGCCCGCCGTGGGCTCATCCACGATAATTAGTTTGGGATTTGCCAGCAGGGCTTGGGCTATGCCAAATCTTTGTTTCATGCCGCCGGAGAAGCCGCCCAGGGCTTTTTTCCGGAAATCCCAGAGATTGGTTTGTTGGAGCAGGCCTTCTACCAGTTGCTTTCGTTCGCCGCGTTGGGTAATGCCTTTCATTATCGCCAGGTGATTTAGCAGATCTTGGGCCGACATTTTTGGATAGACGCCGAATTCTTGAGGGAGATAGCCGAGCAGGCGGCGGGTGGCGTTTTTGTCGGCGATTAGATCCAGCGAATCCAGGTGAGCGCTGCCGGAATCTGGTTCTAGCAACGTTGCGAGGATTTTCATTAAGGTGGATTTGCCGGCGCCGTTCGGACCTAGGAGGCCGAACATACCTGGGGGAATTTCCAGGGAGATGCCTTTTAGGGCGCGAACGCCGCCTGGGTAGGTTTTTGTTAGATTTTGGATGGAGAGCATTGTGGGCTCCTGGCTTTATAGGCGCTTTGCTTGGGAATTTGAGTCGGGATTGTAACGGAAAGGTTGTTCGGCGGGAAGGGTAGGGAGACACCGCTACGACTGCTGCGGATGCGCCTACCGTGCTAGAAACGGGTATAATCCGCGCGGTTGTCAGTTTCGGTTAGGAGGTGGGGCGTGCCTGACTGGCATTATGCACAGAAGAGTGCCGGTGAAGAATTGTGTCAGCTTTCATTTTATGCAGTGAAGAAACGCGAGGGCGACCGAGAGATTGAGTTCCGCATCACCGTGCGGGAGTATGTGGAGCGGCCTGCCGGGCAGCACTCGCGTTTTTTTGCCGAGGCGGATCAGCATGTGAACCGCGGGACGGCGCCAATTTTGCCCTGCGGCTGGGGCACATCGGAATTGGAGGCGCTGGCCGGTTGCACCCAGATGATTCGTCAATTTCCTTTCGAGGAATAGCAAGCACGCGCGCTGGCGGAGAGCGCCGCTATGAAATATTCGAAAAGTACGGTGGAGCCGGGAATCCTCGTGTTAACCATGACCGGACGATTCCTGATGGGCAGCGATTGCCAGCAGGTGAGCGGCGAGATCGACTCGGCGATTTTGCGGAACGACACGAAATTCATTTTTGATATGACGGGGGTGGATCATGTGGATAGCGCAGCGGTGGGGCAGATTGTGAAGTGTTATTCGAAATTGAAGAAAGTTGGTGGGACGCTGCGTTTGGCTGGGGTCGGGGGGATGGTGGACCGTGTTTTGAAGATGACGCAGGTACATAAAGTGATTCCGATTTTTCCTACGGCAGCGGATGCGGCCAAGGATTTTCCGAGTTCAAAGGCGTAGAGGCTAGAAGAAAGATACAACAGAGAGCCTGAGTCCGCGCTTGATTTCGGTTCTTGCTGGTGATTGATGGCTGATCCTTCTCCACTTTCCGGACGAACAGTTTCGCACTACCGTGTCCTCGAAAAACTCGGCGGCGGCGGTATGGGAGTGGTGTATGAAGCCGAAGACACGACGCTTGGGCGCCACGTCGCGCTGAAATTCCTGCCGGACGAAGTGGCGAGCGATCATCAGGCCCTCGAGCGCTTCCAGCGCGAAGCGCGCTCTGCTTCAGCACTAAATCACCCCAACATTTGCACGATTTACGAGATCGGCCAGCACGACGGCCGCCCCTTCCTCGCGATGGAATTAATGAAGGGCCAAACGCTCAAGCATCGCATCGAGGCAAAGCCGCTGACGGTGGACGAGGCGCTGGAAATTGCAGCCCAGATCGCCGACGCCCTCGACGCCGCACACGCCGAAAACATCGTCCACCGCGACATCAAGCCCGCCAATATTTTCCTCACCAAACGCGAACAGGTGAAGATTCTCGATTTCGGTCTGGCGAAGCTCGTGCAGTCGCGCGGCGTCCCGGGCGAATCCGCCGCGGCGACCGTGGATGGCGTGGACCCCATGCTCACGAGTCCCGGCACGGCCATCGGCACGCTTGCGTACATGTCGCCCGAACAGGTGCGCGGCGAACCGCTGGACGCGCGCACCGATCTGTTTTCCTTCGGCCTCGTGCTCTACGAAATGGTCGCGGGCCGCCCGGCGTTCTCCGGCAATTCCACGGGAGTGATCCTCGAAGCCATTCTGAACCGCGAGCCCATTCCTGCCGTGCGTATGAATCCCCACGTGCCCGCGGAGCTCGAACGCGTGATCAACAAGGCGCTCGAGAAGGATCGCGAGCTTCGCTATCAACATGCTTCCGACATGCGCGCCGACTTAGTGCGCCTGCAACGCGAGGGAAGCACGCCGCGCTCGGGCATTCCGAGCAAGACGGAGGCGCCGTCGGCGCCGCTAGAGAACTCTTTGGCCGTGCTCTACTTTGAAAATTTGAGCGAGGCCAAGGAAGACGAGTACTTCCGCGATGGCATGACCGAAGACATCATTACCGAGCTGCTGAAGATCAAGGGCCTGCGAGTCGTCCCGCGCGCCACTGTCCTCTCGTTCCGCGACAAGCCCGTTACCGCGCCCCAGGTGGGCCAGCAATTGCGCGCCGGCTTCGTGCTCGGAGGCAGCGTGCGCCGCGCGGGCAATCGGCTGCGCATCACCGCGCAACTCGTGGACGCGCGCACCGATTCTCCCGTTTGGGCCGAACGCTACGACCGGGAACTCGCGGATGTCTTCGAAGTTCAGGACGAGATCGCCCGCAAAATCGCCCAGGCGCTGCGCATCACGCTCTCACCGCAGGAACAAAGCGCGATTGCCAAGAAACCCACGGAGAACGCGCAGGCCTACGATTACTTCCTGCGCGGGCGCAATCACGCGCGGCGCGTCACCCGTGCGGACCTCGAATTCGCCATCCAAATGTACGAGCAGGCCATCGCGCTCGACTCCGGATTCGCCCTGGCGCACGCCGGCTTGGCCTACGTATGCGCCCTCTTTCACCAGTGGCATGACCAGACCAGCCGCTGGATTGACAGGGCACTCGCGGCCTGCGACCGCGCCCTGGCTCTCGATCCGCAGCTCGCCGAGGCCCTCGCTGCCCAGGCCACAATTTACTTTGCGCAGCGGCACTACCCCGAGGCCATTCTTTGCGCGCAGAAAGCCATCGCACGCAAACCCGACTGCGAGGGTGCCTACTGGATTCTAGGGCAAGCCTTCTTTGTTTCCGACCGCTTGAAAGAAATTGATGAGATGGCCGACCGCGCCATCGAAGTGAGTGGGGACGACTACAACACTTACGTTCCGATCGTCAACGGGCTGGGGCGCCTGGGGCGGGAAGAACGCCTTGGCCCAATCCGTCAGCAGCACATTCTCACCCTGGAGCGGCAGCTTGAATCGGTCCCGGAAGACACCCGGGCGCGAATCTTGCTTGCTGTCCTTTACGCGACTCTGAAACAGGAGGCCGACGCTGTCCGCGAACTTCAGATAGCCATGGCCCTGCGCCCGAAAGATTCGAACATTCTCTACAACGCCGCCTGTGTGTACGGACTTCTCGGGCGAAAGGCAGATGCGCTCGCGGTACTGAAGAAGTCGGTGCAAAGCGGCTACCATTTCGTGATTGACTGGGCCGCGCGCGACTCCGACCTGGCCTGCCTCCACGATGACCCGGAATTTCAGAAGTTACTCGCCGCAGGGCAACAAAAAAGTTAGCACTCGCGCGATGCCGGCCCTTTGCACTACTCAGGGGCAAACCGGCGGGACGCGCGTTGACTTGAATTTTGGGGCGGCCTAAGATTGGCCGCTCATGGCTGATCCTTCCCCACTTTCCGGGCGCACTGTCTCCCACTATCGAGTGCTGGAACGTCTCGGCGGCGGTGGGATGGGTGTGGTGTATGAGGCCGAGGACGAAAGTCTGGGGCGCCACGTCGCGCTGAAATTCCTGCCGGACGATGTGGCCAGCGACCATCAAGCGCTCGAGCGTTTCCAGCGCGAGGCGCGCGCCGCTTCCGCATTAAATCACCCCAACATTTGCACGATTTACGAGATCGGCCAGCATGACGGGCGGCCTTTTCTGGCGATGGAATTGATGAAAGGGCAGACGCTCAAGCATCGCATCGAAGGGAAGCCGCTGCCTTTAGACGAAGCGCTGGAAATTGCCGCACAGATTGCCGATGGGCTCGATGCCGCGCACTCCGAGCGCATCGTCCACCGCGATATCAAGCCTGCCAATATTTTTCTGACCCGCCGCGAACAGGTGAAGATTCTCGATTTCGGTCTGGCGAAGCTCGTTCATGGGCGCGTCTCGGCGGAATCGGCCGGGGCAACTATGGACGCCCACGCCATGGAACCGATGCTGACGAGTCCGGGAACGGCAGTTGGCACGGTGGCGTACATGTCGCCGGAACAGGTGCGCGGCGAAGAGCTGGATGCGCGCACCGACCTTTTCTCCTTTGGCGTGGTGGTGTACGAGATGGCGACGGGCGTTTTGCCGTTTCGCGGCGAGACTTCCGGGGTAATCACCAACGCCATACTGGAGCGAATGCCGGTTGCGCCGGTGCGTTTGAATGCGGAAGTGCCGGCGGAATTTGAGCGCATCATCAACAAGGCCTTGGAAAAAAATCGCAAGCTACGTTATCAGAGCGCTGCGGAGATGCGCGCCGATTTGCAAAGGCTGAAGCGCGACATTGAATCCGGCCGGCGAACCGCGTCGGTGAAGGGCGCTTCAGGTTCCGGGACGCAGGCCGTCGCGGCCAGGCAGAAATCAGTGGCGGTGCTTTATTTCGAGAATCAGAGTGGATCGAAAGAGGACGAATACTTTCGCGACGGGATTACCGAAGATATCGTCACGGAACTTTCGAAGATCGAACAACTCGAAATCTTTCCGCGCTCGGAGATGCTCGCGTTTCGCGACAAGCCGGTGACGGCGCAGCAAGTGGGGCAGCAGCTCGGGGCTGCTTACGTGCTCGAGGGATCGATCCGGCGCGCTGGGAACCGCGTGAGGATCACGGCGCAGCTTGTGGAAGCTTCGACGCGGCATTCGGTTTGGGCCGAGCGATACGACCGGCAGCTCGAGGATGTGTTCGCCATTCAGGAGGAGATTGCGCGGAGCATTGCGCAGGCCCTGCGAATTACTTTGACGCCGCAGGAAGAAAAAACTATCGCGCGAAAGCCGACGGAAAACGCGCAGGCGTACGACCTTTACTTGCGCGGAAAGAGCTACACGCGGCGCGTGAATTTGGATTACGCGCTGCAAATGTTCGAGCAGGCCATCCAGCTCGATCCGAATTTCGCGCTGGCGCACGCAGGAATCGCGCATCTCTGCGGGCTGATTTACGTGCTTCGCGAGCAAAATCCGAAATGGATTGACCGCGGATTGGCGGCGGGCGACCGGGCTAACGCGCTGGCGCCCGAGTTGCCGGAAGTGCTGGTGGCGCAGGCGCACATTTTGTATGCGCAGAAGAAGTATGACGAAGCGGCGCTGCTGGCGCGGCGGGCCATCGACCGCAAGCCGGATTGCGAAGGTTCGTGGGACATTCTTGGGCGCGCGTATTTTGCGTCGGGGCGTTTTGAGGAGGCTGCCGCCTTGATGGAGCGGGCCTTCGAGGCCAACGGCGACGATTACAATACTTACATTCCCTACAGCAACGCACTGGGAAGGCTCGGGCGAAAAAAGGAAAACGAGCAAGTCCGGCAACGGATGATCAAGGTGCTGCGCCAACAACTCGAGTTGGTTCCAGAGGATGTACGGGCGCGTGTTTTGCTGGCTGGGCAGCTCGCTTTCTTCAAACAAGACGAAGAGGAGAGCGTGCGGCAATTGCAGACGGCCGTCACCCTACGGCCCGGCGATCCGAGCACTCTCTACAATGCCGCGTGCACTTACGGAGTGCTGGGGAAAAAGGCGGAGGCCCTCGAGACGCTGAAGAAGGCGTTTGCGGCTGGATACAGCAATCGCGATTGGGCGGGCAAGGATTCGGACTTGGATTGTTTGCATGATGACCCAGAATTTCAGAAGTTGGTGGGTGCTAGAGGTTAGAGGGCGGAAGTCAGAACTTGGGAGGTTTTTGTGGGTGCTGTTGTGAAGCTTACCGCTACGGCTAAGGCCGCTGGATGTGCGGCTAAGTTGAGTCCTAGTATTTTGGAACAGGTTTTGAAGCGGTTGCCGCGTGGAACCGATCCAAACGTGCTCGTAGGATTTGAGACTTCGGACGACGCTGGGGTTTATCAGCTTACGCCGGAATTGGCGATGGTGCAGACGGTGGATTTTTTTACGGCGATTGTGGACGAGCCGTTTGCGTTTGGGCAGGTGGCGGCCGCCAATGCTTTGAGCGATGTTTATGCCATGGGCGGGCGTCCGATTTCTGCGCTTTCGATTGTGGGATTTCCGCCGGGCGCTTCGCCGGATTTGCTGGAAGAAATTATGCGCGGCGGATTGAGCAAGATTACTGAGGCTGGTGCTTCCGTTTTGGGCGGTCACTCGATTAGGGACGAGGAATTGAAATTTGGTTATGCAGTCACTGGCTTGATTGATCCGCGGAAAATTTGGAAAAACGTTGGGGCGCGGCCCGGGGATGTTTTGATTTTGACTAAAGCGATTGGGACTGGAGTAATTGCTACTGGTTTGAAGCAAGGGAAGATTGGCGAGGGCCCTGTGCGGGCCGCTACTGAGTCGATGACTACTTTGAACCGGACAGCGGCTGAGGCTTTGCACGAATTGATTCCTGCGGCTGCTGACGCGGGTTCGCCGGTGCATGCGGTTACTGATGTTACTGGATTTGGATTGCTGGGACATTCGCGGGAAATGGCGATTGGGAGCGGCGTTTCGTTTCGGTTGGATCATTCTCTGGTGGAATATTTGGATGGGGCCGCGGACGCGGCGCGCGCTGGATTTTTGTCTGGTGGGTTGCGCAATAATGAAGAGTTTGTTCGCGGATGCGTGGGATTCGCGGATTCGGTTGGCGAGGATTACCGGAATCTATTTTTTGATCCGCAGACTTCGGGCGGCCTTTTGGTTTCGGTGGGGCCGGAATATGCGGAGCGGGCTTTGGCAGCTTTTGACCGGCACGGAGTGCGTGGGCGCGTGATTGGCGAGGTCGTGGCGAAGAAGTCGCCTTTGATTGAAGTGGTTTAGGTTTTGTCAGGGCATGACTTGAGTCATGCCGCAAGTGCCGCAAAATGAGTATGGCTTTAGCCGCTGAGCGCCTGTTTTAGGAGTTCTCGCACAGACTCCGAATCCCGCCGCTACGAAGGCAAAACCACCTACAAAATGGATCCCATCACTCACGGAATCGCTGGGGCTTTGATTGGGAAGGGGTTTTTCTCGAAGCGCGAGGGCAAGGTCGCTGTTTTTGCCGCTACGCTTGGGGCAGTTTTTCCGGACGTGGATTTCTTTGCGATTGTTTGGGCTGAGATTTTTTCCGATGACCGGTTGGCTACCATTAAATTGCATCGCGGGTTTACGCATTCGTTTTTTGGGCTGCCTCTGTTTGCGCTCGTGCTGGCGTGGTTGACACGGTGGTATTGCCGTCGGCGGAATTGGCGGGCGCCTTCCTTCTGGATGCTTACCTTGATTTACGGCGTTGGCATCGCCAGCCATATTCTTTTTGACGCGCTTACTTCTTATGGCACGCGGATTTGGAATCCGTTCTCGACGGAGCGAGTGGCCTGGGATTTTGTGTTCATTATTGATTTTGTTTTTACGGCGATTGTGCTTTTGCCACAGGTAGCGGCGTGGGTTTTCAGCGACCGCGAGAAGGGATTGGTGCGCGGCGGCTCGATGTGGCTTTTGTTTAACGTGTCGGCGGCGGGAGTTTGGTGGATTGCGCGGTGGTTTGGATTTCCCTTTCATGCCTGGATCCTGTTGATTATTGCGGCGGCGCTGGCTGGAATTTTTCTTTTGCCGCTAGCGGAGGATCGCGGATACGCGATCTCGCGGGCGCGCTGGTGCCGGGCCGGGTGTTACGCATTGGTGGCTTATATTGCGCTTTGCGGAGTGGCGCACCATTTCGCTTTGGAACGCGTGCGGGAATATGCAGAGCGGAATCATTTGGATGTGATCTTGTTGGGGGCGATTCCTTCGCCGCCTTCTTTTTTGGAATGGAGCGGGAAGATTCGGACGCCGGCGGGGATTTATCAGGCGCGAATGGATTTACGCGATAAGCCGCTGGCTTCGTTTCAGTTTCTGGCAGATTCGCCACCAGATGCTTTTACCGCGGAAGCTTTGAAGTTGAACGATGTGCAGGTCTATTTGTGGTTTGCACGTTTTCCGGTGATGCATTCGCGTGCGGTTGGGGATTTGCACCTCGTGGAATTTGGGGATTCGCGATTTTCTGAGCCCGGGCAGAGAATGCCTGCGCCCTTTCGATTTCGATTGTTGTTTGACGCCAATGGGAAATTGATTGAAGAGGATTGGGCTGAAGGGATGGCGGGATTTCGAGTGGCGAAATCGCGCATGCCGGCTTCGGAGACCAAACCGTGACCAAGGTTTTGGTATTTAGCGATATTCATGGAGATTCGCGCGCGCTCGAGAAAATCGTGGCGCAGCCCGCGGACATCTATATTGCCGATGGCGACCTTTCTACTTTTGGGAAGGGCTTAGATCGTTGCGGGGAGATTTTGGCGCCGCTGCGGGAGCGGCTCTGGGTGCTACCCGGCAATCATGAATCCCATGACGAGATCCGGGAATTCTGTTCGCGATTTGGATTCGTGGATTTTCATCGCGCGGTCCGGCAGATCGAGGAAACTCACTGGGCTGGGCTCGGCTACAGCAACATCACGCCATTCAAGACTCCCGGCGAGTACACGGAAGAGCAGATTGCCGAGGCTTTGACGGCGTTCGATGGTCTTTCGCGGCTCTATATTGTTGCTCATGTGCCTCCTTTCGATTCGAAATTGGATGAATTTGCCGCTGGAAAGCATGCTGGGAGTACGGCTTTGCGTAGCTGGATCGATCGCGAGCGGCCGCAGTATTTATTTTGCGGGCATATTCATGAGTGTGCGGGGCGGGAGGATTTAATCGGCCGCACGCGCTGTTTCAATGTGGGGAAGGCGGGGGTTGCGGTGGAAGTTTGAGTCCGCCGCTTGATTGTACCTGTTGCACAGGATTGTAGTCGCAAGATGCCGGCGAAGAAGCCGGCGCTACTTTAACGCTTCGGTGGTTTTGCTGTGGAATAGATTACCAGGTGGCGGCGCTCGCCTACTCCTTCGCTGTTGGTTCTTACTCCTTGGGCGTTTGTTAGTTCTAGATGGATTAGGCGGCGGTCTCTCGCAGGCATTGGATTGAAATGAAACGGTTCGTTCGTTTCGCGCACTCGCTGTGCGGCCACCCTCGCGGATAATTTTAGTTCTTCCAAGCGTAACGCGCGGAAGCCTGAGCAGTCAAAGCGAATCAGATCGAAATATTCTGGTTCGAGATGCAGCCAGCGCAGAGCGATGTGCTCGATCGAGAGCAGAAGATCGGCTTGCCGCTCGATTAATACGGCTTCGTCGGGGCCTCGGAAATCGATTGCGATTTGGGGCTCGCCCGATGGCGTCGCGGCTTCCTTGGACACCGTGATTTCGTATTGGACGTCCAGTTGTGTTTCGCGCAGGAACAGGTCCAGGTAGCGGCGAATTTCCTCGGCGGCGGCTTCGCGCTCCAGTTTTCCTTCGCGGATAAATTCTGATTTCATCGGCTTCTCGAAGTGCTGCGTTTGTGCGCGTCGTGGTTCGCTCATTTTCGATTGTTGTTGGCCGGCTTCACGTTTAGCGGATCTGTTTTCACCAGGTAATACTGCTGTCCGATGCCTACCAGGTTTGTTGCGAAATAATAGAGATTCAGCCCCGCCGAAAGCCGGAAAAAGATAAAGCCGAAAAATAGCGGCATGTACTGCATCATTTTTTGCTGGGAGGCGTCGGTGGCGGGCATGGGCGTCATTTTTTGCATCACGAACATAGTGATGGTCATGACGATGGGCAGGATGTAATAGGGATCATGAGCGGAAAGATCGTGAATCCAGCCGAACCAGGGCGCATGGCGCAATTCGATGGTGCCCGAAAGCATGCGGTAGAACGCGAATAGGAATGGCATCTGCACCAGCATAGGCAAGCAGCTTCCCAGCGGATTGACGCCTTCGCGATTGTAGATGGCCATTATTTCTTCGTTCATTTTTCTTTTGCGCGGATCGTTGAAGGAATATTTCTTGTAGCGATCCTGGATTACTTTCACTTCAGGGCCGACGCGCTGCATGTTTTTCATGGAGCGCCAATTTTTTACCTTGAGCGGGAACAGCAGCATGTTGATGACAATGGTGAGGACCACGATGGCCCATCCCCAGTTGGGAATATATTTGTGCGTCCATTGCAGAATTTCCAGGAGCGGCTTGGCTAGTATGCCGAACCAGCCGAGTTGGACGAGATCATCGAGCGGCGGGCGAACCTGGGCCAGGATGTGAATGTCTTTCGGGCCAACGTACATGCGCATGTTCAGCGCTTGCGGAATGGCGGAGCCTGCAGCCATTTCGGGCTCGGGTTCATTGCCGGGCTTGCCGTTGTCGTCGAAATCGTGCTGCTGCACCCAGTGCCAGAGATTGAGCGTGCCATTGTTGGGCAGGAATGCGGCGGTGAAGAATTGATCTTCTATCCCTGCGAAAGCGTAATTGCCAGGTTGCTCGAAGCGGATTTCTTGATGATCGGGCGTGCCCAGCTTTTTTAGCTGCAGGACATTAAGCTTGCCGTTTTCGTTGTAGAAAACGCCAACGCCTTGCGACTGCTTTTCCACAGCGACGTCGCCGAAGCCGCCTCGCCAGCCGATTGCGGCTGGAAGTAGATGGCCGTCAACGCTGGCAGTGGCTTCGAGGCCGACGATGTAGCTTTCATCGAATTTCAGATGCTTCACAAAATCCAGATGGCCATCGCTCCAATGCAGCGTGATTTCGGCTGGAGCTTGCAGCGTGTCGCCGGCTTGCGGCTTGGTTTCTACTTGATAGAGCGCAGTGTTAGCTTTCAATTCGGCGCCGGAATCTTCCAGCGCGAAAGAAAGCGGCCACGCGCCGATTTGTCGTGCGGCGGGGATGTTGACCAGCTCGAGAGGTTGCGGCGGCTTGTCATCGTTCAGATATTTTTTTAGCTTCCAGCTTTGGACCAGGCCGCCTCGATTCGTGATCTGAACGCGATACAGCGGGCTTTCGATTACTGTGATTTGTTCTTCGGTAGCTTGAATCGCGCCTGCCGGCGGAGCGAGCATCGTTTCGATTGCCGGCGGCGCGTTAGCGATGGCTGCTTGATTTGCTTCTGGCGCGGCTGTGCTGGATTGCCCCGGCTTTTGCGCGAAATTCGGCGGAGGGGCAGGCGGTTTGAAAAATTTGCTCCAGACGAAAAGGATCAGCAACATCAGCGCGAAGGCGATTAGTACGCGCTGTTGATCGGACAGTTCTTTCATCCGTGGAGCTCCTGTCCGTTTGCCGCTGATTGGAATTCTTCTGGATCGGGGACCGGATCGTGGCCGCCTTTTGTAAAGGGGCGGCAGCGCAGTAGGCGTTTTAGCGCCAGCAGCGTACCTCTTTTGGGGCCGTGGATTTTTATGGCTTGCTCGGCGTAATGCGAACAGGACGGATAAAATTTGCAATTCCCGCCGAGGAATGGAGCGAGCGTGAAGCGATAGAGATGAATGGCGAAGATTAGCAGCCAAGAAGTGATCGTTCGCCTTTGTTCGGAGGCCGAAACATTTATTGGCGTGAGTTGGGTTGTGGCGCGTTTTGGATCTTGTGGCATTGATTGCGGTGAAGATGCCGCCCTGAAGGGCGCCGCTACGAAGTCCGAGGCATGCATTTCAGCAGTTCCGCCGATAGCGCCGCGAAATCGGCTTCGGCTACTTGCGGGCGCGGATGAATCACGATATCCCATCCCGGTGCGATCTCCTGGCGATGCAGGCGCAGAATTTCCCGGACGCGCCGGCGAATACGATTGCGTTTTACCGCCCCGCCTTGAGCGCGTTTCACGCTCAGGCCGAAGCGAGTGATGCCGCTTCCATTGGGGCGGAAGAAGACGACGAAAGACGGGCTCGCGCGCCGGCGCCCCTCGCGATACACCGCGTCAAATTCCGCCCGCCGCACCAACCGGCAGGCCCGCGGGAAATCGAGGAGCGCGCGGTCAGACGCGCGTGAGGCTGTGACGTCCTTTTTTGCGGCGTCGTGCAAGAACTGATTTGCCACCCTTTGTTTTCATGCGTGAGCGGAAACCGTGCTTTTTGTGACGGGCGCGCACGTGGGGCTGAAAGGTGCGTTTCGGCAACGCGGGCTCCTCGGGTCCGCTTGGCGGACTTGAACGAAACAACTAGTTTAGGCGAGCGAGAGCAGCGGGGTCAAGAAATGTGGCATGACGGCAGCGATTCGCTGGCCCCGCGATTATCAGTGGATGGCTTGGTGTTCGATCCTGTCGATTTCGAATGCCGGCGGGTGAACGGAATGGTCGAAGGTCACGCGAAAGGAATCGAAGAAACCGAGCCTTCCGAGAAGACCCGCAACTGCGAGTTCTTCGCTGAAACCTGCCCGCACGCCGATCTTCCAATCAATTCCGACGAGTATCGAAATATCGTGGTAATAGACCGGTATGGACGCCTGCCTACCAACGCCGCCCAGCGAATCTTCGATGCCGTCCTTGTGATTCAATCCAAGAGGTCCCAGAAAGTCAGCATGAAATAAGCACGCGCTCGAGCCTGAGTCGACGACAGCGTGGAATGGCTTCGTCATCAAGTTTGAGGTCTGATTCGCGAGACGCACTGGTAGCACGGGCCACCAATGAATTTCTTGTCCGAACGCCTTGGAAGCTCTGCTGACGGGGTACGACTTATAGGAAGCTCGCAATGCCATCGTGCGTCTGCGGGCCTACAGGACTCTATAGCCCCATTCTTTCGGGGATTTAATCAATACGGGTTCTGCGACGCCGTGCGTGGCTGCTACGGAGACAGCATCTTCCATCGTCGGACCGGAGCCTACCACTCTGGATTCGTCCTCGGAGAGCGCGATCCAGCCATCGGCCGGTGCGGCGGCTAGCATGCGGGCATAGTCTTCGGGGGACATCTGATTTGGCCTCTGATTCATTTTAGGCGCGGCTCGCATGTTAGATGTAGAAAATATCTTTTCGGCCCTCTATTCGTCAAGATCGGGAATGTACGTAGAGGCGAGAGTCCAGGGGAGTGCGTGAATTTAGTTTACACGCTGGTCGTAAGATGCCGGCGGGGACGCCGGCGCTACTCGATTCGAGTATGATGGCGGCATTCGGGAGGAATTTCTATGCGAGGAAGAAACTGCCTGCTTGTTGCTGCGACTACGTTGTTTGGATTTACGTTTTCTTGTTTGGCGCAGAATTCGGCTGGGCCTCGGGTGGTGGATTTGAAGGCCGCTGATGGGACTTTGTTGAAGGCTTCGTTTTTTGCTGCGGCGAAGCCCGGGCCCGGTGTGATTCTTTTGCATCAGTGCAACCGGCAGCGGAAGGTTTGGGATGATTTGGCCGGGAGGCTGGCGGCTTCCGGGATTAGCGTGATTACTTTGGATTTTCGAGGCTTTGGCGATAGTGGCGGGACGCCGATTAACAAGCTCACGCCGGCGCAGGCGGGGCGGGATCAGGCGGAGATTTGGCCTGGCGACGTGGATTTGGCGCTGCATTATTTGGAATCGCAGACGGGCGTGAATCACGATTTGATTGGTGCGGTCGGCGCGAGTTGCGGCGTGAATCAGGCGGTGCAATTGGCCCGGCGGCATGCGGAGGTGAAATCTTTGGCGCTGCTTTCTGAAGGAACGGACCGGACGGGACGCGAATTTCTGCGCAAATCGCCGGGTCTTCCTTTGTTCCTGGCGGTTGCCGATGATGACCCGGATCCCGGCGTGGTGGGAATTATGCAGTGGCTGGGAGATTTGTCGCCCGATCCGATGAATCACTTTGTGCGTTATTCGACGGGTGGACATGGCGTGGAGATGTTTGCTGCGCATCCGGAATTGCCGGGAATGATTGTGGAATGGTTTCATGCCACGCTGAAAAATCCGCCGAGCGCGCCGGCTGAGCGGGCGGCGGGCGCGATGTCGACGCAATCGAAGTTTCTGGATCTCATCGATCAGCCCGATGGAATCGCCAAAGCGTCGGCGATGTTTGCAGACGAGCGGCGGCGCGATCCAAAGAGCCAGGTATTTTCTGAGGAGGTGGTGAACCGAACTGGGTACGAGCATATGTTGGCTGGGGATAATAAGGGGGCCATCGAGATTTTTAAGATGAATGTGGCGGCGTTTCCGAATTCGCCGAATGCGCTAGATAGTTTGGGGGATGGATATTTGGCGGACGGTCAGAAGGAATTGGCGCGAGAGAATTCGAAGAAGGCCTTGGAATTGCTGGCCACGGATACGGTGGATACTCAGGCGCGGCGGGATGCGATTAAGGCGAATGCGGAATTGAAATTGAAATAGGCGGCGGTTTCGTACCGGGCCGCGGTAGGGCGAAATGACGCGCGAAGACGCGTCTACGCTGCGGCCGAAAACCCAAAGCCAAACCGGGCGGGACTTGTAGTAGGGGAGGGTCTTCCAACCGTAATCGCCACAATCCGGTATGTAACACAGTTCGGCCCCGCAGCCGTAAGGGCGGGCCTATGCGGCACTACTTCTTTGGGAAGTTGGGGTCGGCTTCTACCTCCAGGATTTGTTTCGTGTGCCGTTCGCTGTGGGCGCTGATTAGTAACAGGAATTCGTAGGCGTCTAGGGGCATGCCTAGCGGGTTCTGGTCGGTTACGTGGGCTCTTAAATCGGGCGTTGTTTTCATGAACTCGATGGTTGTCGCGCGGCTTTTTAGGAAATGATCTAGGGATTCGGCTGGCGTCCATCTTCCTGTAGGAACTATCGGCGGCGGAGCCTGGGCTTTGTGGCTGCGATCGGGAATCATGGCCATTACGCCAGCGTCGATCTTGGCGTAGTCGCGATCGGCGGCGCCTGGAGGGGCGCTCATCACTTTATCTTTTACCAGGCCGAAGATGTAGTCTTCGGCTAGGGCGATGTGCTCAAGCGTTTCGGCCACGGACCAGCGGTCCGGGGCGGCCTTGAATTTCCATTGCGCTTCGGTCAAGCCTTTGGTGGCTTCGACCACACCGTCGCGCGTTTTTTCCAAGTAGGCTACGCCCTTGGCGCGGTCTTCAGGCGAGAGGGATTGTCCGTAGGCTGCGATTTGGAAGCAGAGAACTGCGCAGATCAGCAACGCCGCTTTTTTCATTTTGAGTCTCCTAAATTTCTCTCTACGTGAGCACTCGGAGTTCTTTCGAGCGTGAACGGTCGCCTCGCGAAGGGTTCGCGGCGCGCCGGGAATTTTAGTCCGGTTGGGAGTGGGGTGCAACATGGTTTGATTTGGTCGACAAATTTGCGGCTGGACGTGATTTCACGATTGGGTGCGCGCGTCATTTGGGTAGATGGCGCGAGTTGCGCTCGTCAGATGCTGGGCTAAAGCCGTACCGCTACGACGGCTTTGCTACGTTGAATTAGGTGGTGGGGGTGGGGACTTCGTCCCAGGTTTGCTCGCTTGGTAGGCGGGAGGCGACGGCTTGTTCCAGCTCGTGGGCACTTTTCGCGTTGTCTGGGTAAGTGCGGACGAACATTTCGAAGGTGAATTTTTCTTCGCCGGCTACCTGGCGGATTACTGGTTGGAGTTTGGCGGTCAGTTTTTTCGCGGTGGCAGTGTCTGTGTCGGAGAGGACCACACCGAAAAAGCCCGGCGCGAGCAGATACATGGAATCGGAGGGCCGGAGATTGCGGCCTATGGCGCGGGCGATTTCTCCGACCAGGGCGGTGCCTTCATTGGAGTCAGTGACGCTGGGAGAAACGCCTACTTTGACGGCCAGAACGGACAGTGCATGCTCCATGGCGGAGGCGCGGCGATACTCCATGGCCAGACGATCCTGGAAATGATTCAGATCCGGGATGGTATGGAGCAAATCGGCATCGGCTTGATGGCGCAGATCGATATTGCGCTGCAGCTCGGCGACGAGTTGCTGCTTTACGGAACGGAAGGTACGCTGGCGATCGAGCAAATAGGCGGCGACGAGCAGCGACAGAACGCAAAAGCCGAAGAACGCGAAACGCATAGGCCATTTTGTGGCCTCTTCGCCGTGGACAAATACTAGCGGATACATGAGCAGGGCCACCCCGGCGGCGAGAATAAGGACGACGACGGCAGCCAAGATGGTCAAGTGGCTTTCGCGCCGTTCGAGATGGTCGAGTTCGGTTTGATTGAGTGTGGCCATCGCCTAGTCCCTGGGCAGCTCCCAGCGGCGGGTATTCAGCAGCCCGCTTGAGTGACGCGCCATTCCCGCATAGGGTCCGGGCTGTCAATCGTCTCTGCGATTGCAGAGGAATCGACTCAGCCCGGCGATATACTGATTCTCGAACGGATGGGGTGCGGGGGCCAGATATGGTTTTGAAGTTGTGGCCTACCTGTTACGGCTGCACGTCCGAACTGGGACAGGGCACCGTCGAATATCGTCTGCTAGCCGAAGGGCTGCCCTTCTCTTAAGATTTGCAATCGATAAATCGTGATACACTCCCGCGCATTCGACGGTCCCTGGTACCCAAACGTTAGGCCCTGATCAGCGCCGAGGCGGGAACCACGCTTCAAATCCTCGAACGCTGAAGGTCTCGAACGCAACGCTGGGTCTGAGCGTTTCAAAAGGAGACTTCACGCCGATGAGACAATCGCTCCTAAGGTCCCGAATGCTCCGAGTCGCGCTTGTGGGGTTCATGTTTACGATTGCGTTTTTGATGGCGGCAGCTCCGGCTCAGGCGCAATCCGAACCACCAGTCAAAGCGCCGGCTAAGGGTGCGTCGAAAAGCCAGACGCCTGCAAAGACTGCGGCAGTCGCCCAGGCGCAGATGCTCGCGGGGAACGCTCCTCTGGTGTTCGAGCCGAATCGCGGGCAGGCGCCCGCGAACGTGCAGTGGCTTGCGCGAGGATCGCGGTTCGTCATCGGACTCACTTCTGACGGCGCGGTGCTCGAATTTCGCGACGAGGGCAATTCACCGGCCGCGCCACGATCACTCGGCGCTCTGACCGCCCCGCCACAACCAAACGTTAACCGTTCAGCGCGGCCCACCGTTCCAAAAGCAGTGAAAAGCAGCCAGGTGAAATTGCATCTTTCCGGCAGCAGCTCGTGGAAGGCAGACGGCGTGAGTCCCACGGGCGGAATCAGCAATTATTTCATCGGCAAGACGCCCCAGAACTGGCACGTGGATATTCCGCAATACGCTGAGGTGAAAGCGAGCGGAGTTTACGCAGGAATCGATGTAATTTTTCACGGAGATCGCGGCAATCTGGAATACGACTTCGTCGTGGCGCCGGGCGCGGATCCAAAGCAAATTGAGCTGCAATTTGACGGTGCCTCGGGAATGCGTATCGACAAGGGCGACCTGGTGCTCACTTCTGCCGGCGGAACGGAACTTCGCCATGCCCAGCCCAAGATCCATCAGGAAGTTGGCGGCAAACAAGTGAGCGTGAAGGGCGGATTCGAAGTGCGCAAGGAAGGCACGGCTGGATTCACGCTGGGTTCCTACGATCCCAAACTGCCGCTGGTCATAGACCCCAGTATTACGTTCACCAGATTTCTAGGGGGATCCGATTACGATGAGGCGACCGCCGTCGCCGCCGATCCCTTTCTAAATTCCTACGTCACCGGTTACACGTACTCTGATAATTTCCCCGTCGTGGGCGAAGGAAATATCGGCCAGCAATCACATACCGATGCTTTTTTCACCAAGCTGAGTCCGAACGGCACGATTCTATCCTCGACTTACCTGGGAGGCAGCGATGACGACATGGGTTTTGGAATTGCCGTGGATGCCAGCGGCATTTATCTCACGGGCACAACGTTATCTAACGACTTTCCATACAATCAGCCGCTGCAAAGTTCGCTGAATGGGAGTGCCGATGCGTTCGTTAGCAAATTCACTCTGTTGGGCGACGTGTTCGTCTATTCCACATACTTAGGCGGCTCGGACTGGGACGAAGGATTCGCGATCGCGGTGGATGCTTCGCGTTCGGCTTACGTCACGGGAGAAACGAATTCAAATGATTTTCCATTAACTCCGGGAGCTTTCGAACACTTCCCAGGGAACGGATCTTCGGGCCACGGTTTCGTCACCAAGCTGTCTCCATCGGGAACTTTGCTGTCCTATTCTACATATTTGGGCAGCTCGGGCGCTGACAGCATCGAGGGTATCGCGATTGATTCCTCGCTTTCCGCAGTCGTGACGGGCTACACGTGCTCATTCGATTTTCCGTTTGCGGGATACACATCAATCGCATTTGCCCCGAGCCCGTGTACCGCAATCGTCACCAAACTGAGCCCGGCGGGTGATTCCCTGATCTATTCAACGGCGATCTCATCGCAACCCTATTGGGCTCACGGAATAGCGCTGGATTCTGCCGGGAATGCCTATGTTACCGGGAACAGCTATACGGGACTCGGCACTCGCTCGCCTGCGGCGCAGGCATTTGTAAGCAAGCTGTCGTCGTCGGGGGCGTTCCTCTACTTCAAGCAATTGGTGGGCACCAATGGCAGTTCCGTCGGCGACGGAATCGCCACCGATGTGGACGGCGATACGTGGGTCGTCGGAAGCACGTCGTCCACGGATTTCCCTGGCGGGGCGCCGATTACGCCGAACCCGGCGGCCGGCTTCCTCGTCAAACTCGACAAGAATGGCAACGGTCCGCTCTACGGCGCTCCGGAACTGAGTACCGACAATTTTCCGGTGCTCGACCCGCAGCATAACGTCGCCACTACATTCAGGGCCCCGGTACGCGACGCGGACACACCGACAACTCACGACGACCCGGTGCTTGGCCCCTCCCCGTA
>Ga0209038_10000034_pt1 | contig 36085 bp, 32 predicted proteins | sample BogFormECP03_OM3_FD_188237 | JGI IMG/M metagenome (GOLD analysis project Ga0209038, IMG submission 188237) | Bog forest soil microbial communities from Calvert Island, British Columbia, Canada - ECP03_OM3 (SPAdes) (version 2) | ecosystem: Environmental > Aquatic > Freshwater > Wetlands > Bog ...
AGTTCGACGACGGCAAGAAGCTGTTCTCGGTCACGGCCAGCATCGGCGTGGCGATCGGACAGTACGCGACGCCAGACGCGCTGCTGCGCGACGCGGACCTCGCCCTGTACGCCGCCAAGGCGGAAGGCAAGGACCGCTACGCGCTGTTCGACGTGAGCATGTACGCCGGCGTGGAGGGCCGCCTGGAGCTCGAGGCGGATCTCAGTACCGCGATCGAAGAGGAACAGTTCTCCCTGCTCTATCAGCCGATGGTTGACCTGCCGAGCCGGGAGGTGGTCGGCGTCGAGGCGCTCGTCCGCTGGAACCATCCGACGCGAGGCGTCCTGCTTCCCGAGAACTTCGTCCCGCTGGCCGAGGAGAGCGGGACGATCGTGCCGATCGGCCTCTGGGTCCTCGAGCAGGCATGCGGCCAGGCCGTGAGCTGGGCAGCCGAAGGCCTCGGGATCGGCGTGTCGGTGAACGTGTCGGCCTTCCAGCTCCGCCAGTCGGGGTTCGCCGACGGTGTGATGAGGGTCCTCGAACTGACCCACATGGAGCCCTCCTCGCTGACGCTTGAGATCACCGAGACCACGCTGATGGGCAACGTGACCGAGGCGTGCGAGCGCCTGGAGGTGTTGAAGGCGCTCGGCGTGCGCGTCGCGATCGACGACTTCGGCACCGGCTACGCGTCGCTGTCAAACCTGCAGCGCGTGCCCGTCGACATCCTCAAGATCGATCAGAGCTTCGTTGCGGCGCTGAACGACGGGGGTCAGAGCCGCGAGCTGCTCGCGGCGATCCTGGGCGTGGGACAGGCTCTCTCGCTGGTCGTGGTGGCCGAGGGGGTCGAGGAGCAGGGCCAGCTGACCACGCTCGAAGGCATGGGGTGCGGTAGGGCTCAGGGCTTCCTCATGGGCAGGCCCGGCTCGGCGAAGGACATCGAGAGCGTGCTGGCGCCCGGCGCGAGGCCTCGCGCGGTCGGTTCACAGACCCTCTAGCCACGACACGCGCTCGAGCAGCGACCCGCAAGGCACTGCGCCGGCCGCGTGTGCCACCATCGCCGGATGACGGACGCTTTCGTTCTCGGCGGGATACGCACCCCCGTCGGGCGCTACGCCGGCTCGCTGTCGCATCTGCGCGTTGATGACCTCCTCGGCCAGACGATGGTCGCGGCCTGCCAGCGGGTGGGGGTCGAGCTCGACCGCGTCGATGACATCGCCGCCGGCTGCGTGAATCCAGCACACGAGGGCATGGGCGACGTGGCGCGCTGGGCCGCGTTGGCGGCGGGCTTTCCAGATTCCGTTCCCGCGATCACCGTCAACCGCTTCTGCGCCTCGTCGCTGTCCGGCGCGATCTCGATCGCCCACGCCGTGCGCAGCGATGAGCTCTCGATCGGGCTCGCCGCGGGAGTCGAGTCGATGTCCCGGTCCGGGTGGGCGCTGATGAAGGGCGACGCACCCTTCAGCCCGCGCGGTCCGGTGTTCATGCTCGACACGATGTGGGCGGGCGCGGGCGGCCCACCGAACCCGACACTGCTGGCCAAGAACGCTTACGTCGAGATGATCAAGACCGCCCAGAACGTCGCCGACCGCTACGAGCTCACACGCGAGGAGATCGACGCCTTCGCGCTCCGCTCCCAATTGAAGGCGGCGGCCGCGCGCGACTCGGGAAGGCTCGCCGCCGAGATCCTGCCGGTCGAGATCGCGGCGACCCGCAGGCAGCCCGCGCGGACCTTCGAGCATGACGAGAGCATCCGCGAGACGAGCGCCGAGCAGCTGGCCGCACTTCCTCCGCAGCCGAACACGACGCAGATGACGGCCGGGAACTCCTCGCCGCTGAGCGATGGCGCGAGCGCGGTGCTGATCGCCAGCGGCGCCGCGACTGAGGAGCTGTCCGTCGAGCCACTGGCGCGCATCGTGGCCTCCGCCACCTATGCACTCGATCCTCAGTTCATGGGGATAGCACCGGCGTTCGCGATCGCGACCGCGCTACAGCGCGCGAGCCTTTCCCCGGGCGACGTCGACGTGTGGGAGGTCCATGAGGCGTTCTCGGCACAGGCTCTCGGCGTCCTGCGAGAGCTGCCGCGACAGCTTGACGGCTTCGAGATCCCCGACGAGCGCCTGAACCCCAACGGCGGCGCCGTGGCGATCGGCCATCCCTTCGGGTCCTCGGGCACACGCTACGTCCTCACGCTCGCCACCGAGCTGCACCTGCGCAAGCTCCGCCACGGTGTGCTGGGCGTATGCGTCGGGTCCGGCCAAGGCGTCGCGCTCGTGCTCGAGAACCCCGCGGCGCAATAGCTTTTGCGCATGCCCAGCTGGGATGACGTACGCCGGATCGCGCTCGCGCTGCCCGAGTCAAGCGAGGGCAGCTCGCGCGGCCTCGCCTCATGGCGCGTGCGCGAGAAGGGGTTCGTGTGGGAGCGTCCGCTCCGCCCCGCCGACATCCGGGCGCTCGGCGATGAAGCGCCCACGGGGGCGATCCTGGGGGCGCGGGTCGAGCATCTGGGCGCAAAGGAGGCCCTGCTCGCCGACGACCCAGAGGTGTTCTTCACCACCCCGCACTTCGACGGCTATCCCGCGGTGCTCGTGCGCCTGGAGCGGATCACGCTGGAGGAGCTCAACGAGCTGATCGTCGAAGCATGGCTGTGCCGCGCGCCCAAGCGCATCGCACAGCACTACATCGACACGCAGCTTAATCAGCCGCCGGGCGGCTCGGCGAGCGCGACGCCATAGAGCCTTCTGACGCGCAGGCGGACGACCAGCCGCCGGGCCGCGATCATCTGCCTGAAGAACGCCTCCTCGTCCAGCCCGCCATAGAAGGCGGAGTGGACTTCAAAGAGCTCCCGGCACGCCGCATCGCCCGGCGTGGCGGCGATCTCGGAGGTCTGCGCATCGCACTCCGCCACCGCATAGGACCAGAAGTGAGCTCCCGCGACATGCAGCGCCGCGTGCGGGTCGCGCTGCAGGATCCGGGCTTTCACGCGATCGGCCGTGGTGGATACGCGTGCGATCCGCTCCTGGGGATTCCACGCGTACAGCACGTTCGTCAGATGTGGGTAGCCGGCGCGCGTGATTGCCGCGAGGATTCCCTGCTGGCTGCCCGCGATCAGCTCGAGCAGCTGCTGTTCGTCAGCCATCGCCGCCTCGCCTGCGCCCGCGTCTGAGCACAGGCACAGCGTACGCGAAGCCCACGCAGTGGGCTATCGAAAGCTGCCGTTCTGAGGCCCGGCCTATTGGAACGGCTCGAGCGGGCGTAGTCTGTCCAGGTATGACCGCTGAGGCCACAGCCGAACGGTCGTCCGTAGCGCCTCTCTGGGGCGAGCTGCGCTACGGCCGTGAGCTTGCCCGGCTGCTGGTCGATGGGGGGCTGCGCCCTCGCCCGCATCCCGAGGCTCAGCCGGTGATGCTGATCCCGGGCTTCATGGCAGGCGATGACTCGCTGAGCATCCTCAGGCACTGGCTGCGTCGTCGTGGGCATCTCGTCTCAAGGAGCGGGATCCGTGCGAACGTCGACTGCGCTGAGCGGGCCGTCAGCCGGCTCGAGGATCATCTGCACGACTTTGCCTCCGAGGGCGACCGACCTGTGCTGCTGATCGGCCAGAGCCGCGGGGGCACGCTGGCTCGCTCGCTGACCGTGCGCTGTCCGGAGCTCGTGTCCGGGCTCGTGATGCTCGGCTCGCCGGTCCGCGATTCGCTCGCGGTCTCCCCACCGGTGCTGAGCACGGCGCGCTGGGTGGCACGGCTCGGCGACCTCGGCCTCCCCGGGGTGCTCTCGAGCAACTGCGCCGAGGGCGCCTGCTGCGAGACCTTTCGCGAGGAGCTGACCGCTCCGCTCCCCTCCGGCGTGAACGCGGTAGCGGTGTACTCCCGCAGCGACGGCATCGTCGACTGGCGGGCCTGCCTGGACCCCTACGCCGAGCAGGTCGAGGTCAGCTCGAGCCACTGTGGCATGTCCGTCCATCCCGACGTCTACCGCGTGCTCGCGCGCGTGCTGGACACCACCCGGGAGGCCGCATGGAGTGGATGAGCCCGATCGATTCCGCGTTCCTGCATATCGAGAACGACATCACGCCGATGCACATCGGCGGAGTCAGCATCTTCGAGGGGCCGCCGCCGCCGTTCGAGGCGCTGCAGGCGATGGTCGCGGCCAAGCTCGACCTGGTTCCCCGCTACCGGCAGAAGGTCCGCTTCGTGCCGCTCGCCGTCGGCTCGCCGGCGTGGATCGACGATCCTCACTTCAGCCTCGGCTACCACATGCGCCACACCGCGATCCCCGCTCCGGGCACCGAGTCCCAGCTGCGGCAGATGGCGGGTCGCGTGTTCTCCCAGCACCTCGACAGGAACAAGCCACTGTGGGAGCTGTGGGTGATCGAGGGTCTCAAGGGCGACCGTTGGGCCCTGCTCTCCAAGGTCCATCACTGCATGGTCGACGGCGTCGCGGCGACCGACCTGATGTCGGTGATGTTCTCCGACACCACCGCCCGCTCCTCCCAGGAGTGGTCGGCAACGCCTGAGCCCTCCTCGCTCGAGGTGCTCGTGCGAACGGCGATCCGGCGCGCGAGTCCCGCAGGGCAGCTCGACACGCTCCAGCATGCCTTGCGCACTCCCAGGGAAACGCTGCGATCGCTGGCCGAGATCGCGCGTGCAACGATCTCCGCCGGGCTAACCCTGCGTCCGGTGGGCGCCTCCTCGCTGACCGGCCCGATCGGCCCGCACCGGCGCTGGAGCTGGGCCGACGCTCGCCTCACCGACGTCAAGGACGTGCGCGTCGCGCTCGGCGGCACGGTCAACGACGTCGTGCTCACGATCATCACCAACGGATTCCGCGAGCTGCTCGAGTCCCGCGGTGAGGAGATCAGCGAGGATCAGGTGATCCGCACGATGGTTCCAGTGTCGGTGCGCAGGCGTGGAGAGAAGGGCGTCTACAACAATCGCGTGTCCGCCGTGTTCGCGGGGCTGCCGGTGGGGCTCAGCGATCCGGTCGAGCGCCTGCAGCAGATCCGCGCGGAGATGGACGGAATCAAGCAGTCCAAGCAGGCGGTCGCCGGCGACGTGCTGACGTCGCTGTCAGGGTTCGCCCCGCCGCTGCTGCTGGCGCTGGGGAGCCGACTGGTGACGGCCTCCCCGCGGCTGAACATGCACACCGCCACGACCAACGTTCCCGGCCCCCAGCAGCCCGTCCAGACGCTCGGTCGCAGGATGCTCGAGTCCTATCCCTTCGTTCCCGTCGTCGGTTCGATCCGCATCGTGGTGGCGATCTTCTCCTACGACGGCGGCCTCTATTTCGGCGTGACCGGCGACTACGACACCGTGCCCGACGTCGATGTGCTCACGTCCGGCATCAAGCGCGGCATGGAGGATCTGCTCGCGGTGGTATCCCCCATGAAGGCAGCTCCCCAGAACGGAGGTGAACGCGCGGGCGCGCGTTCGCGAGCGCGCGCCAGCCGCAAAGCCCCGCTGTCGCAGGGCTTCTCCTGACAGCTCTGCGAGCGGACCCGGCGATCCGCCGGCAAGCATGCGCCCGTGCTCCTGTGTCACGATGGCGCTCCCCGCCCTGGAGGGATCAACGCAGTGGAGCAGACACCAGAGCCGCAGGCCATTCTGTTGGTGCCCACCGAGGCCGCGATGTTCCTCGTGCTGTGTGTCAACGAGGGGGCCGAGGAGGACGTGCGCGACCTGCTCGCAGACGTGGGCGGGTTGATCCGCTCGGTCGGCTTTCGCATCCCCGAGGGCGGCCTGGGCTGCGTGGTGGGGCTCGGGTCGGCGCTGTGGGATCGCCTCGTGGGCGGCCCGCGTCCGGCCGGGCTGCACCCCCTCGCCGAGGTGCGGGGGGCACGGCACACCGCCGTAAGCACCCCCGGTGACCTGCTGTTTCACATCCGCGCAGGGCGCGCCGATCTGTGCTTCGAGCTCGCGCAGAGGCTCGTCGAACGACTGCGCGGGTACGCTGAGGTGGTCGACGAGGTGCACGGCTTCAAATCCTTCGATGAGCGTGACCTGCTCGGCTTCGTCGACGGCACGGAGAATCCGGTAGGCACCGCCGCACCGGCCTCCGCCCTGATCGGTGACGAGGACCCCGACTTCGCCGGCGGCAGCTATGTGATGGTGCAGCGCTACCTGCACGACCTCGCCGCCTGGGATGCGCTGTCGGTGTCCGAGCAGGAGCGGATCGTCGGACGCACGAAGCTCAACGACATCGAGCTGCCCGACGACATCAAGCCGTCGAACTCGCATGTGGCGCTGAACACGATCGTCAACGACGACGGCGAGCAGGTTCAAATCGTCCGCTACAACATGCCGTTTGGCAGGGTCGGCGACGGCGAGTTCGGCACCTACTTCATCGGCTACGCGCGCGGCCCGGAGGTGCTCGAGCAGATGTTGAGCAACATGTTCATCGGCAACCCGCCCGGCAACTACGACCGGATCCTCGACTTCTCCACCGCGAAGACCGGCAGCCTGTTCTTCGTGCCCACGGTCGAGTTCCTCGAAGACCCACCAACCCCGCCGGACGCTCGCTCCTCCACCGAAGAGCAGCAGCCCGTTGTCGAGGCCAGCGGCGATTCGCTGGGGATCGGGAGCCTGAGATGAGCGCCCGCCCGCATACAATCGTTGCCGCTCAACCACGACCGGCGCCTGGCGCAGGAGATCTGATGGCCACCAAGCAAGCAGTCCGTCCATGAACCACCTGCTTCGCTCGCTCGCCCCGATCAGCGACGCCGGCTGGCAGCTGCTCGATGAGGAGGCCCGTCAGCGGCTGGCGCCCGCGCTCGGCGCCCGCAAGGTGGTCGACTTCGCGGGGCCGCAGGGCTGGTCGCACTCTGCCACCAACCTCGGTCGCACGAGCCCGCTGTCATCGGCGCCCGGCGAGGGCGTCAGCGGCCTGCAGCGGCAGGTGCTGGCGCTCGTCGAGGCGAGAGCCGACTTCGAGATCTCGCTGGAGGAGCTCCGCGACGCTGACCGTGGCGCCGGCGATGCCGACCTCGACGGGCTCGACCAAGCCGCACACCGCATCGCCGTCGCCGAGAACATCGCCGTGTTCCACGGCTGGAGCGGTGCGATCGTGGGTGTCACGGAGGCCTCGCCGCATGATCCAGTCGCGCTGGCTGAGCCCATCGAGCAGTACCCGGGCGCCGTCGCAGCCGGACTCGAGCGGCTCCTGAACAGCGGGATCGCCGGTCCATACGCGCTCGCGCTCGGCGCCGAGGAGCACCAGCGGGTGATCGAGACCGCCGAGCACGGAGGCGAGCTCCTGCTCAAGCACCTGCAGCGGATCCTCGACGGTCCGATCGTCTGGACCCCTGGCGTCGAGGGAGCCGTCCTCATCAGTCAGCGCGGAGGCGATTTCGTCTTCGACTCAGGCCAGGACCTCTCAATCGGATACGACTCCCACGACGGGCAGGTGGTGCGCCTCTATCTGCAGGAGAGTTTCAGCTTCCAGGCGGTCACTCCCGACGCGGCCGTCGCACTGGTGCGCTAGGCACAGGCGGCCTACCGGCCGAGGACGAGGCTCCTCATACGGATTGCTTGCGGAAGTAGTGGCCTTGATCGAGGTCGTCGATGAGCCCGGGGTTCGTCGGCTGCCATCCCAGCGGCTCGCGGGTCAGCGCGCTCGAGGCTGGGCTGTCGACGCCGAGAAAGCCGGCCAAGAAGCCGAAGTGCTCGCCCGCGTCCTCAGGGGAGACGGCGGTGACGGGAAGGTCGAGATGCCGGCCGATCACCTCAGCCACGTCGCGGATCTGCACCCCCTCATCGGCGACCGCGTGCAGCACCGATCCCGCCGGGGCCGTCTCCAGTCCGAGGCGGAAGAGACGCGCAGCGTCGAACCGGTGCACCGCCGGCCAGCGGTTGGTGCCGTCGCCGATGTAGCCCGAGACGCCCTTCTCGCGGGCAGTGCCAATCACAAAGGTCATGAAGCCGTTATCGCCATCGCCATGAACCGTCGGAGGAAGTCGCACTACGGAGGAGCGGACGCCACGGGAGGCGAAGGAGAGCGTCGTCTGGGCGTTGGCAGCTCGAGCCGACGGACCGGGGGTCGAGGCGGTCCTGGCGGGGTCCAGAACGGGCATGTCCTGCTCGGTCGCCACGCGTCCCGGTGCGAGCCCGAGCGTCCCGGAGGCGATCAGGAACGGGCGATCAGAACCCGCGAGCGCCTCGCCGAATGCCTCGATCGCGCGGCGGTCCGCCTCGGCGGCGGCCGCAAACTCCCCGGAAAAGGCGAGGTCGTGCTTGAACGCGAGGTGGATCACGCCATCCGAGGCCGCAGCGGCACTGCGCAGGCTGTCGAGATCATCAAGACTGCCCCGTTGCACCTCGGCCCCGGCCGCAATGAGGGCAGCGTCCGAGGCATCCGAGCGGGCAAGCCCGACGACCTGATGACCCGCGCCGATGAGCTCGGGCACGACAGCGGAGCCGATCCAGCCGGACGCACCGGTGACGAAAACGCGCATGAGAGAAACCTCCAATGGTCGATGGTCCTCGCCACAGGCTTGCGCGAGGATCGATGTCAGTTACTGTCATCACCATAGCAGCCCATGTCAGTTGCTGCCATCACTATCCTCAAGGGATGACCCGATGGGAGCCAGACGCGCGCGGCCGACTCGCACAGGCCGCGATGGAGCTCTACAGCGAGCGGGGCTTTGAACAGACCACCGTCGCGGAGATCGCCGAACGGGCAGGGCTCACGGAGCGAACGTTCTTCCGGCATTTCGCCGACAAGCGCGAGGTGCTGTTTGCGGGCGCGGACGCACTGCAGGAGCTCGTGGTGAGCGCCGTCGCCGGCGCGCCTGAGTCCGCGGCGCCGATCGACGCTGCTGTCGCGGGTGTGCAGGCGGCCGCCGCCCTGCTCCAAGAGGGCCACGAATACTCCCGCCTGCGCCAGGCGATCATCATTGCGAGCGCCGAGCTCCGAGAGCGCGAGCTGATCAAGCTCGCATCACTCGCCTCGGCGATCGCCGGCGCGTTGCGCGGGCGCGGCGTTCCAGAACCAGCCGCGGGCATCGCCGCGGAGGTCGCGATCGCGGTGTTCAGAAGCGCATTCGAACGCTGGGTCGCCGACACCGGCCAGGAAGATTTCGCGCAGCTCATCAGAGACTCGCTGGAGCAGCTGAAAGCCGTGACCGCGGGCGAATGATCAGCGGCGAGGATTCTCCAGCTCGGCGGGCGAGCTACCGCGGGAGGCGTTCGCGCCGTTTGCCAGTGCGCCGTCTCGCGATCTGAGGCGATCGGTCCGCAGTGTGACGGCAAAGTGGCAGCAGGGCCCCGTGACCAAGATGGGGGTCACGAGCGAGGTGGCTGTCGCCGCGATCACCGGCCCACCACCCACCGAGGTTGCGGGCGATGGGACCATCTCCGGCGCCTTCGGGGTCGTGGAAACAGACACCCTTGCCTGCGCTTTTGAGGGAAGGATGAGCAGTGCGAGCAGCAGCCCGAGGGCGAATATTCCGGCGGCCCATGCGAATGCGGTGGTGTAACCGTGAATCGTCGCCGCATTGACCAGCCCTGGTGCGTGGATGTGGCTGGCTGTGTAGGACGCGACCGAGCTGGCAAAGATCGTGCTCAGCAGCGCCGTGCCGACCGAACCGCCGACCTGCTGGGAGGTGTTGACCATCGCGGAGGCAACCCCGGCCTCTGAGCCGTCGACTCCAAGCGTGGCGGTGCTGAACGCCGGCGCGAAGATGCAGCCCATTCCCACGCCAACGATGAGCAGCGAGGGCAGCACATGGCTCGTATAGCTGGCGCCGGGTGACAGACGGGTGAGCAGGAGCATTCCGATCACCCCGAGCGCCATCCCGAAGGCAATCAACGGCTTTACGCCCGTGCGGTAGAGCACCTTGGTCTGCACCGTCGTGGAGGTGACCACGAGCACGCCGGTCAGTGGCAGGAACGCGAGGCCGGTCTTCACGGGAGAGAAGCCGAGGTTCTCCTGCATGTAGAAGGTCAAGAACAGGAACACCGCGAAGATCCCGGCGCCTGCCAGCAGGATCGACAGATAGGCGCCGCCGCGGGCACGGTCGCGCACTATGTGCAGCGGCAGAAGGGGATCCTTCGTGCGGCTCTCGACTGCCACGAACGCGACGAGCAGCACCACGCTCGCGGCGAGCGAGACGATCGTCAGCGGCGTCGTCCACGAGTGCGTCTCGGCGTTGGAGAAGCCGAAGACCAGCGCGAACAGGCCCCCGCAGGCGAGTAGGACACCCGGGATGTCGATACGCGGGCGTCCGTCAGGGGGGTGGTTCTGCAAGAGCCTCAGCGCCACCAGCACGGTCGGTATGGCAATCAGCACGTTGACGTACAGACACCACCGCCAGGACAGCGCTTGCGTGAGTATCCCGCCGAGGATCAGCCCGACTGAGGCGCCCCCGCCGGCGATTGCTCCGAAGATGCCAAACGCCTTCGCCCGATCGGGCGAGCCGGCAAACGTGACCGTCAATAGCGACAACGCCGACGGGGCGAGCAGCGCGCCGAAGGCGCCCTGCAGCGCCCGCGCGCCGACGAGCATTCCGAAGGACTGGGCCAATCCGCCGATCGCAGAAGCTCCCGCGAAACCGATCAGTCCGGCGATGAACGTCCACTTGCGCCCGAACAGGTCACCAAGCTTTCCCCCCAGCAGCAACAGGCTGCCGAACGCCAGCGCGTATGCGGTTACGACCCATTGCCGGCTATCGGTAGAGAAGCCCAAGGACCGCTGTGCCGAGGGCAGCGCGATGTTCACGATCGTCGAATCGAGGACGACCATCAGCTGCGCGACCCCGAGCAGGGCCAGGATCGCCCAGCGACTACTCCCCGGCTCAGCGCCTCCCGCGGCGGATTCAGTGCTCGCCACGGCCACCACGCGTCTCGTTCACCGGCCGACCGTACTCCTGTACGCCGATTAATGCCAACAGGTTGATCGAGCCGCCGGAGCGCCGGCGCCGCACGAGCCCCTCGTTGGCAGCCGCTCCTCATGGCGCAGCGACAACTACGATCTGCGGGTCGGTCTTCCCCCGCTATCGCTAGGAGATCCCATGTCCGGCCCGGTGTTGTTCTGCTACGACGGATCAGAGGATTCGCGCGCCGCGTTGGCGGCCGCTGGAGAGCTGATCGCGCGCCCCGTTCCAGTGGTCGCGTTGACGGTTTGGCAGACAGCGGCGGAGCTGCTCGCCCAGGCTGGAGGCTTTGCCGTCGGGTTCGGCGATGAGCGGCAGTTCGACGCCGAGGAGACAAAGCTCGCCTGGGAGGTTGCCGAGGAGGCAGCGGCACGCGGTCGCGAGCACGGATACGAAGCTACACCCCGCGTCGAGCAGGCGACGGAGGGCGCAGCACGGGCGATCATTGACGTAGCCAACGAGCTCGACGCGCGGCTGGTGGTGTGCGGGCGACGGGGGCGCGGGTTTGTCAAGTCGACCCTGCTCGGGAGCACGTCGCAGGCGGTGCTCGCTCACAGCGGGCGACCGGTCCTTATCGTCCCCAAAGCACGCTCGGAGAGGGCTTGACTTCAGATCGGATCAGCGCGAGAGTTCGGCCCCCGCAGGCCCGCAGCACCGGCCTCCCGGCGTGGCCGTCGAGCGATGCGCGGGCCGGCGAAAACGCGCCGCCGCGATGTGGCGCCACCAAGCGAATGGAGGCGAGATGAGCAGTGTCGACGTGAGCAGCGAGAGCGCGCCTGGAAGCCCGCCTTTGAGGGCCGGCGAGTTCAAGCTCGAGGTAGTGATCGTGCCGGTGCAGGAGATCACGACGCGGCTCCCGGGTCGCTGAAGGGAGAAAACCGATGGCCACCACCTATGAGTCGGTGCAGGAGCTCGCGGACGCGCTCAGGCGCGCGGAGACAGCACACGGCAAGCACGAGCAGCGAATAGGCAAGGCGGACCCGGACTGGCCGGACTGGTACGCGCTCTACATGGTCCGCGAGCGCGCCGGCGAGGAGCTGCCCACATGAGTAGCGACTATGACGTGATCGTGCTCGGCGCCGGCTCGCCGGGCGAGCACTGCGCGGGCGCTCTCGCGGAGGGCGGCCTGCGCGTAGCCGTGGTGGAGCGCGAGCTCGTGGGCGGGGAGTGCTCCTACTGGGCGTGTGTTCCCTCAAAGACGCTGCTGCGGCCCGGCGAGGCGGTCCACGGGGCGCGCGAGGCCGCCGCGAGCGCCGACGTCGATGTCAAGGCGGCGCTCGCCTGGCGTGACTTCATGGTCTCCGACTACTCCGACGCGGGACAGGAGAAATGGCTGGCCGATCACAGCATCGACCTGCTGCGCGGCAGCGGACGGCTCGCCGGCCCAGGCGTCGTCGAGGTCGACGGCGTGCGGCACACCGCCGAGCACGTGGTCCTCGCGAACGGCGCCGATCCGTTCGTGCCGCCCGTGCCGGGCCTGCGCGATCTGGACGGCATCTGGAGCAACCGCGAGGTGACGTCGATGAAGGCCGTTCCGCGGCGACTGTTGATCCTGGGCGGCGGGCCGGTTGGCGTGGAGATGGCGCAGGCCGTTCGTCGACTCGGCGGCGAGGTGGCGGTGGTCGAGATGTCCGAGCGCGTGCTCGCGCGGGAGCCGGCGCCGCTCGGTGAGGCGCTCGCTGAGATTCTGGGCCGCGACGGGATCGAGCTCGCCCTATCGGCCAACGCGGCCGCCGCGCGACGCGAGGGCAAGGACTACGTGCTCGAGATCGACGACGGGCGCGAGCTGCGCGGTGACCGGCTGCTCGTCGCCACCGGGCGGCGTCCGCGGGTGCAGGGGCTGGGCCTTGAGACCGTCGGCGTCGAGCCCGACGCGCACGGAGTTCCGGTCGACGCGCACCTGCGCGCGGCGGAGAATCTGTGGGCGATCGGCGACGTCAACGGCCTGTGGCCGCTGACCCACGTCGGCAAGTACCAGGGTGAGGTGGTCGCCGCGAACATCCTCGGCGAACCGCGAAAGGCCAACTACGAGGCCGTTCCGCGTGTCACCTACACAGACCCGCAAGCCGCGTCGGTGGGCGCTTCCGCAGGCCGCTTCACCGCGATGGTCCCCCTGTCGGAGGTGGCGAAGACCGCCACCTACATGCGCGACTACGCCGACAGCCCCGGCTTCCTTTCGCTTCTCAGCGACGGCGAGCGGCTGACGGGCGCCTACGCGCTCGGCCCCGAGGCGGGCGAGTGGCTACAGCAGGCCACGCTCGCGATCCGTGCCCACACCCCGCTCGACGTTCTCACCGACACGATCCAGCCGTTTCCGACATTCTCAGAGATCTACGTCGCCGCACTGAAGGCGCTCCGGGGCGAGATCACGGCAGCGCCCAAGGCCGCCGGCGCGCGACCGCCGATGCCAGCGTGACGACGAGGAGAGAGACGATGAGCACCACTGCGGTTCCGACCATCGAGCGCGAGCCAGAGCTGCGCGGGCAAACCGTCGTCGTGATCGGCGGTAGCTCCGGTATCGGCCTTGAGACGGCACGACGCGCGAAGGCCGAGGGAGCAGAGGTAGTCCTTACCGGCCGCAATCCCGACCGCCTGCAGAGCGCTGCAGCCGAGCTTGGCGCCCTGAGCACGGCAGCGTTCGACGTCGGCGATTCCGATGCCCTGGAGGCCTTCTTCGCACACCTCGAGGCACCGATCGACCACGTGATGGTGACAGCCGGCCGCCCCTACTACGCATCGCTCGCCGAGATGGACTTCGATGAGGCCCGCAGCGCGCTCGCAGAGCATCCGATGCTGTTGCTCGGCGTCGCCCGCCACGCCGTAGGCAAGGTCCGTCCCGGAGGCACGCTTCTGTCGATGGCCGGCATCAGTGCGCGCGACACGGGCGTGGGTCTCAGCATCAGCGCGATGGTCAACGCCGCACTCCCGGCCCTCACGGCCAACCTGGCACTCGAAATCGCGCCGGTTCGAGTCAACCTGATCGCCGCGGGCTTCGTCGACACACCCTTGTCGGCCTCGCTGCTCAGCGACGGGCTCCAGGCGCGCCGCGACCAGCTCCGGAAAACACTGCCGATCGGGCGCGTCGTTGGACCGGCCGACGTCGCCGCCCTGGCCGTAGGAATCATGTCCAACACAGCGCTCACCGGCGCCACCTACGACATCGACGGCGGCCAACAGCTCGTTCCGGGGTGAGCACGCGTGCCCTGGGTTCCCGAGTACTTCTCCGCGCCGGCGCTGGCGCAGATAGAGGACAAGCGCGGTGGTCAAGAGCCGATCGCGGTGTCCTACTTCGCAGGCCTCATGGCCGGTGAGATCGATGCGCTGACTCGCTCGTTCGGCGGCGAGCCCGAGTTGCACCACCCGGTCCGTGGTCGCGTGAGGGGAGCGCGGGCGTTCGCCGAGTTCGCAGCCGAAAACAAGGCGTGGCTCGAGCAACGCGACGCCACGATCGAGAACGTCGGCGTGATCATCACCGAGCGTCGCGGCGTCGAGGAGGTGGTGCTGCACCTCGGCGGCGAGGCCGGGCAGGTGGATCTTCCCGTGGCCATCGTTGCCGACCGCCAGCCGGACCGGCGGATCGACGAGCTGCGGATCTATTTCAGCACCTGGCCGCTGACCGGCCGGCACGCGAACCGCCCCCCTTTGCTCCAGCCCGACCCCAAGCTGCGCGAGCCAGACGTCGTTGGCGAATATCAGAGTGCCCTCGCGACCGGCGACCTCGAGGCGATCATGGCCGCATTTGAACCCGGCGCCTACGCTCGGGAGCCCGCCGGCGGCCAGTACATCCACGAGGGCCCCGAGGGCCTGCGCGAGTTTTACGCGCAGTTGTTCTCAAACGACGGTGGCATCCCGCTGGAGCACTGCACCGTCACCGACAACGGGCAGGCCTGCGCCCTGGAGTACAACGTCGTGCGGTGGGGCCGGACCGAGCTCCCCCCGGAGGCGGGTATCGCGGTGTATGTCCGGGGCGAGAATGGCGGGTTGGCCGCCGCCCGCATCTACGACGATGCCGACCCGCCGCTTGGTCGCGTTGCATAGTGGTCGTGGCCGGTGGCAGCCCCTCACAGAAGGTCGCGATCATCACCGGCGCCTCGCAGGGCATCGGCGCCGGCCTCGTAGCCGCGTTTCGGCATGCCGGCTATGCGGTCGTGGGCACCTCGCGCTCGATCGGCCCCTCCGAGCAGCCCGACTTCCTGACCGTGCAGGGTGACATCACAGAAGCCGGGACTGCCCAGCGCGTGGTGGAGCGCGCGCTCGACCGGTTCGGGCGGATCGACAGCGTGGTCAACAACGCCGGGATCTTCATCGCCAAGCCGTTCACGGACTACACGCTCGAGGACTATGCCGCCATCACTGCCGTGAACCTGGCCGGCTTCTTCGACATCACCCAGCGCGCCATTCCGCAGATGCTCACCCAGGGCAGCGGCCACATCGTCAACATCACCACCAGCCTCGTCGACTACGCCGAAAGCGAGCGGCCGTCCGCGCTGACGTCTCTCACCAAGGGCGGCCTGGCCGCCGTGACCCGCTCGCTGGCCGTCGAGTATGCCTCCCGCGGCGTGCGGGTCAACGCGGTCGCCCTCGGAGTCATCAAAACCCCCGAGCACGAGCCCTCCTCCTACGACGGCATGAGCGGGTTGCAGCCCCTTGGTCGGCTCGGCGAGGTCAGCGACGTCGTGGACGGGATTCTCTACCTGGAGCGGGCCACGTTTGTCACCGGTGAGATCCTGCACATCGACGGCGGTCGGACCGCTGGACACTGACGCCTGCCGAGCGAGCCGCCCGGTAGGCGAGCCTGACCGCCCCGCGCACCGCGGCGGGCTACGCTTTCCGAAAAGGCGGCAGGCTGCGGGCACTTCCCCGGCCGCCCCAGTCGGGCGCCGCCAACGACCAGGAGGCTGCGATGGCAGAGACAACGCGCGAGATCCCACAGGCGGATTGGGCGCCCTACTTCGACGCACTAGGGAAGATCGAGCCGGCTCCCACCGTTTCGGTGGAAGTCGATGGTGCGGAAATCGGCGCGCAGGTTGAGACCGGAGAGGTGGCTTTGGTGGCGATCAGCTACGACCATCGCGACGATGTGCTCGTGATCGGGCTCAGCCAAAGCGGACACGAGCAACTCGAGCACCTCGTCTATAACCCGCGTCAGATCTACGTGCTCGAGGACGAGGACAGCGTGAGCACGATCGACGTCCAGGACGCGGACGGGAGCAAGACCCTGATCCTGTTCGGGCCATCGTCCTGAGGCGGAGGATGTGAGCCGAGCGGGACTGAGGGGGGCTCGTCAGAGCGGTGGTATCCAGCGCCCTCCCAGCCGCATGTCACCCTCGTTGGTGTGGCGGTCGGCGAGCGGAGGCTCGTGTGCGCCATAGACATGCAGATCGACGAAGCCGTCGGGTCCGTCGTACAGCACGAACGCACGCGGGCGCGTTATCTTCAACATGTCCTCCTTCAGTTCGTAGGTCGCGTCGACCTCTGCGATCCAGACGTTCTGCTGGTGCCACTGCGCCGTGATTTGGTGTGCGCTCGAGCGCAGGACGTTGAAGAGGTCGGCGAGCAGCTCGCGCACCGCGCCGGCGCCCTCGGCCCGGCGGCCGTCCACCGACAGCAGCCGGGCGTCGCGCGCGAACAGAGCCACCGCGGCCTCGACGTCGAACGCGTCGATAGCCGCTAGCAACTGCGCGATTGGCGAGTCGTCCACCGGACGGTGATCCTACAGAGCCGATTGGAAACGCCGTGGAGACGTCCGTCGCTCATCGCGCGGGTCGTCGCCGCTGCGGCTCCCGCCCACGCGGCTGGCTGAGAGACTCGCCTGGGGGTGGCCGGGGGATCGGGCGGATCAAGGGCGCTTGCTCCTTGACGGTCGCCTTCCTGCCGTGGTGGACGATGTCCATCGGCGAGCCCTTCAGCAGCGAGTAGCTCACCCGTCCGCGTGTGACCTCGACCAGCAGTCTGCGCCCGCGCCAGCAGAGGCGGAACGTGAGCCGGGTGAGCGCCTCGGGCAGGCGCGGGGTGAAGCTGAGAACCCCGTCGTGATCACGCATTCCGCCAAACCCGGCTACGGCCCCGATCCAGGTACCTGCGAGCGATGCGATGTGGAGCCCGTCGCGCGTGTTGTGCTGGAGATCGTCGAGATCGATCAGCGCGGCCTCGCAAAGGTAGTCGTAGGCCAGCTCGAGCTGGCCTACCTCGGCGGCGATGACCGCCTGCGTGCTGGCCGAAAGCGAGGAGTCGCGAACCGTCAGCCGCTCGTAGTAGGCGAAGTTTCGCGCCTTCTCGGAGTTGCTGAAGACGTCGCCGCGAAGATGCATGGCGAGCACGAGATCGGCCTGCTTGACGACCTGCTTGCGATACAGGTCGAAGTAGGGGAAGTGCAAGAGCAGCGGGTACTGCTCGGGAGTGGTGGCGTCGAAGTCCCAGACCTCGTGCTGCGTGAACGCCTCCGCCTGGGAATGGACTTTCAGGTGTTTGTCGTAGGGAATCAGCATCGCTTTGGCGGCGTCGCGCCAGGCGGCGGCCTCCTCGTCGTCGACGCCGAGCTCGGCCGCGCGCTGGGGATAGCATTTGACCGCCTCGAAGGCGTTGCGCAGGTTGCGCTCAGCCATGAGGTTGGTGTAGACGTTGTTGTCGGCGACCGCTGAGTACTCGTCGGGACCGGTCACGCCGTCGATGCGGAAGCGCCCGGCGGCGTCGTGGTGACCGAGCGAGCGCCACAGCCGAGCCGTCTGCACGAGCAGCTCCAGGCCATCGCCGCTTGAGAACTCCTCGTCCTCGCTCGCCGCCTGATAGCGGACGACCGCATCGGCGATGTCGGCGTTGATGTGGAACGCCGCGGTACCTGCCGGCCAGTAGCCCGAGCACTCCTGTCCGCGGATCGTCCGCCAGGGGAACGCCGCGCCCTGAAACCCGAGCGAGCTGGCGCGTTCCTGTGCGAGCTCCAGCGTGAGCTTGCGCCAGCGCAGGGCATCGCGCGCGGCGTGCGGAGCCGTGTACGTGAGTACCGGCAGCACGAACGTCTCGGTGTCCCAGAACGCGTGCCCGTCATAGCCGGGCCCGGTCAGGCCCTTGGCGGCGATCGCTCGCCGCTCGGCCCTGGCCCCGGCCTGGAGCGTGTGGAAGAGGCCAAAGCGAACCGCGCACTGCAGCTGAGAATCACCGTCGATCTCGACGTCGGCGCGGTCCCAGAAGTCGTCGAGGTAGGAGCGCTGTTCGGCGAGGAGACCGTCCCAGCCTGTGTGTCGCCCCTCCGCCAGCGCGGCCGAAACCTGGTCGACGATCGCCGGCGGCGAGCGCCGCCTCGACCACCCGTAGGTGACGAACTTGGTGAGGCGAACGGGTTCGCCGCGGACCAGGTCCGCGGTCACGAGCAGGCGAGCGAGATCCTCGAAGCTCTCGACCGTCGAGGATGTGCCCGGCGGCCCCTCGACGACGTGATCCATCGCGGCGGCCATCGTCAGACCGCTCGCACGGGTCGAGTGCTCGAGAACCGCCCGCGTGTCGCGGTCGCCGAAGTACTCCGAGCGCAACGGTGATGCGAGCTCGGCCGTCGCTCGTGGATCGCCGTTGGCGTCCGGCAGCTTCTCGTTGGCGACCAGCTCGGACTGCACGACCACGGGCGTCTTGCCGTCCATTGCTTCGACCTCGTAGAGGATCGCGGCGACCGCTCGCTGTGCGAAGGAGACCAGGCGCGTGGAGGTGATCCGCACCGAACGTCCGGTCGGCGAAGCCCACTCGAGCGTGCGGCGCAGCACTCCGGCGCGGAGATCGAGCACCCGTTCGTGGCGGCGCAACTCGCCGTAGCGGACGTCAAACGGCTCGTCTTCGACCAGCAGGCGGATGATCTTGCCGTTGGTCACGTTGATGATCGTCTGCCCCGCCTCCGGATAGCCATAGCCGGCCTCGGCGTAGGGCAACGGTCGCGCCTCGTAGAAACCTGCCAGGTAGCTGCCTGGCAAGCCAGACGGCTCTCCCTCGTCGAGGTTTCCGCGCAGGCCAATATGCCCATTTGACAGCGCGAACACCGACTCGGTCTGCGCGAGCCTGTCGAAGTCGAGTTCGGTCTCGCGTATCAGCCAGGGCTCGATTTGGAAGGCCGGGTGCTCGATCATCGCGTTTCCAACAGCTCGGCAAGATCCTTCACGACGACGTCGGCGCCGTGCTCACGCAGCGCCTCGGCCTGGCCCACGCGGTCGACGCCGACGACGAAGCCGAAGCGACCCGCTCGGCCCGCCTGCACGCCTGCCAGCGCGTCCTCGAACACGACCGCATGGGCAGGCTCGACGCTGAGGGCCCGTGCGCCCGCGAGAAACGTGTCGGGTGCGGGCTTGCCCTGCAGGTGCTCGCGCTCGGCGACGACGCCGTCGACGATCTGTTCGAACAGATCCTCGATGCCGGCGGCGTGCAGGACGTCGCGGCAGTTGGTGCTCGATGAGACCACGGCGCGGCGCAGGCCCGCCGCCCGCACGGCGTTGACGTAGCGAACCGAGCCCTCGTAGGGTTGCACGCCCTGCTCGTGGATCAGCTTCAGCACGATCTCGTTCTTGCGATTGCCGAGCCCATGGATCGTTTCCGCGCTCGGCGCGTCGTCGAGAGCGCCTTCTTCAAGCTCGATGCCGCGCGAGGCCAAAAACGATCGCACGCCGTCATAGCGAGGCTTGCCGTCGACGTACTGGTCGTAGTCGCGGATCTGATCGAACGGGACGAACGTTGCGCCGGTGCTGTGGGCGCGCTTGCGCAGGTAGTCATCGAACATCTGCTTCCAGGCGGCGTCGTGCACCTTGGCGGTCTGCGTCAGCACGCCATCGAGATCAAACAAGCACGCGGTTATCGGCGGAGGCAGGCCGAGCACACGGCAGAAGGTACTCATCGGGCGCCGGCATTGTCATCGCTCCAGGCGCCGGCGCCACAGGTCGGGGCATTGCCCAGGGCGACTACGGACGCGACGAGCCGTCCAAGATACAACCCTGCCAGCGACTCGATTACGATCCGGGATCGCAGCAGAGACACACCGTGCGCGGCAGAATCGCACTGGGGCAGAATCGTTCATTGCCACGAGCTGACGGGTCACACGAGGCGGCGCCTACACACAGGGTGGTGGTGGTCGGTGGCGGCTTCGGCGGGCTGCAGGCAGCGCTGAAGCTCGCCCACGCGCCCGTCGCGGTCACACTGGTCGACCGCCGCAACTTCCACCTGTTTCAACCCCTGAGCTACCAGGTCGCAACGGGCGCCCTGGCGCCAGGCGAAGTCGCCTATCCGCTGCGCGGGATCTTCAAGCGGCGCCGCAACGTGCGTGTCCTGATGGCAGAGGTCCACGACTTCGATCTGAAGCGACGCGAGTTGCAGCTTCGCTCGATCAACGGTGTCGCGGCGCCTGCGGCGATCGCCTACGACACGCTGATTGTCGCCGGCGGATCGAGCTACTCATACTTCGGGCACGACGACTGGAGCACCGTCGCTCCTGACGTCAAGTCGCTCGAGAGCGCACTCAGCATGCGCAGTCGCATCCTCAGCGCGTTCGAGGAGGCCGAGCTCGAGACCGACCCGCAAGCGCAGAGGGCGCTGCTCACGTTCATCGTCGCCGGGGGCGGGCCCACCGGCGTGGAGATGGCGGGCCAGATCGCCGAACTGGCGCGCGACACCCTGCGCCACGACTTTCGCGTCATCGATCCGCGGACGAGTCGGATCGTCCTCGTCGAGGCGTCCGACCGCGTCCTCACGAGCTTCCCGCCATCGCTGTCGGCGAAGGCGGCTCGATCGCTGCGAGCGCTTGGCGTCACGCCGTTGCTCGGGCGAACGGTCGTCGGCATCGACAGCGAGGGCGTGACCGTGGACGACGGAAGTGGGAGCCGGGAGCGCATCTCGGCTCGCACCGTGATCTGGGCTGCCGGCGTCACCGCATCCGGGCTGGCCACCAAGCTGGGCGAGCTCACCGGGGCCGAGCGCGACCGCGCCGGCCGCGTGACGGTCGAAGCCGACCTCACGCTCCCCGGGCACCCCGAGGTGTTCGCGCTTGGCGACATGGTCCGCGTCCGCGGCGCCGACGGCACGCCGACGACCCTCCCCGGGGTGGCCCCGGTCGCGATACAGCAGGGCCGCTACGCGGCCAGCGTCGTGCGCGCTCGCTTGCAGGGCCGCGGCACGCCGCCCTACCGCTACCGCGACAAGGGCAACCTCGCGACGATCGGACGGGCGTCCGCGGTAGCAGACATCAAGGGGCTCCACCTGAGCGGCTTGATCGCCTGGGTCACCTGGCTGCTCGTGCACCTCTGGTATCTCGTCGGCTTCCAGAACCGCGTTCTCGTCTTCATCCGCTGGGGGTTCAGCTTCTTCACGCACGGGCGCGGCAGCCGGCTGATCACCGGCGACCGAATCGAGACCCGCGACGATCCCAGCTAGGCAGCCGCGGCGACTCGTTCGGCCGCCTCGTCACACTCGCCCGTCCGATGGAGGAGGCCGTCCGCGGCGAACCGCTCGGCGACGCGCACGACTTCGCGACCCAGTGTCGTCAGCTGCGCCTCAATGGCCGTGTCCATGACCTGCCCGTCCTTGTCGAAGACACGCGCCGCAGCTGCGACGGGAACGACGTACGGCACGTCCCACGCGCGGAGCGCCCGGGTGGCGAACTCCATCGTGTTGATCGCCTGGAGGCCCTGGGTTCCACCCGCCGCGCTGATCAGCCCGACGACCTTGTCATGCAGGAACGGAGGCTCGCGGGCACCGAGCAAGTGCAGCCAGTCGAGCGCGTTCTTGAACGCACCGGAGATCGTCCCCTGGTACATCGGGCTGCTCCACAGCATCCCGTCGGCGGAGTAGCACGCCTCGATCAGCCGTGCAGCTGCCTCGGTCGGCTTTTCATCGTCGGGGTCGTACATCGGCAGAGCAAGCTCACGCAGGTCGAGCAGCGTCGTCTCGGCGCCGGCGCTCGCAGCGCCTTCGAGCGCCAGCTGCAAGGCGGCGCGGCTCCTGGACACTCTCGCCAGCGAGCCGCCCAGCCCAACTATCGTGAGCGTTCTGGCCATTGAGCGCCACAGGCTAACCAACGCGAGCCGTGCGGGCCGCGAGGCGAAGCTCAGACGACCACGGACCCCGGGTCAACCACCAGGTCCCGCCCCTGTAGCGGGGGAACTCGGCTCAAGCACGCTCTAGAGCCACGTTCATCGCTGAATTCAGACGATCGTGCACTCATCGTCCTCTCATCAACGCGGGGCACGCTGGCTGTACAGCTCACCGACAAGGAGAAGATGAGATGAGCGCTTACGAGATGTCCCATACCGGTGCCGCCGTGCGAGGCGGGAGTTGAGCGCGCAGCCAGCGCCTGGGATGCTTGACGACGCCGTGCGAGTGTTAGTCGTCGAGGACGAGGTCAAGCTGGCGGCGCTGGTCCGCAAGGCCCTGCGCGAGCAGGGGATGCTCGCCGACGTGGCGATCAAAGGCGAGGACGCCCTCTGGATGGCTGCGGCAACCCCCTATGACGTGCTGGTGCTCGATGTCAACCTGCCCGGGATCGACGGGTTCGAGGTCTGCCATCGCCTGCGCGTCGATGGCGTGAGAACGCCGATCCTGATGCTCACGGCGCGGGACGGGGTCGACGACCGCATCAACGGTCTGAACACCGGCGCAGATGACTACGTGGTGAAGCCGTTTGACTTCAACGAACTGTTCGCCCGCATCCGCGCACTCGCGCGACGCGGGCCGGTGGAGCGCGGGCCGACGCTGAGTGTTGGCGACCTGAGCCTCGACGTGGCCACGCACACCGTCACGCGCGCGGGTGTCGAGATCGAGCTTTCGACGAAGGAGCTGCAGCTGCTCGAGGTGTTCATGCGCCGTCCGGGGGAGGTGCTCTCGCGCTATGACCTGCTCGAGGGAGCGTGGGAGATGGACTACGAGAACCGCTCGAACGTCGTCGACGTGTACGTCCGCTATCTGCGTGAGAAGATCGACCGCCCATTCGGCGTCGAGACGCTCGAGACCGTGCGCGGCGCGGGCTACCGCCTGCGGCCCGCATCGAGCTAGGCTCGCGGCAGCGCGATCGAGACGTCGGCGCCGCCGTCGGGGCGGTTACATGCGTTGGCGTGGCCGCCGTGGGCGACTGCTACGGCCTCGACGAGCGCCAGTCCGAGGCCGCTGCCTGGCTCGGTGGAGCGAGCGTGCTGGCCGCGTCCGAAGCGCTCGAACGCTCGTGGGAGTAGCTCCTCGGGAAAGCCTTCTCCTTCGTCGGTCACATGCAGCTCGACGTGCTGGTGGTTGCTTTGTGCGGTCAGTGTGATCGTGCCATCGCCGTATAGCAGCGCGTTGGTGATCAAGTTGTCGAGCGCCTGCGCGGCGCGGTCTGGATCGGCGCGTATTGGACAGTCGTCGGAGAACTGCGCGACGGCGATCGACCGGCCCCGAACCTCAGCGCCGGCATGCGCACGTCCGGCGGCATCCTCCAGCAGCTTGCGCGCCCCGAGAGGCTGAGGGTGCAGCGGTAGGCGGCCCTGGTCCGCACGTGCCAGCACGAGCAGGTCGTCTGCGAGTCGCGACATGCGCTTGGCCTCCTCGGAGGCGGATTCGAGCGCAGCGCGAAGCTCGGTCTTGTCGCGATCGCCCATCAGCGCGAGGTCGACCTCCGCGCGCAGTGTCGTCAACGGCGTGCGCAGCTCGTGGCTGGCGTCGCTGACGACTCGCCGCTCGCGGGCAACCGCCTCCTCGACCCGATCGAGCATCGCGTTCAACGTTCGCCCGAGCGCCGTGACCTCGCCTGTGTCATCCGACACCGGTAGGCGTGCGGAGAGCTCGCTCTCGGTGATCTGCTCGGCCTGCGAGCGCATCCGCTCGACCGGACGCAGCGCGGCGCGGCTCTGCGCGTTGGCGATCGCCATCGCCACCAGATCCGTGAAAGCTGCGAGGCGCGCCTCCGTGTCCGGCGGCGGCGCCTCGCGCGTCGAGACGACGCCTACCACCCCCCACAGGTGGTCCTCGACAATGATCGGTGCTCCCACCGACGAGCGTACGCCCGCCTCGCGGATGTGATCAGCTGAGGGACCCGTGGCAATGAGATTGTCGATGCGGGCCGGACGGCTGGTCTCGAATATCGCCGTAGTGACGTTCTGTCCCCCGATGGGCCATCGGCTGCCAACAGGAAAGAGCTCCCCTGCGCTGGCGACGATAGTGAACGCACCGTCGGAATCAAAGCGGGCCAGAGCCGCTCCGTCGGAAAGAAACAGCCGCTCGACCTCCCTGGTGACCGACGTGAACACTTCCTCGGGCGGCACCCCCCGAGCGACCAAGGTTGCCACGCGACGCAGCGCCTCCTGCTCCTCGGCCAGTTGGGCGAGACTTGCGCGAGTCTCGGTATTTGCGATCGCCGTCGCCACCAGCTCTGTAAAGGAGCTGAGTCGTGCCTCGGTGTCGGCCGGCAGCGGCTTCGCTTGGGTCGTAGCGACCCCGATGACGCCCCACAGGCGACCCTCGACTAGGATCGGTACCGCGACCGCCGAGCGGATGCCCACTTCGCGGACGCGCTCGATGTGCTCGCCGGTGACTTCATCAAAGGGGTCGACGCGGGCGGGACGCGCCGTCTCGAACACGCGCGTTGTGGTGTTGTCGCCTCCAAGGGGCCAGCGGCTGCCAACGGGCCAGTGCTTTCCTAGGACCTCGACGCTGCTGACACTGCCGACGATGGTGAACGCGCCATCGGGCTCGTAACGGACCAGGTTCGACATCTCGGTGACAAGCAGCCGCGCAACCTCCTCGGTCACCGCCGCGAACAACTCCCCCTGCGGCACCCCGCGGGCCACAAGCGTTGCGACGCGACGCAGCGCCTCCTGCTCCTCGGCCAGCCGGGCGAGACCGGCGCGGCTCAACGTATTCGCGATCGCCGTCGCCACCAGCTCCGTGAACGAGGCGAGGCGCGCCTCGGTGTCAGCCGGCAGCGACTGCTCATCGGAACAGCCGACGACCACCACGCCCCAGAGCCTGGCCTCGACAACGATTGGCGTGGCGACCGACGACTGCAACCGCGCGTCGCGTTCGCGAGCGCCGTCTGCGAAGGGCCCAGAGGCATCGCCATAGTCGTCGATCCGGGCCGAACGATGGGTCTCGAACACGAGCGTGGTGGCGTTGTTCCCGCCAAGTTTCAACCGGGTTCCAGGCGGCAGGGTGCCTTCGGTCTGGCCGAAGGCGGCGAGGGCCGTGGCCATATCGTCGGGCTCATAGCGGATCAGGTGCACGTACTCCGCGGAAAGCAGCCGTCCGACTTCCTCGGTGACCGCGGCGAACACCTCTTCCTGCGGGACACCGCGCGCCACGAGCGTTGCGATCCGCCGCAACGCCGCCTGCTCTTCGGCGAGCCTGGCGAGCCAGGCATTGCTCTCGGCGTTGGCCACCGCGGTCGCCAGCAGCTCGGTGAAGTCCGCAAGCTGACCCTCGGTGTTCGCCGGCAGCGGCTTCTCCCCGGTCGAGCCCGCGATCATGATCCCCCACAGCCGCGCTTGTACGGTGATTGGCACTGCGACAGCCGAGCGGATACCCGCGCCGCGAAGGAGAGCGCCGAGCGAGCGTGCAGCGTTGCTCGGGCTGTCGACACGGGCCGGACGGCCGGTCGCAGCCACGAGGGCGCTGAGATTTCCGTCCTCAACCGCGGCGCGGCTGCCGACCGGAAGCCGCCCGCCGTCGCTGCGCCAGCCGGCCAGGATGGTCACGGTACCGTCGTTCTCAAAGCGCCCCAAACCCGCGAGATCGACGGCGAGCAGCCCCCCAACCTCCTTGGTGGCCGCCGCGAACACCTCATTCGCCGATGCCGCGCGCGCGACGAGCGTGGCGACCCGGCGCACCGCCGATTCCACACGTCGCAACGACGTCTGCTCTTCCAGGAGCCGAGCGAGCTGGTCGATCAGGACCGCAACGGCGGCTCCAACCACGATGAACACGGCGAGCGGAGCGTCTTCGGCGCGCGTATAGAGGCGGAAGGCGTTGTATGGCGCGGTGAACGCGTACTCGGCCGCGAAAAACCCGACGACGACCGCCGCAAGCGCTGGTGCCCGGCCCCCGACGAGTGCCACGAGGACCACGACCAGCAGCGCGCAGAAGAGGAACCCCGTCAGTCCGAGGGAGGCGCGGTATGACTCTGTTACATCCGCGATCGCGGCGGGGCCGATCAGCGCGACTACCCAAGCCGTCGCCTGGCCCGTGGGCGACCTCCATCGCAGCAGGACGCCAAACACACGCCCGAACGCGCTCACGCGCGTGAGCGTAACCGATCGTGCCTGGCCGTGTGAGCGTTAGCTCCGGCGGACGCGGGTCGCACGTGCGGTGCCGTCACGACTCCTTCTTCCACTCACCTGTCGGTCCACGGGTGACACATTCTCGCGGAACAATGAGAGGGGCATGAGAGCCTTGTCAGAGTGGGCCCGCGAGCTCAACCCTCAGGATGAAAGACAAGACAATGGCCTATTCTCTTTCGCCGCGGGACCATGCCCCGGCCAGCCAAAATTCGAGGCCTTCCAGGCTTGGCTGGGGCGCGGATCTTTCTCAGTAACCAGCATCGGCGACGGAGGAATCGACAATGGCAGTCAAACTCAACAGGTCAGCCTATGAGCAGGCACAGCAGCTCATCAAGGCCGGGCACGGCGTGCTGGACAACCGCGGCGACTGGAGCGAGCAGCAACCGTCAGCGGCCGACGAGAACGAGTTCATACGTGACCATGGCTTCAGTGACTACGCGCACTGGCACCTCGGTGTGAACGACGAGAAGCACGAGGACACCAAGGAGCGCTATGAGTTTCCCTACGGAGATTTCACGGATGTCCGCCGCTCCGGCGTGCTGGCGGCGGAGTCGCGCGCGGGGCAGTACGGCCACAGGGACATTGAGCTCGCGGCCGCGCACCTGCTGGGAATGCTCGAGGAGACGACATAGCCACGGCGCGGCCGCCCGTCACCGCTCGGCTACAACGCGCGCCGGACCGACGATCAGCTCTTGCAGCCGACGGACCGCATCCAAGTGATCACCGGTCCAGATCATCCGTACGGCAGTCGCGTTCGCCTTGCGATCATCGGCGCGCAAGTCGCGACGCACGGCAGCGGCGAGTCGCTCGTCGGCAACTCCGTCATCGGCCATCGGTTCGCGCGGCTCACCGCGGTTGGCGAGACTCACGGCGAAGTCCTCATACCAGCGCTTCACGAGCTCGCTCGAGACCGTGAGCTCGTGGCGGGCAGCTGCCCGATCACCCGTCGCGGCGCCGTCGCCGTGCTGCCACAAGTCGAGAATCGCGTCGGCTGCGAGACGAAGGCTGACGACACCGGTGACCAGACGCGTCACCTCGGCGAACGGGACCGGCTTCGCCCCACGCTCGGCCAGGTAGCCACGAAGCGCGTCGTCCAAGCGCTGGACTGCAGCCGCAGGGCGAGCGCCGTCGTCGGCCGGAGCCGCGGGAGACGTCGAGCTGAGCTCGCCGGAGCGCGTTCCAAAATCGACGGCGCGGGCGAGGTACTCAGCGCTGTCAGCGTACGCGTCGGACAGCGCTCGGCGCAGCGCCGCCCCCGCGCCGCGCGGCCAGAAGAGCGCTCCGACGAGGAGACTCACGGCACACCCGAGGGCAACGTCCTCTACCCGGTACAGGCCAACGCGCCATCCGGTGGGCGCGAGTATGTTGAAGAGAAACACCACCATCAGGGTGAATGCGGCTTGGCCGGCGACAAACGAGATCGCGGCGGGCGCTACTCCGGTGAGAAAGATCGCCAGCGGCAGCAGAAACCATAGGAGCGTCGTGTTGGTGCCGATCAGTGCCAGCAGCGCTGCCCCGAGGATGAATCCGGCGACCGTACCAAGCAGGGCACGAAGCGCGTTCTGTCCGGTGCTCAGCGCGTTCGACCGCAGCACGGACAATGTGCCAAGGGCCACCCAGAACGCGTGCTGCGCTCCGGTCCGGTCTGCGACGTAAACGGCGATACCCAGTCCGATCGCGCCGCGCACGCTGTTGTGCAGCCAGACCGAACGTCGATTCATATGCGCTGTCGCGCGTTTCCACGCCGCGGACAGGGTTGCGGGCAGGCCCTCGGGTTTGCGGCCAAGCAGTCGCTCCAGCCAGCTGCGCCGCTCGGCTGCTGCCGCGAGGTCGATATTGGCCCCGATGAGCGACACCGTAAAGCCGATCTCCTGCGCGTGAAAGCTCGGATCAAGGGATGTGACGAGCTCGCTCACCTGTGGCTCGACGACAGCTGGGCCGTGCGCGCCCGGCCCGCGCGTCGCCGGCAGGTCGGCCGTAGCCCTAGCTTCCGCCGTCCTCGTCGCGTCGGTCAGTTCGTCCAGGGCGGCGTGCAGAGCATCGCTGTTCCCGCCCGGCGGCTCGAGCAGATCTGCTCCCCGTTCGAGCACGGTAGCTGCGGCCACGAGGACCGCACGCGCTGCATGGCTAGCCGCGTTCTCGACATGTTGGGCGGGTCGCACGATGATGATGTTCAGCCAGTACAGGTCGTACACCAGGCGCCAGATCGCCCTCGCGCCAGTGTTCAAGCTGGTCGGCTGGTAGGGCGTGGCGAGGAATCCACGATGGAGCGCGGCGATCGCTTCGCTCGCCTCCGCGACGGTGCGGTTGTAATCGCGCGAAGCTTGCTCATCTTCGTCACTCATCAGGGACGCGACCCTCGCACGCATGCGCGCCGCCAGTGCCCTGCAGGCGGTGGGGGCGGCTGAGAGCAGCGTGCCGCGTGCCGGCGCCGGCCACAGCAGGCCGACGGCGAACAGCGAGGCGGCGCCCGCAATCGCCCAGCCCGCCAGCCGATCCGGCAGCGACGACACTCCTCCAGGGAGAGTTGAGGGCAGGATGAACGCGAGCAGAAGCGCTGTGCTGGCTCCCGCCAGGACAGAGCTGACGACGCCCACAAACAGGATCACGAAGCCGACGACTACCATCGTCACCGCCGCGAGCCAGGCACTCTGGGACGCCAAGGTGCCAAAGCAGATCAAAACGCAGCACGCCACCACGAGCGTGGCCTGGTTGCGCAGGCGCTCGAGCATCGGGCCGCGAAAGTCGGTCAGCAGCAGCAGCGCGAACGATCCAAACGCAGCGAACAGCGCCAAAGTCGGATCACCGATCACTTCGTCACCCACGGCGAACACGGCCGGCATCACGATTGCGGCGCGCCCGGCCCGACGCAGCGCGCCAAAGCCGGGATCGTGCCGGCCAAGCCACTGCTGTGGATGTTCGAACCTCAGTCTCATCTGAACGGCACATTCGCGCGTCCCGATGAGGGAGACATGAGAGCGCGCAACCGGCTCGCACTCCTCTCATCTCCAGCTCATCAATCTCCTGAAGTATCCACTCGCCACGCACACCACTCAACGAGGCAGGTTGCCAATGTCGACACGAACAACCAGACAAGACTCGCTTGAAGACCGCGCGGCAGGGGAGCCTGCCCTTGACGTGATTACCGACCCGCGAGGAAGCGCCGAGGATCGGCGACGCACGATGACCGTGCGCGACGCCACCTACGATTTGCTCCGTGCGTGCGGTCTGACGACGATCTTCGGCAATGTCGGCTCGACCGAGGAGACCTTCCTCAAGAACTTCCCCTCCGACTTTCGCTACGTGCTGGGACTCCAGGAGGCCTCCGTGGTCGCGATGGCCGATGGCTTCGCGCAGGCCACGCGCCAGCCGGCGCTCGTCAAAGTGCATACCGGAGCGGGTCTGGGAAACGCGATGGGGAGCCTCTTGACGGCGTTTCAGAACAAGACGCCGCTGATCGTCACAGCGGGTCAGCAGACCCGTGAGATGCTGTTGCTCGAGCCGTGGCTCACCAACGTGGAGGCCACCACGCTGCCTCGCCCGTGGGTCAAGTGGGCATATGAGCCCGCGCGAGCCCAGGATGTGCCCGCTGCGTTCATGCGGGCGATCGCCACCGCCCTGCAGCCGCCCTCGGGGCCCGTGTTCCTGTCGCTCCCGCTCGACGACTGGGAGAAGCCGTGCGAGGGACCGGCCGTCGTGCGTAGCGTCGCAACGCGCGTGGCACCGGATCCTGCGCGCATGAGCGAGTTCGCCAAGGCGGTTCGGCAGGCGTCCTCCCCGGTCCTGATCTACGGCGCGGCTGTCGCGCGGGGAGACGGATGGAGCGAGGCGGTCGCGCTGGCGGAGGCGCTGGGTGCCCCGGTGTGGGCAGCGCCGTCCTCTGAGCGCACCCCGTTCCCGGAGGACCACCCGCTCTACTGCGGCGGGCTGCCGTTCGCAACGGGACCGCTGGCCAAGCTGCTCGAGGGGCACGACCTCGCACTGGTCGTCGGCGCCCCGGTGTTCCGCTACTACCCCTACGTACCCGGTCCATATCTACCGGCGGGGCTGCGCCTGCTGCATATCTCTGAGGACCCGGCCGAGACCGCCCGGGCGCCGGTCGGCGACAGCCTCCTCGGCGACGCCGTCCTGTCGCTCGCGGCGCTCACGGAGCAACTTGCCGGTCACGCGCCGTCAAACGGGAAGCCGCAGCAGCGGCTCGAGCACCGCATGGCGTCCCACCCTGCCGCCAGCGAGAGCGGGTCGGCAGACGGCCGTCTGTCCGCTGCGCAGGTGTTCAGCGCCCTGAACGAGATTCGGCCCCCCCACGCCGTCCTCGTCGAGGAGTCCCCGTCCAACCTCAGCGACCTGCACAAGGCGTGGCCGATCACCGAGCCCAACACGTTTTACACGTTCGCCAGCGGCGGGCTCGGCTGGGACCTACCGGCATCGGTGGGCATCGCGCTTGCCGAGCGCGACTCAGGCCGCAACCGGCCGGTCATCGCGATCATCGGCGATGGCTCCTTCCAATACTCGCTGCAGTCGATCTGGAACGCCGCGCAGCTGCACCTCCCGATGTTGATCGTGATCCTGCGCAACGGGGAGTACGCGATCCTCAAGTCCTTCGCCGTGCTCGAGCAGACACCCGGTGTTCCCGGTCTCGATATTCCCGGCGTGGACTTCGTGTCGATCGCCAAGGGCTATGGCTGCGACGCCGCCCGTCTCGACGATCTCGATGCGATCAAGCAGGCTGCGACGACGGCGTGGGCCAAGGATGTGCCCACGGTTCTCGAGATCCCCATTTCGCCTCAGATCCCGCCGCTGATTTGAGGCGAGGGACGTCCGCTGGCAGGCGAGCGAACGGAAGGAAGCGCCAGCGCCAAGGCCCTCATGTCCCTCTCATCTGGCGCTGGGACGATCTCGCTCGTCGAGTTGGGAGCAGTACCAACGGTCATCCTTGTTGAGCCTGTAAAGGAGAAGGACAATGTCCACCACCATCCGTTCCACCGCTCGCGGACGGGATTTGCTCAGGGACCCGCGTTTGAACCGGGGCACGGCCTTCACAGTCGAGGAGCGCAACGCGCTGGGCCTTGAGGGACTGCTCCCGGCGAGCGTTCTAACACTTGAGGAGCAGGCGCTGCGCTCCTATGAGCAGTACGGGCGCCAGCCGGATGACCTGGGGCGCAACACCTTTCTCGCGGCGCTGCACGATCGCAACGAGGTGCTCTACTTCAAGCTGCTGCAGGACCACCTCGTGGAGATGCTGCCGGTCGTCTATGACCCGGTGGTCGCGCAGGCGATCGAGCGCTTCAGCCACGAATATCGTCGGCCGGACGGGGTGTATTTGTCGGTCGACGACCCGGATGGCATCGAGACCGCCTTTGAGGACTACGGCCTGGGCGCTGAGGATGTCGACTTGATCGTGGCCACCGACGCGCAGGAGATCCTCGGCATCGGTGACTGGGGCGCCAACGGAATGGACATCTCCATCGGCAAGCTCGCCGTCTACACGGCGGCAGCCGGCATTCACCCGGAGCGGGTGATCCCGGTCATGCTCGACGTGGGCACCGACCGTGAGTCGCTGCTGAACGATCCGCTGTATGTCGGTAACCGCCACAGCCGTACGCGCGGCAAGCGCTACGACGCGTTCATCGCGGCCTACGAGGAGTGCGCAAGCCGGCTCTTCCCGAATGCGCTGCTGCACTTCGAGGACTTCGGCCCCTCAAACGCGCGGCGGATTCTGAACGAGTACCGCGAGAAGGTCTGCCTGTTCAACGACGATGTGCAGGGGACCGGCGCGATCACGCTGTCGGCCGCGCTGGCGGGCATGCGGATCGCCGGGTCACGGCCACGCGAGCAGCGGGTGGTGATCTTCGGCGCGGGCACTGCCGGAACTGGAATCGCAGACCAGATCCGCGTCGTGATCGAGCGCGACGGTCTCGATCGAGACGCGGCCACGCGCTGCTTCTGGTGCGTGGATAAGCAGGGGCTACTGGTCGGCGACATGCAAGACCTGCGCGACTTCCAGGTCCCGTATGCGCGGCCGCGATCGGAGGTCGAAGGCTGGAAGGCCGACGAACGCGACGGGACGATCGGCCTTTCGGAGGTGGTCGCACAGGTGCATCCGACGATGATCGTCGGCACCTCGACGCAGGGTGGCGCGTTCACACAGAAGCTCATTGAAGACATGGCTGCACATGTCGAGCGCCCGATGGTGTTCGCGTTGTCCAATCCGACTGAGCTGATCGAGGCCAAGCCCGCCGACGTCATCAAGTGGACAGACGGGCGCGGCCTGGTCGGCACCGGCACTCCGTGGCCGGCTGTGCCTTACAGGGGCGTTGACTACCAGATCGGGCAGGCGAATAACGCCCTCATCTACCCCGGGATTGGCCTGGGCACGATCGTCGCACGCGCGAGCCGCGTCACCGACGGCATGCTGCTTGCGGCCGCGGAGGCGATCGCAAGCCTGGTCGATATCTCCCCACCCGGAGCCGGCGTGCTGCCGCAGGTCGAAAGCCTGCGCACGAGCTCGGCCACCGTCGCCGTCGCGGTCGCAGAACAGGCGGCCAGGGATGGTGTCGCCCGGGTCGAGTTATCCGATCCCGTTCAAGCCGTCCACGAGGCAATGTGGCAGGCCAACTACCCGAACCTGGAGGTTAATTGAAATGAGCGTTTCCACCGAAGTGTCACCGAAGATCCTCGACCTGCCGATTGGCCTCGACGCGACCGGTAAAAGACGCGAGTTCGACAGCCTCGGCAACGTCGATGTTCCCGCCGACCGCTACTGGGGCGCCCAGACCCAGCGAAGCCTCGAGCACTTCGACATCGGCAACGACCGCATGCCCAAGGAGGTCTACCACGCCTACGGTTATGTCAAGAAGGCGGCCGCCATCGTCAACACCCGCTCCGGCCGCATGCCGGAGTGGAAGGGGAAGCTGATCGAGCGCGTCTGCGACGAGGTGATCGCCGGGCAACTGGACACGGACTTCCCCCTGTATGTCTGGCAGACGGGCTCCGGGACGCAGTCGAACATGAACGTCAACGAGGTGATCTCAAACCGCTGCATCCAGCTGGTCGGCGGGACGCTCGGCTCCCAAGAGCCGGTGCACCCCAACGACCACGTGAACATGGGCCAGTCGAGCAACGACACGTTCCCGACGGCGATGCACATCGCGGCCTACCGGATGGCAACCGAGAAGACGATCCCCGCCCTCAGGCGGCTTCGCGACGCGGTCGAGCAGCGCTCGCGGAAATGGAGCGACGTGGTCAAGATCGGCCGCACCCACCTCGAGGATGCGACGCCGCTGACGGTCGGGCAGGAGTGGTCGGGCTACGTCGGTGCCCTGGACGACACGATCGCAGAGCTCGAGCACGCCACGCACGGACTGCTGAAGGTGGCGATGGGGGGAACGGCCGTCGGCACGGGTCTGAACGCTCCCGCCGGCTTCGGCCAAGAGGTCGCGGAGGAGATCGCGTCGATGACGGGCTACCCGTTCGAGACGGCGGCGAACAAGTTCACCGCGCAGGGCACGCTCGACAGGATCGTGCGGGCGCATGCAGGGCTGAAGGCCGCGGCCGTGACGCTGTACAAGATCGCCAATGACCTGCGCTGGCTCGGCTCGGGTCCGCGCACGGGCATCCACGAGCTGGTGCTGCCGGCCAACGAGCCCGGCTCCTCGATCATGCCCGGCAAGGTCAACCCGACACAGGCCGAGGCAATGCTGATGGTGTGCATCCAGATCTTCGGCTCCGACGTGGCGGTGACGATGGGCGGAGCCGAGGGCAACTTCGAGCTGAACGCCTTCCGGCCGATCCTGATCAACAACTACCTGCACTCTGCGCTGATCATGGGCGACATGTGCGACCACCTGCGGAAGTTCATGGTCGAAGGGGCAGAGCTAAACAAGCCGAAGCTCGATGAGAACATCGAACGCTCGGTGATGATGGTCACGGCGCTCTCCCCGATCATCGGCTACGACAAGGCCTCGGTCATCTCCCACTACGCGATCGACAAGAATCTGACGCTGAAGGAAGCCGCCCTGGCCAACGGAGTGAGTGAGGAGCTGTATGACCGCGTCGTCAACCCGCTCGCCCTCACCGAGGGTGGGTCGGCCGACCTGGCCACGAACGGGCATGGGAGTTGACATGACACAGACGGCAGCCGCGTCTCAGCGTGCGAATTCGGCCAACGGCGCCACGGGGGAGCCGATCGGCAAGGAGGCACTGATCGCATCCGTCGGAGGCCAGCGCGGCTATGCCGACTGGACCAACCCACACCACCGGCTGCGGCGGCTGCTGGCCGAGTTCATCGGCATGGCCGGGCTGACCTTCATCCTCTCCGGGGGGGCGGCCATCCTTGTCCGCTACGGCGGCCCGTCGCTTCAGTCCTGGGACAAAGCGTTGGTGCTGTCCTTGGTGTCGGGGTTGTGGCTGGTCGTCGCGGTGTACTTCCTCGGCGACATCTCGGCTCACTTCAACCCCGCCCAAACGCTGGCGTTCGCCCTGCGCAAAGACATGGACTGGGTGATGGCCTGCGCGTACTGGGTGGTGCAGTTCGGGGCCGCGGTGTGCGGCTCGCTGCTGGCGCGTGCGTTCTTCGGAAAGTACGGTCACCTCGCGGCAACGATGCCCCACCCCGGTATGTCCTGGCAGGCCGCCGGCTTTGAGGCGATCCTCACGTTTGGCCTCGTGCTGATGGTGCTCAACATGGCCAACGGACCGAAGCTGAATGGCCCCTACGTGCCGCTCGCGGTTGGCGCCTACATCATCGCCTGGGCCACGATGGGCGGACCGTTCGACGGCGCTGCGATGAATCCGGCGCGAGCCCTCGGGCCCGACGTGGCACTCGGCGAACTGTCGACCTGGTGGGTTTATCTCGTCGGGCCTTCGGTCGGCGCTGTCGTCGCCGTCGGGGTGGCGTACGTGTTACGCGGGCCGGCCAAGGCACAGGAGGCGCTGGCGGCCATGGGAACTCCGCTCGAGGAGGCCCAGCCCGTGGAAAGCACCAGCTAGGATTGAGCGCCGGCCGAGAGAAGGGCACTGTGAATCTCGAACAGACATTGGACAAGATCGTCGAGCTGGCCCGCGAGGAGCTTCACATCGTGCGCAAGCGCGCTGAGGAGAGGACCCCGGCTCGCGACCATGGCAAGGACTTCCACGAGGCTCAAAACGCCGCCGATCGGCTGGATCACTACGCCCACCAGCTCCATCGGCTGCACGACGACGAGTATCCCCGCGGCTGGCGGGACAAGAGCGCCCACGATCCCGAGTAGGAGTCGCCGGCCGGACGCCGCACGAACGTCCTCGTGCCCGGGCCGGACGCGCGGGTCGGTGCACGCTGCCACCGGCGCGAACGATGCAAGAGCATTCAGGCCGTCAGAGACGGGTGTTGCTCGACACACTGCGAGGAGGTCATGATGAGGATCGTTTTCGTGCACGGAGCATGCGTGAAGGACGGATCGTGGTGGTGGCACCGAACCGGTGAGCTGCTGGCCGAGCAGGGCCGCGCCAGCGAGGCGCCCGCCCTGCCGAGTTGCGGCGAGACGGGTGAGCCAACGGATGCGGGGGGACCCGGGCTGGCCGAGGACGTCGCCGCGGTCCGACACGTCTTGACCGCGAGCGACGAGCCGACCGTGGTGGTCGCCCACAGCTACGGCGGGATCGTCACCGCGGAGGCAGCGGCGGGCGTCGGGGCCGTGCAGCATCTGCTGCTCATATCGAGCTACCTGCCCGAGGTCGGGCAGAGCCTCTCCTCGTTCGGCGGGGAGGAGCCCGCCCCGTTCCTCGACATCGACCCCGAGGGCGGCACCTTCACTGTCCGACCGGACGCCTTGGCTGAGACGTTCCTGCAGGACTGCGACGCGGAGATCCAGCGAGAGGCCATGGACAAGACGGCGCGCCAGAGCCTGGCGGTTCTCGAGCAGCCGGTGCTGGCAGCGGCCTGGCAGCGCGTGCCCTCGACGTACCTCGTCTGTGCAGAAGACCGGGGCACCCCCGCCGA
>Ga0209038_10000035_pt1 | contig 35810 bp, 32 predicted proteins | sample BogFormECP03_OM3_FD_188237 | JGI IMG/M metagenome (GOLD analysis project Ga0209038, IMG submission 188237) | Bog forest soil microbial communities from Calvert Island, British Columbia, Canada - ECP03_OM3 (SPAdes) (version 2) | ecosystem: Environmental > Aquatic > Freshwater > Wetlands > Bog ...
CTTCGATAGCTTCCGCATTGCGAATCAGGATGCCCGCCTGCGCGCCGCGCCCGATACCAACCATGACGGACATTGGCGTGGCAAGTCCAAGCGCGCAAGGACAGGCGATGATAAGCACGGCGACCGCATTGACGATGGCATGGGCGAAGCGCGGCTCTGGGCCGAGCCAAGCCCAAACGATGAACGTCAACACCGCCACGGCCAGCACTGCCGGAACGAACCAGCCGGAAACCTTGTCAGCCAACGCCTGAATCAGCGCGCGACTGCGTTGCGCATCGGCGACCATCTTGACGATGCGCGCCAGCACGGTTTCACTGCCGACATGTTCGGTTTTCATGAGAAAACTGCCGGTGGTGTTGAGCGTGCCGCCGGTGACTTTGTCGCCTGCCGCTTTTTCCACGGGCATGGGCTCGCCAGAAACCATGGATTCGTCGACCGCGCTGGCGCCTTCGAGGATTACTCCGTCGACCGGAACGCTCTCTCCTGGCCGCACACGCAACCGGTCGCCCACCTTGACGGCTTCGAGCGGGACGTCTTTTTCTGCGCCATCCGCCGCGATCTCATGAGCTTGTTTCGGCGCCAAATTGAGAAGAGAGCGAATCGCGCCGCTCGTTTGCTGGCGGGCCCGCAGTTCCAGCACTTGGCCGAGCAGCACCAACGTGGTGATGACGGCCGCGGCTTCAAAATAAGTGGAGACGACTCCGTGCATGTCGCGGAACGATGCAGGAAATATCTGCGGAAAAAGCGTCGCCGCAACGCTCTCTAGGTAAGCGGCTCCCGTGCCCAACCCGATCAGCGTGAACATGTTGGGGCTGCGATTTACAACGGAAGTCCAGAAGCGATGGAAAAAGGGCCAACCGCCCCAAAGAACGACGGGAGTCGCGAGCACGAATTCCATCCAATTGATTGCGTTCGAAGAGAGCGGCAGTTTCAGTACGTCGCCGAACATTGCGAGGAGCAGGACGGGCAATGACAGCGCAGCACTCACCCAGAATCGCCGCTTCATGGAGTCATATTCGGGATCGGCCTCCACTTCAGCAAAAGCATCCATCGGTTCGAGCGCCATCCCGCAAATCGGACAACTTCCCGGCCCAATCTGCACAATCTCCGGATGCATCGGACACGTGTAACGCACACTTTTGCCTGCAGGAGAAGTCGCGTCGGATGCCACATCGGCAGAAGGCACGACATGTTCATGGTGCTCTTCGTGTCCATGATGCATTCCGTGAGCGGGATGGTCCGCTCCGGCCGGGGTGGCTATATCAGCTGCGCCGTGAGCAGCCAGGAACTTTTCCGGCTCCTTCTCGAATTTCTGTGCGCAACGCTGTGCGCAAAAATAGTAAGCCTGCCCGCCGTGTACGACTTTGGCGGCAGCCTTCTGCGGATCAACCATCATTCCGCACACGAGATCCTTCACGCGCGGCGACGAAGGGGGCATCGGCGAACCAGTATTTTGCGAAGGAGCCAAGGGAATCTGTTCAGCCATGACACTACGTTAGATGATTTGTGGTTACAACCAGCTACAAGCCGCTGTCCGACCTATTGAGTGCGGGAGCCTTGCTCCCTCTTTTGGTACCGTGCGCTGGAAAGAGCTTGCGCTTCGGACAGGCAGAAATAGAACACTACCTCACTGCCTCACTCTGCTCGTTCAGAATGATTGGTGACTCTCGGTAGAGTATCAGCATGCGCGAAATCCTTGCACAGGCTGGTATAATCCCGGCATGACACTCGTGGAAATCACTTACGAACTGCAGTCCCCGCTCACCAATCAGCAACTGGGACTTCTCGGCGAATTCTCAAACACCTACGGCCTGCGCCGCTTCCACTTCGACGAAAGCAAAAACCACCTCACGTTCGAGTACGACGCGTCGCGCCTACGCGAAACACAAATCGCCCACGTCCTCGGCCGCGCCACCATCGCCGTAACCCGCAAAGTCAACTAAACACAGCTTTTGTAGGACAGACACTTTTGTCTGTCCCACCCAATGGATGTATTTAATCGACCAGTTAAATAAGACGGCTTTTTTGTGGCCTGTATTTAACCGAACGGTTAAACAAAAGGCTGCTTGGCGGGTTGAAAAAGGCTGAAATAAGGCTCGCATTTAGCCGGGTGGTTAAATACAAAAGGCCTTGGGCAAAAAAATGGGGCCCCCGCTTGGGATCGGGGGCCCCGGAGAGTGCGTTTCGTTGTCAGTGTCGTTTTCACACCGACGCGTGGGGTCATCCATCCTAGCTTCCCTCTCAGAGGCAGGTGGGAACGAATTGTGAAAAATGCCGAGCAAGCCCCTTCCCCCTCGCTCGACTCTCTCCGCAACTCGTCATGTGAAACGCACTCATGCGCCTCTCTAATGCACGGCTTGCGCCAATATCCACGGGCTTGCCAACTTCATTGTAAGTACTTGATTAACAAATACTTGTCTTCGAAATGAGCTCGCTGGCCCCGCGTCAAATTCTTCCCACGATTTCAATTCGGAACCGCCTCGAAACTGAATCGGGAACGTGCACTGCTCTAATTAGTGTCAGCAACTTCCGCAGCCTAGTTCCAGGACCCAGGTAACAAGGATTTCGGACTCCCGGCGCTATGGGTTTTCCGTTGGGCCGCCCACAGACTCGCTCTATGCACTTGCCCACCAATAACTTAGCCCTCCGCAATAGGATCTTGCTCAGCATCGCCTCCCTATCGGTTTGTTTCCTAGGCTGCTCCCTGATCCTGTCTGCAAACACCCCGCCAGAGCTGCGCGCTGCGGCTGTCGGCACCTGCTATTGCCATTGCGCGGATGCGCTTGCTCACCGGAGTTGCGTGAAGATGTGCGACTCCGCGAAATATGCTGCGCGGGCGTGGGCGAATTCCTGCATTAAGCCGATGTTGCGGCTGCCGGTGGAGAACCACGATGCGGGCCCGCGCTTTCCGCGACTGGGCCGCAATGAAAGGGCGCAAGTCTCTGAGCCCGCGACAGATAAAACGGGAAACGCCGCAGAAAATTAGACCGCCGATTGCGTGTGGATCGCGGGAGCCGCGGACTGCTCTGTGCGCGCTTCCGACTCACCCAAAAGCTTCGCCAATATTTCAGGGATTTCAAAGATGGCGCGGTTATTTTGTGCGGCGACATTTTTGCGGAATTCAGCAAGTCTTGCAGGCTCAAGCATCTGGCGGACGCCGTCAGCCACTTCACGAAAACTGTGCAGCACGATACCTACGTGCTTCTCCGTCACCCATTCCGCGTTATAGCGCTCCTGCGGGAGCGTCCAGGCATTGCATTCAATCAGCACGGGCAGCTTGCGTACCATGGCTTCGGCGATGCTGCCGGGGCCGGGCTTGCCTATCAAAAAATCCGCGGCACGCATGAGCTTGTGAACTTCCTTTGTAAAACCAACAATATGCGCGGGCATTTTCCACTGGCGGGCACGCAATTTGGCGGCGAGCTGATCGTTGCGGCCGCAAATCAAGATGAGTTGCAGCGGCAGACCCGCAGCGTCTAATTGCTCTGTTATGTCGTACATAACCTTCGAACCATGGCCGCCGAAGAGGACAACCGCGGTGGGCAGATCGTTCCGCAAACCCATTTCGTTGCGAAGCGCGACTGGATCGACTTGGTCTTCCACATAAAAATCCGGACGCAGGATCATTCCTGAGACGGGGAAAACGTGCGCGTCGTCGTGGCCGAAGGAACGGGCTTGCTCGGCGGCTTTTTCTGTTCCGGCGATGACGTATTGCTCCTTGATTGGTTCGATCCAGAAACGAGGCGGAAAGTCAGCTAGATCGGTGATGAGTGTAACGAAGGGGCGGCCTGGATAAACCTTGCTCCAGCTTTCACTTATCTCTCGATTGAAGTGCGGAATGACGCTGACAAGCACATCGGCGGGATGTTCGCGCCAGAATTCAGCGAGCAGATTTACCATTGGTCCGTGAAAGATGCGAATCGTAAGTTGCAGCACGCGCAGGAGTTGTTTGCTTCCGAGGGTCCAGCCATTTTGCAGCATGATGTTGTATTGCTGCTGGATGCGGATGCCGGTCAGTTTGCGGAGGACGTCGAGGCGATCCGTAAGATCCTGAAATTGAACAAGTTCCACCTGCCAGTCACGGCCCTGTTGAGCCGCAATGGTCTGAAGAGCGATGGCGGCGTTGCGATGTCCGCCTCCACCGTCGTGGAAGACAACGTGGATTTTTTTCATGGGAAAGATTGTGCCATAGCTGAATAGTCGGCGCGAAGAGCATGCACCATGCCATGTGGATAACTAAACAAGTCCAATGTGTTCAAGGAGTTCCATCGACACATTTACGGACAATTCGCTGCTTCTTCACGGCCTGTTCATATCTCTGGTTAACAATAGTCTCATGCGCTGCGACCTTCACGTTCACTCCATCGCATCTGGCATGTGCCAAACTCCCATTTTCGAGCGGTTCTGCCGTGAATCGTACAACGACCCTGCGGAAGTTTACACCCGGTTGAAGAAGCTTGGGATGTCCATCGTAACGGTAACCGACCACGACTCCATTGATTCCGCGGAAGTTCTCCGGAAACACGCGGATTTCTTTCTGAGCGAAGAAGTGACCGTCAAGATGCCAGAAGGAACCGAGATGCACCTTGGAGTCTACGGAATCAGCGAGCGCGACCACATTGAAATCCAGAAGCGGCGTAAAGACTTCATTTCCCTGGTGATGTACCTGACGGAGAAGAAGCTGTTTTTCAGCGTGAACCATGTTTTCTCCGGGTTGACGGGACGGCGCGAAGAAGAGGATTTTTCGTGGTTTGCTTCATACGTGCCGGCGTTTGAGGCGCGGAACGGGCAGATGTGGCCTGCGGCAAACGAGAGCGCGGCGAGGCTGACCTCGAAACTGGGCAAGATTGCCGTCGGCGGCAGCGACTCGCACACGATTGCAGGCGTTGGACTTACGTACACGGAAGTACCTGGCGCGCGGACGGTGGACGAGTTTTTCACCGGCTTGCGAGCGGGCCGAGGACGAGTGCAGGGCGAGCACGGAAGCTACGTGAAACTGACTGCGGATGTTTTCAGCATTGTGCGGTCGCTGATCATGGAAAAGCCGTGGACTCTGGCACTCCTGCCGCTGGCAGTGCTGATTCCTGCGGTCACAGCGGGACACTGGGTTAACGAGATTCGCTTCTGCCGCAAATGGTCGGCAGCAGTGGAGAACGGGCAAAAGCGCCCGCGAATGCTTTGGGATATGGACTCGAGCCTCGAGGCAAACTGGGGCTAGATGGGCTAACACTATGGCCGTCGCACGTACAGTATGGGGATTCATCGAACGACGCGATCACCGCGTCATGCGGAGAATGAACCGCTGGCGTGCTCCGCGCTGGGTGCGCTTCTGGATGATCCTGGCCACGCGGATGGGCGACGGGTGGCTGTGGTACGGGCTGGGGATCATGCTGCTTCTGGACGGTGGCGCGCAAAAGTTCGCGGCGGTAGGAGCAGCGGGTAGCTCGGGAATCGTTGGTATTTTCGTCTTTAAAGCGTTGAAAAGACTGAGCCATAGGCCGCGGCCGTGCCAATTTGAGCCGCACTGCTGGTCGAAGGTTCTGCCTCCAGACCGATTCTCTTTTCCTTCAGGCCACACCATGTCGGCCTTCTCCATTGCGCTGGTGGTTAGCTACTTCTATCCGGGCCTTGAAGGACCGCTCTTCTTTCTGGCAATCAGCATCGCGGTTTCGCGGATCGTGCTGGGAATGCACTTTCTCAGCGATGTGCTTGCCGGGATGATTCTAGGCGTTGTGCTCGGCTGCGCTTCGATTACGGCCTTCGCTTCGCTTGGCTTGATTTAGAAAAGCTTGCCGGGTGTTTCGGCTCGGTGCGGGGACAGTGGAAACTGTGTTAGTGCGGTTGTTCCTGATTCCGAGAACGGCCAGACTCGGCGCCGTCCTAATTGCCGTTTGGATGGCCGGCGCCATTCTGAGCCACATTTTTGTGCTGGGTTATGGCTTGTTCTTTGTTAGTGCTCTGGCCACGTTTTTTCTTTCGGGTCTCTACCTCTTCCTCACCCGCACGCAATCAAACCTCGCCGCTTCTAATGGCCAGTCCGCAAAGGTCAAATAGTCTGCCCAGTGCAGGGCGCTTCCCACTTTGGACATCGTGACGGTTGGTCTGATGACTGGCTAACGCGGTTGCCGCCGATTTACCGAGACTGAGGGCTATCGCAGTTATCGGAGAATGGGGATGCCGATGCGGCTGGCACCGGAATGGATCTGAAGCATGAGCATGCGGAAGTAGGCGTCACGGCGGTAAGAAAAGGAGGCGCCATAGAGCTTCTGATGTTTTTTGCGAATGGCGTCCCAGGCGGGCATGCCATTTTTCTCGACGAATTCGACGACGTCCTGAGCGATTGCAGCACGGCCGCAGGTGTTGACATGTTCGCCGGGGAAGGTGATGCCGCCCGGGTTATGCTCGCCGTATACATCAAGGTACAGACGGAAACTCGCCTCCCAGTCGATTTCGAGGAGTTGCTGGGCCCTGGCCGTGCCGGTGGAGGGCGAGTCCGAGGTGAGGTCGGCGAGCTCGCTAGCATAGCCGCTGGCGAAGGCATATTTGATGGCAAGGACTCTACCGTCGTGATGGGCTTTGCCTATCTCGTAGAGACCGAAAGCGACCCAACCAATGAACGCGGCAGCGACGCCGACGACGAGGGTGGCAGCGCCAACCGCGGTGAGCGTGCCAGCTTCTTCGGCTATAAAAATGCCGCGGACAGCATTGGCGCCAGCTTGCAGAGCGGCGCGGCCACCCTGCGCGGCGGCTTGCGCGGCGACGCGCCAGCCAGGCCACGCGGGATTGGGAGAAAAGTTGAAATCGATCTGAGGCTCGATCGTGCCGCTGAAGCTCTCATGTTCCGTGACCTGAAAGTCGACAAGAGGAATGGCGTTCTTCCATTTGACACTTACAGAAAAAGGTTTGGACAAGTCGGCGTTAGCGGCAAATTCGATGGAAATGGGAATCTTGTTGGGAGTCCATTCGAGGCCCAGTTTGGACAATTCGCCGGGCTTGATGCCAGCTTTGAATTTCACTTCGCCAAACTTTTCCTTAAATCTGACTTCAAAATCGGCTTTGCCCTTATTCAAGGAGCCGGAGATTTTGGAATGGGAGCCGTCAACCTTTAGAGTGCCTTTGGCGACGATTTTGCCGCTGAGCGAAACGAGGACAGGAGAATAGGTAGGGCCGACTGGCTTGGTTTTGGGTAGCTCAAATTCGTACTTGAACTCTTCGTCGGGCAAGGCGAGCGTGGCGGGAATCGGAGCAAGCGCTGGTGCGGCTGGGCCGACCGTGGAAGACCACACCGGTGCGACGGGTGGTTTAGCGCCGGGAGGAAGAGGGGGAAGGTAAATGACGCCGGGGAAAGCATCGGTGGTGAACATCCAGTTGAGGTGATCGTGAGTTTCTCTTTTGCAGCCGACGCGATGTTGGAGATACCAGTTGATTTCTTCAGGAATGGTGGTGGCGAAGTTGAATTGGTTGAGATCGTGCTCGGACATGCCGTTGGCGCGGGCGATGGTGTCGAGGGATTCCCCGGTGGAGACCTTGTATTTGCGGCCGCCAGGGGGGAGATAGTTAGACGGGAGGGGATTTTGGGGGCGCAGTTGCTTGGCCACGTGATACTACTCCTCGGCGGGAGGATATTCGTGCTCCGATGCGGGCCATCGTGCCGGTTTCTTTGGCAAGCCGCTGGGATAGTTCTCTTACTCCCTGCCTTCACATAATTTGCCGCGCCTTCCGTTTTCAATCAATGCACCGCAGATAACCTCTTCGTGAATTCCAAGTGAACTAAAGTTCGGTCCAATGGACCGCAGGTTGCTAAACTTCGCTCGACGAAGAATTAGCGACTTGTGGCAATCTCGGCGAGGTTCAACGAATTTCCACTAAGCGCTGGTGGGCACAAAGCAAGCAGAATATGGTGTGATGAAGTTTGAAATTCGCAATACGATCTATTCGAGATCGGGCGGAGTTACCTTGGCAATCCAGGAGTCGTAGTCGGAAGTGAAGCCTGCTTTTTGCTGGAGGGCATGAACCTGGCGCTCGACCTCCCCCATCTGGCTGTCGGAAAGCTGTGGAATCACTTCGATTTGCTTCTCAATCGCGTTCACGGCGCTGGCGACTTGCTGTTGAGCACTGCCGGAGGGGGCGGCAGCATTTCCGTCGGCGCCCTCCAGGCAATCCACCACGCGCTTGGTCACCTTCTGGCTGTGCACCAGCGATACACGGATGTTTCCCTGTCCGGTGACCACGTTTCCGACGCCGAATACGCGCTCCATGTGGGTGTAGCGCGGCACATCCTTGCCGGCGAATGTGTAGTATTCGCCAGACATGTTGATGCCGGGAAGTCTCTCGGGCACGGAGCCAATGGAAGAAACGACCAGGGGCGTGCGGAGTTCGTGTTCGGAGCCGGGGATCGGTTCAGCCTTGCGGCCCTCGACTTTCGTTTCCGCCAGTTTCAGTCCAACGAGGCGTCCATTTTCGACCATGATTCCGTTGGTCACCCTGCGATCCTGGAAGCGAAACAGAAACTTGTCGCGCGCAATGCGCAACATTTTCTGCCGAACCATTTCCGTTTTTGCGGCCTGCTCCGGCGTGGCATTGTCGGGCGGCTGCGCCATCGGCATATCTTGTTCGCGGCGGCGATAAATCAAGAGGCATCCTTTTACGCCCAACTCTTCCGGCTTGATGCCATGCGCCTTGCAAACTTCGGGAATACCCTTTTCCAATTCATGCATGCTGGTCTCGATGCCGCGAGCCCTTAAAGCACGCTCGTAATTTTCGAGCTGGAGTACCTTAACCACGTCAATGGACGCCAAGCCGCCGCCCACCACTACGGCTTCGTCGGGCGTTTCATAACGCGGACCGTTGTAATCCTTTTCGTTTTTGTGGTTGTACCAGTAAATGAAAGGATTCTGATAAACGAGGCCTTTGCCGACGTACTGCTCTGCTTCCGGCACGCCCAAATCCCGGTCGCGCCACGCACCATTGGCGAGAATGACCGCCGAAAAGCCCCACTTCAAAAGTTGCGGGAGATCAAAGTCCCGGCCCAGCTTGGCAGAGGGGATGAAATACACATTCGGCTTCTTCATGCGCGCGTCGATTCGAGCGTATTCCTGTTTGCGCTGCTCGACATGCCAGCGCGGCAGGCCGTCTTCGATCTTGCCGTAGGGACGCGTGTTCTGGTCGAACACGGCGACTCGAATTCCGCTATCCGCCAGAATCTCCGCCGCCACCGAGCCGGAAACCGCACCGCCGATTACCGCCACGAAATGACGCCCAGGATTCGTCATATACCTGCCTCCCCGCGCATTGGAGCGCGATTGTACAACGCAAGGCGTCCTAACGCACCACCGAGGGCTTCGATGCCTGTTTGCAAAACCCGCCCCTGGTGGATGCTCTTACGGGACACGGGCATGGCCCCATTCTGCCGCGGCGCCCGTGTTAGCGCTTGTTTACCGCGAGCCATGGGATGCCGCGGTAGGAGTCCGCCACCATCCAGGCGCCGGCCGTCAGCGCAAAAGAGATGACGGTCTCGCTCCAAAGGAAGGCGTTTTTGGTGCCTGCCGCCACGATGGGTACCCACACTAGAAGCGCGAATATGCCCATCTGAAACGCCGAGAGCGCGGCGGCAAGCCGTGCAAACACACCGATGAGCACCCCCACGCCCGCGGCGATGAAGGCACAGCCGAAAAAATACGCCCAGAACAGGTGCCAGGGCAGCCAGCGCGGCACCAGCCCGGCGGTCTCTTTAACATAGGAGAAATGGGCCACGCCGAAGGGGATCATGGCTAGTCCGTAGAACACCCTCGCGATGCGCAGACCCTTGTCGCCGATGGCGAAACCGAAGTGCTGCTTGTCCCAGTCAACTGCGAACCAGGCATACAGCACCCAGGCCCCTGCAACCATCACCGCGGTCTCACCGATTCCTGACCAGGTATCTTGTGCGGCTGGCGCGAGGAAGATGCCGCGCACTCTGAACAGCAGCAACCAAAGCAGGAGATAGGCGAGCAGCACGCGGGCAGCGAGAACGGCTGCGCGCTGCCAGAGGAGGGCTATGCCAGTTGCCAGGGAGATGAAGGCACAGAGGTAGGTCAACACCTCGCGTGCGAGCTCACCCTTGGGTACGGGCTGCCATACTCCGGCGAAATCACCTCGGGTCAGGCCCACGATTCCAAGGGCTATCATGGTCGCCGCAAAGACCGCATGACCCACGCTTGCGATGCGCATCGCTCTACCTCCGCTGCCCTATCCTTCGGTGATGTTCAGTTCATCGGGCACAGGCATCCCTTATATGCAGGATGCCGACCAGCGGCGAAATAATATCATCGGAAAATTGAAAAGGGAGCCGGTGGCAAATGTTGCGCCTGATGGACGGCGCGGACAACTTGGACCGCCGAGGAGAGAGCAATGCGGGCAAGCTTTTGAGATCTCAAAAGCGGGGGCAGGGCTCCCACACTCCAAAAGAGCGAACTCAAAAAGATTTGCACCCTTTGCCTAGCGGATATACTCCAAAGTGGCGCTAAACTAATCGCAAGAACTTTGCGATCTTCATCTTTCAGGGACGAGAAGGGGGAAAAGAACATGGGAATACGTCCACCATTGCCTCCATTTACCCGCGAAACTGCTATTCAAAAGGTGCGGCTTGCGGAAGACGGGTGGAACTCGCGCGATCCGGAGAAAGTGGCGCAGGCGTACTCTCCGGATTCCCACTGGAGGAACCGGGCAGAGTTCGCGAACGGAACGGCGGAAATCGTTGCTTTCCTGACGCGCAAGTGGAAGAGAGAATTGGACTATCGGCTCATCAAAGAGATGTGGGCTTTCACCGAAAATCGTATTGCGGTGCGCTTCGCCTATGAGTGCCACGATGATTCAGGAAACTGGTACCGATCCTACGGGAACGAGAACTGGCAGTTCAATCCGGATGGATTGATGCAATGGAGATATGCGTGCATCAACGATCTGCCGATCAAGGAAGCGGATCGCAAGTACCATTGGCCGCTCGGCCGACGCCCGGACGATCATCCGGGATTAAGCGACCTGGGACTCTAACGCAATTTCCGGCGGATCGATTCCAAAGAGGTGAAGTGCAGCGGGGCGACGGACTGTGGTGATTACGTCATCGCTATCCGCAAATGAAATAGTGGGAATCAGACCGTGTCGCAACTAAAGGACAGAAGTTTTTTTTCCTGCCGGCGTCCACTTGTTCAGTGATGCACGTTGGCCGAGCCAATCCCGAAAATCTGCTAGAGAGGCTTGGGATGAGCCATGAGGGCTTCACGGAACGCGGCTAGATTGTTTTTATCTATGATTGCAGTGCCGGTGTCCACCCATGCGGGCATCGGGGCTGCCGGCGCGGTTCGCCAGTCTTTGAATTCGTGGACGGCGTTGTGATGCAGGTCGTCGGCAAATTTTAGTCCGTAATAGGCCATGAGGTAAGGCTTCTGCGCGACCGTCGCAGTGATAGCGCCTTTTTCCACAAAGTCGAGCGTTTCGGGATCTTTGTCGAAAGAGACGATGGCGATCTTGCCGGTCATGTCCGTGCGATGCAGAGCTTCCGCCACGCCTGAACCGCCGGAAGCTTCGAGACAGATTACGCCGTCAATCTTTTCTTTTTTCGCGATGAGGGCGGAAATTCCGTCGTTGGCGGCGCGGGGATCACCCTTGTCGTCGATGGTCTGGGCGATCTTCATGCCAGGATACTTCTTAAGAGCTTCCGTAACGCCGCGCACGCGTTCGTCGAGATTGGGCTGACCGGGGACGGTGACGATGACGATCTGGCCCTGGCCCTTGAGAATGTCGGCCATGCGCCTGGCGCTTTCCTGACCGGCACGAAAATTGTCGGTCCCTACAAACATGACGCGATGAGAATCGGGAGCGTCGGCATCGATGCAGATGACGGGGATGCCCTGGAGCACCGCGGCATCAATGGCGGGTTTCAGCATCTCCTGGTTGGTGACGGAGACGAGAATTCCAGCGGGATGCAAAGCAGCGGCTTTCTGAAAAGAATCGAGTTCCTCTTTTGGCGAGAAGGTGGCAGGGCCGTCCATTTCCGCTTTGACGCCCATGCCTGTGGCAGCATCTCTCAGGCCGGCTTCGGCTTCCTGCCAATAGGGCAAGTTAATGTTCGCGGAAATGAGGTAATACTGCTCTTCCTTCTGGTGATAGGGTTCCTGACAGGCTGCCAGAGTTGCGCCAAGGACTACAGCAACGAACGCCATGCTTTTGGCGGGGAGTTTCATGGGAGGTCTCCTTTGAACGAAATACCAGCTCGGGATCGGAGAAAGCAAAGAGACCCGAACGTTCAGCGGCAAGAGGGTACCATAAGCGCGGCAGAGGGCAACTGGTGTGGCGGTCAAAAGTGGGGCGGTGGGTTAGAGTGAAAACGGACTCGGAGTTCTGGGGGACTAGGAAGTGGCGAGTGACGAGTGGTTAGTGGCGAGCAAACCCAATATGGCGGCTGCTCAGAGCGCGAGGCCGTCGGAATTGGTTTTCCTCTTGCAGGTTTCTCGGCCCGGGCTTTGGAGCACGACGGCGTTGTTTTATTTGATGCCGCTTGGGCATGCGGACTTGCTGCACTCGCGGGTGCTTTGGCTGGGGCTTTTTTATGTGCTTTTTCCGCTGGGATTTCTTTTGTATGGCGTGAATGACATTGTGGACGCCACGGCGGACCGGCTGAATCCGCGCAAGGGAACTTTCTTGTTTGGATCGCTGGGGGCGGCGGAACAGCTTGCGGCTTTGCGGTGGAAAATTGCCGCGGTGCAGGTTCCGTTCCTGGTTATTTTCTTTGTGTTCGTCGGACCCCGAATTTTGCTTTGGCTTGCGTCTTTACTGCTGGCCGTCGGGATTTATAATGCGCCGCGTTTGGGATGGAAGAGCCATCCGCCTTTTGATGTGCTGATCCAGGCGAGTTATTTGCTGATTTTCGTTTTGAGCGCCTGGTTGAACGGGGTGGCTCAGCTGCCTTGGCAGACATTTTTGTTTGGGGCGCTGTTCGCGATGCACTCCCATATTTTTGGCGAAGTGATGGATATTGAGCCGGACCGTTTGAGCGGGCGGCGAACTACCGCGACTTTGATTGGTGCCGTGGCTTCGAAATTTTTGATTGCGGGGATTCTGAGCGTGGAAATCGGGCTGGTTTATTTTTTCTTTGGAGATTTGGTTATTGCCGGATTTCTTGGCCTGGGAGTTTTGTGGTTTTTGGTGGATGCCACACTCGTTTGGAAGAATCGGCCTTATAGTGCTGGCGAAATGCGCCTTTTTATGTGGGGCTGGAATGTGGCTTCGTTCGCCGGGATGTTCTGGAATTGGTCGAACGGCAGCTTGACGCATGTGCGGCACGTTGCGGGACTTTGAGCGTGCCGAGCCGATACATTCTCGAAATTAGCGTGGAGAGCGTAGCTGCGGCTGTGGCGGCGGAGCGTGGCGGTGCGGACCGCATCGAGTTCTGCAGCAATGCGCGGAAGGGGGGAACTACGCCGACGGCGGAGTTAATGCGGGCGGTGCGCGATTGCCTGCGGATACCCATTTTTGTGATGAACCGGCCGCGCGCGGGGAACTTTGTCTATTCGGAGGCGGAGTTTGATGCGATGCAGCGGGATGTTGAGACCGCAAAGAAACTTCGGATGGATGGGATTGTTTTGGGCTTGCTGATGGCCGACGGACGCGTGGACATTGTGCGCACGCGGGATTTGATTGAACGCGCAAGGCCGCTGCCGGTTACGTTTCATCGGGCTTTCGATGAATGCGGCGATTTGTTTGGGGCGCTGGAGGATGTCATCAAGACGGGAGCTACGCGATTGCTTACTTCGGGTGGAAAGCCAACGGCGCCTGAGGCGTTGGCGATGCTGGGAGAATTGGTTAAGGCGGCGGGCGAACGGTTGATTGTTTTGCCGGGGAGCGGGCTTCATGCGGGGAATATTTGGGAAGTAGTGAAGAAAACAAGGGCGCGGGAGTATCACGCTGGATTGAGTTCCGTGGTGCCGCAGCCCGCGGAGAACATTGAGACGTTTGAGGAAGAGGTATGGAAGATGGCGGGTGCATTGGCTGACTGGGAATGAGGCTGCGTTAGGATCTACGGAGTTCGATCTAACCTCGATACTTCCAAAGAAGGGCACGATGTATCGTACCCCCACAAGTAAGATGAATTAGGGTTCGGGTGTCGAAGAGGGGGCTCTGCGTTTTTGTAAGTGTTGCTGATAAAGGACTTAGCTGCGCCGCAAGTCCTTTAGATGCAACACTTACGAGATGGCCTGTTAACTGTTGCATCTAAAGGATTTAAGCTTGCTGTAGCACTGCAAAAGCGGGATGTACTGCGGGAGCGATGCTACGGCGGAAGAGAGCACGGTGTACCTGCGAATCAGGTTGGTACGATGGGAAAAGAAATAGGGCGGGGCAAGCCCCACCCCTACCGTGGCGGTGAAGACTGATCAGGCCTTTTGGGCCTGGCGGCGAAGGAAGGTTGGGACGTCCAGATCGTCCGCGGGGACTTCGTGATTTACGTCGCGGATATTTTGTTGGACCTGGTGGACTACGTTGGGCAGCGTTTGTTGTTGCGGGACCGGTTCCTGGACTTCACGGCCGGCTTTCCAGGTCTTCGGCATAAAGGATGGCTTTTGGACGACGTTCTTTTTGTTGGCTTCCTTGAAGCCCGCGGCGATTACCGTGATTTTTACGGCGTCTTTCATCGAATCGTCCATCACGGCGCCGAAAATGATGTTGGCGTTTTCGTGGGCGGCTTTTTGGATGACCGAGGAGGCTTCGTGGACTTCGTGCAGCGTGAGGCTGGAGCTGCCGGAAATGTTGATGAGAATTCCTTGCGCGCCTTGGATGGAATTGTCTTCGAGGAGCGGGCTGGAGATGGCGCGATTGGCGGCGTCAATGGCGCGATTTGTTCCGGTCGCGATGGCTGTGCCCATGACCGCGTAGCCCTGGCCGTGCATGATGGCTTTCACGTCGGCGAAGTCGCGATTGATGATGCCGGGTACGGTGATGATGTCGGAGATGCCTTGAACGGCTTGGCGGAGGATGTCGTCGGCGATGCGAAAGGCGTCGAAGAAGCTGGTGCCGCGCTCGACGGTGTCCATCAGGCGCTCGTTGGGAATCACGATCACCGTGTCGACGCAGCCGATGAGTTCCTGCAAAGCCTGTTCCGCTTGCAGCATGCGGCGTTTGCCTTCGAAGGCAAACGGTTTGGTGACAACAGCGACGCTTAACGCTCCGAGTTCGCTGGCGAGCGAAGCTACTACGGGCGCTGCGCCGCTGCCGGTGCCTCCGCCGAGGCCGGAGGTGATGAAAATCATGTCCGAGCCTTCGAGGGCTTCAATGATTTTCTCGGTGTCTTCGAGGGCGGCTTTGCGGCCGACTTCGGGATTGGCGCCAGCGCCGAGTCCCTTGGTGAGTTTCGCGCCGAGCTGCAGTTTTGTGGGCGCTTGCGACAGCTTCAGCGCTTGCAGATCGGTGTTGGCGGTGATGAATTCCACGCCTTCGACTTTGGCGCGGATCATGCGGTTGACGGCGTTGCATCCGCCGCCGCCTACGCCTATGACTTTAATCTTCGCGGGCTGCAGCTCCTCGCTGAAGCTCATGCGAATGCCTGCATCTTTCGTAGTCATACGTCCCTCAGCCTTCTCCACGTTTGCAGCGTTGCGCTCGGGCAGGGTCACGAGGCACCGGCGAACATGGACTTCAATTTGGAAACAAAATTTCCGGTGCGCTGCTGGGCAGTGCGCCGGGTTTTCGCGCCGTACATTACTAGACCAACCACTGTGGCATATTCCGGCTGGGCTACCTGTTCGGGTAGATCAGCCAAGCCCTTGGGTTCCGCAATGCGGACTGGGAGATGGAACGATTGCTCGGCCAGATCGATCAGGCCGTTGAGACGCGCGCCGCCGCCAGCCAGCACAAATCCTGCGGGAATTTGGCCGTCGAGGCCGGCGCGTTGCAGATCGTCGCGAATGAGAGAGAGCAACTCCATCGCGCGCGGTTCGATGATGTCCGTGAGCATGCGGGCGAAAATTGTGCGCGGGGGACGATCGCCTACGCTGGCGATTTCGATGGAGGCGTCTTCGTGAAGCAGCGAAGCGGCTGCGCAGCCGTGGCGGCACTTGATTTTTTCGGCTTCGGGGATGGGAGTGCGCAGGCCGACGGCGAGATCGTTGGTGAAATGGTCGCCGCCTACCGGGACTGCGCCGGTGTGGCGGACGACGCCGCCGCCGTAGACGATGAGTTCCGTCGTGCCGCCGCCGATGTCGATGAGGCAGCAGCCTAGTTCGCGTTCATCCTGTGTGAGGCAGGCTTCGGCAGAGGCGAGAGGCTCGAGGACGGTGTCGTTGACCAAAATGCCCGCGCGATTCGCTGCGGTCACCAGATTTTGCGTTGCGGCAATGGAAGAAGTCACGAGATGGACGTTGGCTTCGAGGCGTTGGCCGACCATGCCGATGGCGTCGCGAATGCCGTCCTGAGCATCCACCATGAACTCGTGCGGGAGGACGTGGAGGACTTCGCGGTCTTCCGGAAGCGTGATGTTGCGGGCGGCATCGATGGCGCGGCGGACGTCGTCGCGTTCGATGTCGCGCGCGCGAGTGCCGAGAGTTATGCCGGCGCGGCTGTTGACGCCGCGAACGTGGCTGCCGGCAACGCCGATCCAAGCGGATTCGACGGGCACGTTAGCGACGCTTTCCGCTTCTTCGACGGCGCGGCGAATAGAGCTGACCGTGGAATCGAGATTGACGATGAGCCCTTTGCGCAGGCCCTTGGATTCGGCTGCGCCCAGCGCCAGAAATTTTACTTGTTCTTCGTCGACTTCCGCGATCAGCGCGGAAGTTTTCGTGCTGCCGACGTCCAAACCTATGATGTAACGATCTTTTTTTGCCAAGCCGCCGCCCCCGCCGTGGTGCTCTAAATTCTTAGACTGCTAATTCTTCAACTTCGCGGAATTTGTGGTGCTATCTGCGTTCACAACGACCTGCCGCGAATATTGCAAATCGATCGATTGCACGTGTCCGGCGTTGGCCTGCCACTGTGCGAAATTTTCTACCAGCATGCGGTACTTGCCGCTGAAATCGCCGGAGCCGAAGTGAATCGTTACCGCTTGCGAATCGTTGCCATTGGCCAGGCCGGTCATGACCACGCGCAGGTCTTTTGCGTTCGAGAGATCGACTTCGCTAACGCGGTCTGCTGAACCGGAGCGCACCAGGCCGGCGTCTCTCAAGAATTCCTGGTAGGTTTCCATACGCTTTTCGCGTTCTTCGCGGGGCATGCCCTCTGGAAGGCCGGTTACGATGGGGAAATGCAGGTCTTCGCCGTCGGGGCGGTCGAGAATCACGCCGTGGGCGTCAATCAGGGCGAGGTCGGTGCCGTTGCGCAAGAAAGCGATTGGCGTGCGTTCGGTTAGTTCGACGCGGATGCGGTTCGGCAGGATGCGCATTACGCTGGCGGATTCGACCCACGGCATTTGCTCCAGTTCGGTGCGCCGATCATCGAGCGAAATGCGCAGCACGCTGCGGTTGTGGTCGTGCGCGAACGGTTGAAGGACGGCTTCGCGGCTTACGATGTGGTTGCCCAGCAACTCGATCTGATCGGATTTGAGCAGAAGTACTTGCGGTGAATAGAGTAAGAAGCGTCCAGCGACGATGACCATCGTCACGCCTGCGGCACAGATGACGGTCCACACGAACACGCGGCGATAGAACTGCCAAGTTCTGCCGCCAAACTTTCGGCGGCGAATTTCGAGCGGCTTCTGGCGGCGGAGATAGCGCGGCTCTTCGTCGGCGAGCAGTTCCGGCCGGTAGGACTCTGCTGCGGACGCGGCAGCCTGGCCCCGCTGCATGGCTTTTACGCGTTCCACAGCACAACCTCGAACTCGAGAATCACACCGAAAGATTTTTGTACCCGCTCGCGGACGTCGGAAATCAGGGCGAGCATGTCTCTTGCGCTAGCTTTGCCAGCGTTTACAAAGAAATTGGCGTGGCGGTCGCTGACGCGAGCGTCGCCCACGCTGAGGCCCTTGAGGCCCAACTCATCCATCATGCGGCCTGCGGAAGCGCCCGGAGGATTTTTGAAGATGCAACCGGCACTCTTTTGCCCGAGCGGCTGGCTGGCACGCCGCTTTTCGTTGCAGATGCGAATTCCTTTTAAAATTTCAGGGTACGGTTTGGAGGGTAGTTCCAGCTTCACTGCCAGCATCATATCATCAGGCGCAAAAGATGTGTGCCGGTATTCGAAAGAAATTTGATCGCCGCGCAGGGTTTCGATTTTGCGGTCGGCGGAGCGGTAGAGCTTGACTTCACGGACATAGGTGCCGATTTGCATGCCGTAGGCACCGGCGTTCATGCGCAGGGCGCCTCCGACGGTGCCGGGGACGCCGATGAGACCTTCCATGCCGCCAAGATCGTTCTTTGCGCAGTAAGTGACGGTGCGGCCGAGGTCGGCGGCGGCATCTACCTGGGCAAGATTGCCTTCGAGGACGATGTCCGGCTTCGGAGCGGCTAGCTGTAGGACGACCCAGAGGAGTTCGCCGTCACCGACGAGCAGATTTGAGCCGCCGCCTAAGAATTTGTGGGGGACGCCTTGGGCATCGAGGAGGTTTAGCAGGTCGGGGATTGCTTCGTGCTTCTGGATGCGCAGTAAGTCCGTGGTGCCGCCGATGCCGAGCGAGGTGAGTTCGGAGAGAGATGTACCCGGTTTGAGCTGGACGCCCAAGTCGGGCAACGCTGCGACGATTTTGGGGTCCTCAATGCGCATGATGTGTCGGATATTCCGTTCCCAGGAGGAGCATCAATTCATTGCTGGCGCGGCTGACGTTGCCTGCGCCGATGGTCATAACCGCGTCGCCGGGACGCGCCTCTTTTAGCAGGAACTCGATGCCGGCCTGCATGGAACGGAAATAGTGCACATTTTTATGGCCGGCTTCGCGGATGGCTCCGGCAAGAGCTTCGCTGGTTATGCCGGGAATGGGGGCTTCGCTCGCGGCGTAGATGTCCATCAGCACGAGGATGTCGGCTTGATTGAAGGCACGGGAGAATTCGTCCCAGAGGTGCTGGGTGCGACTGAAGCGGTGCGGCTGAAAGAGGACCAGCAGGCGGTTGAATTTGCAGCCGCGGGCGGCTTCGAGCGTGGCGCGGATTTCGACGGGGTGATGGCCGTAGTCGTCGATGACCGTGACGTCGTTCACTACGCCCTTGATGTCGAAGCGGCGGCCGACTCCGGCGAACTTCGCGAGGCCTTCGCGGATGAGGTCCGAAGGCACGTTTAGATAGAGAGCGACGGCGGCAGCGGCTGCGGCATTGCGGACGTTGTGGATGCCAGGCGGATGCATCAGATGGAACAGGCCGAGGTCTTCGCCTCTGAAGGTGAGACGGAAGTCGCTGCCGAGGCCTTCCAGTGTTATGTCGCTGATGACCAGGTCGGCCTGGCTGGACGTGCCATACGTGATGATGGGGCGCTTAACGCTGGGAAGGATGGCCTGGACGTTAGGCTCGTCAAGGCAGAGGATGGCGGCGCCGTAGAACGGGACGCGGTTGACGAACTGGATGAAGGCACCCTGAATGTCTTCAAGCGAGGTGTACTGATCGAGGTGCTCGCGGTCGATGGTGGTCACGACGGCCACGACGGGGGCGAGCATCAGGAAGCTACGGTCGCTTTCATCGGCTTCCACGACAAAGTATTCGCCTTTGCCGAGGCGAGCTGTAGTACCGGCTTGATTCACGCGGCCACCGATTACAAAAGTCGGGTCGAGATGCGCGGCGTTTAGAACGGAAGCTATCATCGAGGTCGTGGTCGTTTTGCCGTGAGCGCCCGCTACAGCGATGCCGTATTTGAGGCGCATCAATTCAGCAAGCATTTCGGCGCGGGGGATGACCGGGATTTTTCGCTTGTGGGCTTCGACGACTTCGGGATTGTCCTGGCGGATCGCCGAGGAGGTTACGACGACGTGGGCGCCTTCGACGTTGATTGCTTTGTGGCCTTCGTGGATTGTGGCGCCGAGATTTTGCAGGCGCTCGGTGATGTTAGAGGGCTTGGTGTCGGAGCCTGAAACGGAATAGCCCAGTGTCAGCAGTACTTCGGCGATGCCGCTCATGCCGATGCCGCCGATGCCCACCAGGTGAATGCGCTGAAAGTTTCGAAAAGAGACCATCATGTTGTTGCCCTCTGGCGATTTGCTTGCACGTTGGCGGCCTCTTCGATCAAGTTGACTATGTCGCTGGCAGCGGTTGGGCGGGCAAGTGCGCGCGCTGCGGCTGACTGCTTTTCAATTTGGTCCGGCTGGTCGAGCAGCGAGAAGATTTCGTTCGTCAAGCGCTCGGCGGTTAGTTCTTTCTCAGAAATCAGGCGGCCTGCGCCTGCTCGCTGCATTTCCTGGGCGTTGCGCAACTGGTGGCTGTCGGTGGCGGCTCCGAAGGGGATGAAGATGGCGGCGCGGCCGGCGGCTGCGATTTCCGCCGCGGTGATGGCTCCTGCTCGGCAAACAATTACGTCGGCCCAGGCAAAGCGTTCGGCCATGTTGGTGAGGAAGGGGACGACCTCCGCGTTGATTTCGCGCCGCGCGTAGGAGGTGCGAACAGCATTATAGTCGCGCTCGCCGGTTTGATGCACGATGGAGAGGTCGGTTTTGCGGGAAGCGAGGAGGTCCATGGAGTCTACAAACGTACGGTTGATCGGGAGTGCGCCCTGGCTTCCGCCGGTGACGAGCAGACGAAATGGCTTTTCGAGCTTTCGAGGAGCGATTGAGAAAAATCCTGGACGGACCGGGCAGCCCGTTACGACAGCCTTTTTTCCCCAGGAGTGTGCAGAAATTTCATAGCCGGTGGCGATGCGTTTGGAAAGTTTGGCGAGGAGTTTGTTGGTCAGGCCAGGTTCGGCGTTTGGTTCAAAGATCACGTTGGGGATGCCAGTGAACCACGTGGCCAGCATGATGGGGCCGGCGGCGTAGCCTCCTACGCCGAAGGCTGCGATTGGTTTGTGCTTGCGGAGGACGCGGCGGGCGTCGAGCATCGCTGGGGCTAGCATGGCGAAGTTTTTTACGAGCGTGGCGCCGCCTTTGCCTTTCAGACCGGCTACCCGAAGAGTTTCCAGGGGCAGGCCTGCTTGGGGCACTAGCTTCATTTCGATTCCGCGTTCTGTTCCTACCAGCACGACTTCTCTTTCTTTGCCGCGTGACAGCCACTCTTGCGCGATGGCGATGGCGGGAAAAACGTGACCGCCTGTGCCACCGCCCGCGATTAAGAGCTTCATGGCTTACGCCCGAGTGTAGGGGCGCAGCATGCCGCGCCCCTACAAAGATAGCTCCTGCGCCGCATCACGTTTCTGTGGCCTGCTGGCTGATATTCAGCAGGACTCCTGTCGCCAGCAGCATGACCAGCAGGCTTGAGCCTCCGTAACTTACGAAGGGGAGCGGGATGCCTTTTGTTGGCACCATGCCAAGGACTACCGCGAAATTGATTAGAGCTTGGCTGAGAACAAGCGCTGTAATTCCCAGGGCGAGAAGGCGGCCGAAGCCGTCCTGGGCGTTAAAAGCTGCACGGAGACCACGCCAACCGTAGACCAGGAACAAGGCAATCACCAGCATCGCGCCGATGTAGCCGAGCTCTTCGCAAATTACTGCGTAAATAAAATCCGTGTGGGCTTCCGGGAGGTAAAAGAGTTTTTGTTTGCTCTCCATGAGGCCGACGCCGGTGAAACCGCCGGAACCCACGGCAATGAGGGATTGCGTCAATTGAAAGCCTGCGCCTTGCGGGTCGGAGCCGGGATCGAGAAACGACATGATGCGCGCCATGCGGTAAGGAACGAGAATAATAGAGAGAATGAACGTGGGCAGAGCCACGGCTGCGCCTGCGGCGATCCATTTCCAGGAGAGGCCTGCGGTTAGGAGAATCGCGGTAGCCACAAGAACAATGTCCACTGCGGTGCCCAGGTCGGGTTGCATCAGAATTAAGCTCACGCAAATCAGTACGGGCCCGGCTGCGGGGAGAATGGTCTGGAGAAAATCCTGTTTGCAGAACTCCATTCCAGTTTTGGCGCGGCGCTTCTGATCGAGGAACCACGCCAGATAGAGGATCACTGCGAGTTTCGCTAATTCAGATGGCTGAATTCCTGCCGGGCCAAAACGAATCCAGCGGTGCGTGGCGTGGGATTTATCGAGAAAAAATGTCCCGACGAGAAGGAGAAGGACGACGCAGACCGTCGTATAAACAACCGCGGGCTCGCGCAAGCGGCGATAGTCGGTGCGCATCAGCGCGAACATGCCGAGGAGGCCGAGGACCAGCCAGGCGGCTTGCCGGATCAGAAAATAGTAGGAGTGCGTGTACTCTTTTTCGGCGGTGACAGCGGAGGCGCTGAAAATCATCACGGCTCCCAAGAGGCAGAGCACCACAGTCGCACCAAAAAGCCATTTGTCGATTTCGAAACGTCTCGGCACGTTCGCTCACCTTTTCCTGGAAGTCGCTCCGGCAGCTTGCTTTTCAAGCTGACGGACTAAATCTTTGAAGGCCCTGCCACGGTGCTCATAGTTTTGGAACTGGTCGAAGCTCGCACAGGCTGGCGCGAGCAGGACTACGTCGCCGGGTTGCGCTGCGTGGGAGGCGAGTTCCACGGCGTGCTCGATGGTTTCGGCGAGTTCCAGAGCAACGCTTCCGGAGATTTGCTGCTCGATTTTTTCAGCTGCGGCCCCAATCAGCAGTGCGAGAATGGCTTTTTCGCGCAGCGGCTTTTGCAGAACCGTGTAGTCGCTTGCTTTATCTTTGCCGCCGAGGATGATCAGGATGCGGCCGGGAAAGGCGTCGAGTGCCTTTAGCGTGGCATCCACGTTCGTGGCTTTGGAATCGTTGTAGTAGTGGACACCTGCGATTTCGGCGACAAATTCGAGCCGGTGCTCGACCCCCGCGAAGGAGCGAACACCGTCCGCGATTGCTTTTGCGGGCGCGCCAGCCAGGCGCGTGGCTGCGACGGCTGCCAGAACATTTTCCACGTTGTGCGCGCCGGCCAGGGGAATGTCTTCGAGTTTGAGGATCATTTCCTCGGCGCCATCCTGGCGGAAAACAATATCTTCTCCGCGAACGTACGCACCCTTGGCGAGGCGTTGCTTCCGGCTGAACCAATACACCCGCGGAAGCGATGGAGCGTAAGGCGTGGCCGCTGCATCGTCCGCGTTCAAAACCGCGGCGTCGCCGCCGATTTGGTTTTCGAACAAGCGCGCTTTCGCGGCACCATACGCTTGCATCGTGTGATGCCGGTCGAGATGGTCGGGCGTCAAATTTAGAAACACGCCGATGTCCGGGCGGAACATCTCAGTCAACTCCAATTGAAAGCTGCTGAGTTCGACCACCGTCCACGTTTCATCTTTCATCGCGTGCACACAACTGATGAGCGGGGTCCCAATGTTGCCCGCAAGAATCGTCGGCATCCCCGCGGTCTTCAAAATGTGTTCGACCAAGGAGGTGGTTGTCGTTTTGCCGTTCGAGCCAGTGATCCCGACCAAGCGTCCTTTCATGAAGCGGTACGCCAGCTCGATTTCGCTCCAAATCGTCACGCCCTTGCTGCGCGCGGTTCTCAAATGCGGCGCATCGGCGGGGACGCCGGGACTGGGGATGATCAAGTCCGGTTCGAGAAACGTTTTCTCCTGGTGGCCGCCGAGTTCCAGCATCACTCCTGCTTCTTGCAACTTGCTGATGGCTTCACCAATTTCAGTTTGGTTGCGGGAATCCGTCGCGGTCACACGCGCCCCGCGCGCGGCGCAAAACAGCGCGGTAGCCACGCCGGTCCGGGCCAGCCCAACGACCAGCACGCGCTTGCCTCGCAATTCGAATCCATCTGGCATCGTTCGTTTCCAAACCCACATGGCTCCAAGTTCTTCCTACCTCAACTTCAGCGTCGTCAGCGCAAACAGCGCGAAGACCAGCGCCGCAATCCAGAACCGCACAATGACTTTCGATTCGCTCCAGCCCAAAAGCTCAAAATGATGATGAATGGGCGCCATGCGGAAAATCCGCTTCCCGCGCAGTTTGAATGAGCCTACCTGCAGAATTACGGAGAGGCATTCGATAACGAAAATTCCGCCGACGAAAAACAGGAGAATTTCCTGTTTGATGATGACTGCTACGGTTCCCAGCGTCCCGCCAAGCGCAAGCGATCCCACATCCCCCATGAAAATTTCGGCCGGGTGAGCGTTGTACCACAGGAAGCCAAGCGCAGCGCCCACCAGCGCGCCACAGAAAATAGTCAGCTCTCCGACGCGAGGGATGTATTGAATCTCGAGATACGTTGCCCATCGCGAATTGCTGCTGACGTACGTCAGCACGGTGAGCGCTCCCGCGGCAATGACCGTGCAGCCGATGGCCAAGCCATCCAGTCCATCGGTCAGATTCACCGCATTCGAAGAACCGACGATCACCAGGCAAACGAAAACAAGGAACGGCAAAAACGCCAGAGGCCACAGATGCGGCGAATTGATCAGGGAATGAAAAACCAGGTCGGGATGCAGCCGCTTTAAGAAAGGAATCATTAATTGCGTTGAGTACGCGTAATGCGTCACAAGCACGAGCAAAGAAATCCCGACAACCAGGCTGACCAACACTTGAAAATAAATTTTCTTTTTCGCAGTCAAGCCGAGGTTTCTTTGCTTCGAAACTTTCGCGTAGTCGTCAATGAAGCCAATGATGGCAAATCCGATCAACGCGAAAAGCGCGAGCAAAATGAAGGGATTGGACAAATCAGCCCAGAGCAGAGTTGGCACAGCCGTCGACAAGACGATCAGAACCCCGCCCATAGTCGGAGTACCTGCCTTTTTCTGGTGCGCCTCCGGGCCTTCTTCGCGGATGTACTGCCCAATCTGCAGTTCGCGCAAGCGCCGGATCAGCCACGGACCGAATACCAGCGTGAGAAACATCGCCGTCAAGCTGGCGTAGACCGTTCGAACCGTGATGTACCGGAAAACGTTCAGCGGGCTGAAGTAGCGCTGCAAGACGTGGTAAAGGAGATAGTAAAGCATCTCAGTGCCGGACCTCCGGCAGCGGAAGCTCGCCGGGAGCGGCGTAGCGCGTGAGCAGCGCCTCAACGATGCGCTCCATCCTAACTCCGCGCGAGCCTTTGACCAGTAATACGTCGCCCGGCGAAATAATCTCCTCCAGGAATTTCGACGCTTCCTCGGAAGAGCAGAAAAACTTCGTGTGTGTTCGTGGAAACCCGGCAGACACCGCGCCTTCTACAATCTGCTCCGCGTCACCTTCGACGCCAACAATCCAATCGACTTTGCCCGTTTTTGCCGTGAAAATGCCCGCCTCATAATGCAGCGCGGGCGACGCGGCACCCAGCTCCCGCATTTCTCCCGCAGCGAGAATGCGCCGTCGAAAATTCGGCGTCGCGGCCAATACAGAAACCATGGCGTGCAGCGCGGCAGGGCTCGAATTGTAACTGTCGTTGATCAGGGCCGCACCATTCGAAAATCGCAGCAATTCTCCGCGCATGGCGGGCACGCGCAGCGTCCGAAAAACGCTTTGCGCTTCCGCTGCGCCGATATTCCAGACGCTCGCCGCCGCCAGCGCAGCCAGCGCGTTGTAAATCGCATGCCGGCCGGGCACCGGAAGCTCCAAACGCACGCGCCCTTCGGGGCTGACGTAGTCAAATGCCGAGCCCAGCGCACCGCGGTCTTCAATCGCCGTGGCCGAAAAAAACGCCGGCGCATCGATTCCGTAGGTCACCACGCGCCCCGGAGCGAACGCGCCGAATGCCACAACGCGCGGGTCATCCGCGTTCAACACCGCGGTGGATTCCCGTCCATTCAAGCCTTCAATCAATTCGCGCTTCGCCAGCGCGATTTCATCCACGGACGAAAAAAATTCCAAATGTGCAGGCGCCACGCGCGTCACAATGCCGACGTCGGGCCGCGCAATCGCAGCGAGCCGCGCCAGTTCCCCGCGCCGCGACATCCCCATCTCCAGCACCGCCGCCTGATGCGTCTCTTCCAAACGAAACAGCGTCAGCGGCAGCCCGTACTCGTTATTAAAATTTCCTTCTGATTTCAGAACCCGCAGCTTCGCGCCCAGCAATGCCGCCAGGATCTCTTTCGTGGTGGTCTTTCCCACGGAGCCCGTGACGCCGGCGATTTTCCCGCCCCAGGCTTCGCGTATGGCGCGGGCAAGCTGCTTGAGCGCCTCGAAAGTGTCTGCCACGACGATGCAGCGGTTGCGGATGCCGTCGCCGTAGCGGGCCGCGTGCGCTTCGTCCACCACCGCTGCAACGGCTCCACGGCCCAACGCGCTCGCCACGTAATCGTGTCCATCATGACTCGGTCCGTGGATGGCAACAAACAGTTCTCCGGCACGTACTGTGCGAGAATCAATCGAGACACAGGCCACCCAGGCCACGGGGTCGAGTCCCGGCCCCGGCCTAACACCCAGAGCGCCAGCCACTTGTGCAATCGTCCACCGCATAAGTGCCTCAAGGGGTTTGCTTTACGCAGATACCCCGTGCATCGGTCAGTTTTCACCGTGTTGAGGGCTCCTCCTTTCGCGAGTTAACTGCAGGCTCGCGCGCCCTCGCTACAACATCTAGACAAGCGCGCTACGTGCCAAACCCTGAGCCATTTTCCGGCTCCCCAGGATCTTTTTTCGCTTGCGCCCCTTCGTATCCTCGTTCGCGCAATGCGCGGCGGGCCTGGTCGCGATCGTCAAATTCCAACGTGCGGTCTGCGAGGATTTGATAATTCTCATGTCCCTTGCCTGCCAGCAGAACAATGTCGCCCGTGCGGGCTTCGTCCATCGCGAGATTGATGGCTTTTTCGCGGTCCGGCTCGATCAGATATTTTCCGGCGGTTTTTTGAATGCCCACGATCACGTCGCTGATGATTTTCAGCGGATCTTCGTGCTTCGGATTGTCGCTCGAAAGAATTGTCAGGTCGCTCAGGCGTCCGGTGACTTCTCCCATCACCGGCCGTTTGGTGCGGTCTTTTCCGCCGCCGCATCCGAAAAGCGTGATGATTCGGCCTTTGGGATTGAGTTCGCGCGCTGTGCGAATCAGATTCTCGAGCGCGTCATCGGTGTGCGCGTAATCCACGACAACGAAGAACGGCTGGCCCATGTCGATTCTCTGAAAGCGCCCGGAAACACTTTGGAGATTGCGGATCCCCGCTTCGATAATTTCGTTGGGGAGTCCCAATGCCTGTGCGGCGCCAATCGCGGCAAGAATGTTGTAAACGTTGATGCGGCCCACGAGCGGAGACGCGACTTGCACTTTCCCGTTGGGGGTTTGCGCGGTAAACGCCAGGCCGTTGAAGGTCAGCTGAAATTTCTTCGTTGTGATGTCGGCATCGGAATCGAGGCCATAGGGCACGGTTTTCTTCGCTAATCCGAACAAACGCTTCGCATACGGATCGTCTGTGTTAATCACGGCGACTTCGGGCGCACCTGCTCCGGTGCCTTCGAAAAGTCTTTTCTTTGCGGCGAAATAATCCTCAAACGTCTTGTGATAGTCCATGTGCTCGCGCGTCAGATTTGTGAAAACTGCGGCTGCGAAGTGGCAGCCATACAAGCGGTCCATGGAGAGCGAGTGCGAACTGGCTTCCAGCACACCGAACTTTCCGCCCGCGTCGCGAATCTCCGCGAGGAATCCTTGCAGGTCGACCGATTCCGGCGTGGTGTTGGGCGCAGGATAATCGCCGAGCGGCGTGTGATAGGCAATCGTTCCAAAAAGGCCTGTCTTTGCGCCGGAAGCTTTCACGATGGCATCAACGAGTGATGTAGTCGTGGTTTTTCCGTTTGTGCCCGTGACCGCGACTAACTGCAAAGCATTTGCGGGGTGCGCGAAGAAGTTTGCGGCCGCGACCGCAAGCGCCTTGCGTGCCTCGCTCACGCGAATCCAAGTGACGCTCGTTGGAATCGCTGCAGGCGCGGCGTCTTCGCTGACAATCGCGATGGCGCCACGTCCCACCGCGTCTCGAATGAACGCGTTCCCATCAGCTTGCGCGCCATGCAAAGCAAAAAAGAGCGCGCGCGGCTGCACTTTGCGCGAATCGCAAGCCACCTGGCGAATTTCCAGGTCGCCCGCGGCCGGAGAAACGCTCGCCTCCGTTCTATGCAGCAAATCGCGCAGTTTTAGATTTCGAGGAGCAATAAGAGCCGGCGATGAAGCTTCCCGGCCTTCATCGGCGTGGTTCGTTTGTGAGTTCCGTGTTTCTTCGTCTAGTTGGCTCAATCCGATATTCATCCTAATTCCTGTTTCCCGCGCGTAGCGGCGTTTTCTTCTGGACCGGTGTCCCGAACTGCACGGTGATTCTCGCGCCGCGTTTCACCTTCGATCCAGCGGCTGGCGATTGCTCTGTAGCAAGATTGCTTCCAACTAGAACGGGCTCAAAACCGAGTCTCAGGCACATCTCCGTTACGTCGCGCATGGTCTTCCCGCTGAAGTCCGGCACTTCAATATCTCCGCCTTGTTCCACCGCGACCGTCAAGGGCGGCAGGTGCAAATCGGGCTGGCTCCCCGCACCTGGTTTTGCTTTATCGGATGCAGTGGGCATCGGGTCGGGCTGTCCCGAGAAATCCATTGTCGCGGAATCCTCGAGCGAACTCGTATCCTCGCTCGGCTGTTTCCTGTAAGCGGTCTGAATTAGTTTTGGATTAAGTGGAACATCCTGCGGCACATCGAGATACGGTAAAACCTGTTCGGCGACTCGTTTGAAAACCGGCGCTGCCACCTCTCCGCCTTCATGCAGGCCAACAGGAGAATCGAGGGAGATAAGAATGGTCACTGCCGGATTGTTGATGGGCGCAAGACCGGTAAAGGATGCAATGTAGTTGGTGGGCGAGTAGCGCCCAGTGTCGGGATCAATCTTCTGCGCGGTACCTGTTTTTCCGGCTGCAGTCCATCCGTCGAGATGCGCAGGCGTTCCCGTTCCGTTCAATACCACTCCCTCCATAAGCCTGCGAAGGGTTGCCGCAGTCTCCGGTCGAATCACGCGCTTCGGCTGCTCAGGAGCGAGCGGTCCATCGGCGGGCAGCAAGCGGTCACCACGTCGCAGTTCGGCGATCACATGCGGTTTGTAGAGGATTCCACCGTTGGCAATGGCGGAAACCGCGGTGATGAATTGGATCGGCGTGACGCCGATTTCCTGGCCGATCGAGATCGAGGCGACCGCCAGAGGTTTCATGTCCTTGAGTCCCTCCAGCCTGCCGCGGCTCTCATAAGGCATATCCACGCCAGTCATCGACCCGAAACCAAAGGCGCGCACGTAGTCGTAGAATTTTGGCCCTTCAAGGCGCAGCGCAATTTCTATGGTGCCAACGTTGCTGGATTTCGCCAGAATCTCCGCGACACTGAGCATACCGAACGGCTTATGATCCCGGATGCGATGGCCTGAGACGGTCACGGCGCCGTTTTGGCAATCAAATACTTCATCCGGCCGTGTAATCCCCTGGTCAAAGGCCGCGGAGAGAGTAATCAGCTTGAAAATCGATCCCGGCTCATAGACGTCGCTGACGGCCCGATTGGTCCATGATTCTTTAGGAGCATCGCCGGCTTTGTTGGGATTGAACTTCGGCCAATTGGCCAGCGCCAGAATCTCTCCGTTATTCGGGTTCATCACGATAATGGTGCCTGCGAGAGCATGCGTCTTGGCAATGGCCGAAGCCAATTCGCGCTCCGCGATGAATTGGATCTTCTCGTCCAGCGTCAGGGTGACGCTTGTTGCACTTTCGCGCTCATCTTCAGAACGATCAAACCAGCGCTGCCGCGCATCGGCCATCACAACGACCTTCTCGTCCTTGCCGCGGATCTGGCTGTCCAGTTCGCGCTCTATGCCAGCAAGTCCCTTCTCATCCACATCCACAAATCCGAGCACGTGCGCCGCAAGGTCGCGTTTCGGATAGAAACGCTGGTTTTCCTTTTGGAGATAAACGCCTTTCAAATTCAGAGCTGCAATCGCCTGAGCCTTTTCCGGCGGGAGCTTTCGGGAAATCCAGGCAAACGACTTTGAAGATTCAAAGCGCGCCTCCAGCACTTCCAGCGGAACATTGACCACGCCGGAAAGCAGCCGGGCCGCAAGGTGCTCGTCGGGAATTTCCGACGGTACGCCAAACGCGGAATCCACAGGGACACTCATCGCTAACGGGCTGTTATTGCGGTCATAAATTGCGCCGCGCTTGGGGGTTATTTCGATCGTGCGCTGCTGCTGCCGCTGTGCGCGCGTCAAGTACTCGCTGTGGCGGAAGAGTTGCAGGTAGGTCAGCCGTCCAGCGACCGCGCCCATCCACAAGAACGCCACGCCGGCGATGATTAGCAATCGTACGTGGACGCGGTCTTGTTGCATGGCGAATTCAGATCGGCAAAGGCTCCGCTGGAACGTTTAATGAAACGAAACTTTCTGTGAATTGGAAAATGTTGTCCGCCGCTGGAATCACGGCGTGTGATTTGGGCGCACGTATCGCGCGGTCGCTACTTCCGCTCCGGCTGGTGCTTCGTATTCCTGCACCTGCGTCGGCAAAGGGTCGCTCAGTCCAAGCCGGCGCCGCGCGATGGCGTCAATGCGCATCGGATTGCGCAAGCCCGCGATTTCCAGCTTCAGCTCCGAATTGAGGCCAGCCGCTTTCATCTGCTGCGCCCTCAGGTCTTCGAGCTGAAAGCTCAAATCAATGCAGCGAAAATGCTGGAAAACATACAGCGTGAAAAACGCGGCCACCACGCTGCCCAGCAAAACGGTCCGCCAAAGATTGCGCATCTTTGCCGGCTCGACGTTGCGCACCAGCCGCGAGTTATCAATCCGCTTGACGGTGTGAAACTCCGCAATAACGGCTTTCTTCTTTTTGCTCGTCATAACTGCACTCTTTCTGCACACCGCAGTTTCGCGCTTCGCGAACGCGGGTTCTTCGCCGTCTCTTCTTCGCTTGGCTGGATCACGTGCCGGGTGAGTACGCGGAGCGTTCCTTCTCGCTCGCTCTCTTGAAACGCGTGCTTCACGATGCGGTCTTCGCGCGAGTGGTAGCTCAGCACCACCATGCGCCCGCCGGAATTTAATGCAGCAGGGGTCCGTGTTAGAAACTGCCCGAGTTCCTCCATCTCTCGATTCACCGCTATCCGCAGCGCCAGAAACGTTTTTGTTGCGGGATGCAGTCTCTGCCTTCCCCAGTGCTTACGGGCCCCTGCCACAATCGTTGCCAAGTGCCCCGTGTCTCGTATGGGCCGCGCCCTTACGATGGCCTTGGCGATTCTTCTAGAATCGTGCTCATCCGCTTCCGTATAGAGCAGGTCGGCGATTTCTCTCTCCGACCACCGATTCACAATCTCGTCTGCCGTCAACTCGTCGGCAGTGTTCATCCTCATATCAAGAGCCGCCGCTTCGCGGAACGAAAATCCCCGGGCTCCTTGATCAAGCTGCATGCTCGAAACCCCCAAGTCGGCCAAGACCCCGTCCACCTTCGGAATCCCCAACTCGTGTACGACCTCCGCAATCCTCGAGAACGCCGACTGCACTATGGTCACCGTCGCCCCGAAGCTCTTCAGCCGCTCCCGCGCCAGCTCCAACGCCTGTGCGTCCCGGTCCAGGCTGATCAACCTGCCGGATGTCAGCCTTCCCGCGATGGCCGCCGAATGCCCGCCGGCTCCCAGCGTTACGTCTACGTAGATTCCGCCCGCCCTGATGGCCAGCCACTCGAGCACCTCTTCCAACATCACCGGCGTATGTGCCGCACTCACTTCGATAGCGCCCCAGCACTCCCGCCCTGCCCACTCTGGAAACTCTCTCTAAGTCCTTACTTCTCTAAACTCCCAGCGCGGTATCATCCGCGGCTGTGTACGGCTCGTTCTTCAACTTATCGAGCACCCGCGTGTGATTCATCACTTCCAGATAATTCAATGTCCCGAGAACGTCCACTTCCCCAACCGTCTGCGCCGCCTCGCGCAGCACCGCGGGCAATAACACTCTTCCCTGCCCATCCAATTCCGCTTGCTGCCCAAAATAGCTCGTCCTCAACAGGAACTTCTGTTTCGCTGGGTGCGAACTCGGCAACTGCGCCAGCTTGTCTTCGATTTCCGACCATACCTTCATCGGATAAATTCGCGCTGTTTCGCCAGTCGGACTCGTGATATAAAACTGGTTGCCGTACTCCTTGAGCTCGTCCAGAAACACCGAGGGTATTTTGAGACGCCCCTTCTCGTCGACTTTCGCCGGACAGTTTCCCCGCAGCTTCATAAGTCCTGTTCAATTGCTGGTTTGCGATGCCCAGAATGCCCACGTTCACGATTGCCCTCGAGAACGCCTGTTTGACACTGGATTGAATCTACTTGGCTCTACTTTTGACCACTGTGAACCACTTCTGGCCACATAATAGGCTGCTTTGCGCCCTTGTCAAGCGAAAACGTACGATTTTTTGAAAATAAGTTGTATTTAATGCGTTCCGCAAAAATAAAATTTTCGCTACTACCAATTGCGGTTTCTTCCGCGCAGGAGCCCCACCCTTCGTAGGTTAACTCTGGACACTTCCGATCGGCGATTTTTGCGCCCGGCATTCTTTTCCGAGCACACTCGTGATAGACTCAACGCGGTTTGAATTTCGTCTCTTTCTAGGAGCCTTCACCATGGAATGGACCACACCGCAGCATGAAGAGATCGAACTGAACTGCGAAGTTAGCTCGTACGCCAACGCCGAGTTGTAGTCCCGTGACCGCGCCCAGCGGTCATCTACCGGCGAATCAAAATGCGCGTTAAGGTCCTCGGTTCTGCTGCCGGGGGCGGGTTCCCACAATGGAATTGCGCGTGTACTCAGTGTGTCGGAGTGCGCTCCGGCACGATCAAAGCTCGAGCCCGCACGCAAACCCAGGCCGCCATTTCCAACGACGGTTCTCGCTGGTTTCTCCTGAACGCTTCACCCGACCTTCGCCAGCAAATTCTCTCGTCGGCTGATTTTGTGCCTCCCGCTGGCACGAGAAACAGCCCCATCACCGCTGTGGTCCTGACTTCTGCGGACGTGGACGCCGTGATGGGCCTGCTTCACATGCGGGAATTTCAGCCTCTCCAGATTTTCTCGACCATGGCCGTCCGTCGCATCCTGACCGAAGATAACGGTCTTTTTCGCGTGCTTGCCAGATCGAACCCACCTGTGCGTTGGGAAAACCTGCCTCTGGATCGCCTCATACCTCTCATTCCGCCTGCGCCAGCGGAGAAAAGAATCGGCCTGTTCTGCAAAGCCGTGCCGCTCAACGGCAACTTCCCGGATTACGTCAGCCCGCCGTTGCGCGAAAGCCTCGCTCCGGAAGAAGCAGTCGTCGGCCTCATGCTCGTGTCCAAGGAAAAGAAGCTCTTCTACGCTCCCCAACTGCCCGGAACGGGAGAACAGTGGCTCCGTTTAGTGGAAGAGAGCGACATGGCCATCCTCGACGGTACATTCTGGAAAGACGACGAACTGAGTTCGATCAAAAATGGAAGCAAGACCGCTCGTCAAATGGGACATTTGCCGCTGTGGGGTGATCGAGGTCTTCTACGCCAACCCTTCCGCGCCTCCAAAACGCGACGCGTGCTTATCCACATCAATAATACGAACCCCATGTTGAACGAAGAGAGCCAGGAAAACCGCATCGTCCGTGAAGCCAATTGGGAAATCGCCTATGATGGTATGGAACTTGTTATATGAGCCGAGCCATCGACATAGACCACGCCACGGGCGCTCCGCTCCTCTCGGAAGCGGACTTCATTGCCGGTTTTCATGCCATCGGTGAAGAGCGCTATCACCACAAGCATCCGTTCCATGCGCTGATGCACGAAGGCAAGCTCACGCGCGGCCAACTGCAGGCCTGGGCGCTGAACCGCTACTATTACCAAAGCCGCATTCCCATCAAAGACGCCGCCATTCTTGCACGCAGCGAAGACCCGGCTTTCCGCTTGGCCTGGCGGAAGCGCATCCTCGACCACGACGGCGACGGCATCCACCCCGGCGGCATCGAGAAGTGGCTCCGCCTGGTAGAAAGCACCGGCCTCCCCCGCGAAGAAGCTCTGGGTAGCGCCAGCGTCTTGCCAGCGACTCGTTACGCAGTGCAAGCCTACGTAGATTTCGTCTCGACACGGAGCCATCTGGAAGCCGTGGCCTCCTCCCTAACCGAAATGTTTTCAAAGAAACTAATCACCCTGCGCATGGATCGTCTTCGCCAGCATTACCCGTGGCTTTCCAGCGGCCTCGACTATTTCACCGGTCGCCTGACGCAAGCTCCAGAAGACGCCGAGTTCGCGCTCAACTGGGTAGTTCAACACGCCCGCACTCGCGAAGACCAGGACAAATCCCACGCCGCCCTACGCGCCAAATGCGACATACTCTGGGCCCAACTCGACGCCCTCTATTTCGCCTACGTCCAACCGGGCTGGCCGCCACCGGGCGCTTTTCGTCCGTCCGCAGAGGCCCTCTCCGCATGAGCATCGATCTAAACGCACATCCGCGCCTTTCCCCCGGCTGCCGCATGAACGAAAAAACCCAACAGCCGCGAACATTGCTCATGCCCGAGCGCGCATTACGCCTAAACGGCCCAAGCCTGGAAATCGTCGAGCGCTGCGACGGCAAACACACCGTCCAGCAAATCATCGCAGAATTGCAGCAGCTGTACTCGAAAGCCGATCCAGCAAAAGTAGAACAAGACATCTTCGGCTATCTCGCACTGCTGCAAAAGGAGCGCGCGCTCGATTTCGAGATGTGAACGCTGTGTGAGATTCTCTGCGATCGTTGATTTTCTGGAAAAGTGCTGACAGTTATGGAGAAAAACGCCGATGATTAGCCGATTTTGTTGTCTCGCATTTCTCTCCGCGGCTCTAATGCTCAACTCCTTTGCGTCGGCGCAGACCCAGTCTTCCGCGCCGGCGAACCCAAAAGGAACACCCGCCCCCATGCACGCGACCGGTACTTTTGAAGTGAAAATCACGCCTCAGGCGTCCCCGGAAGGCGTGCAGGACGCAAGCCTGGGCCGCATGACCATCGACAAACAGCTCCACGGCGCTCTTGAAGGTACGAGTAGAGGCCAGATGCTCACGGCTGGAACTGCCGTGAAGGGGTCGGCGGGCTACGTAGCCATCGAGAAAGTCACTGGAACTCTGAACGGCCGCAGCGGCACGTTCATTCTGCAACACAACGCAACCATGAACCGGGGCGTTCCGGAATTGAGCATTACCGTCGTTCCAGACTCCGGCACGGATCAACTCACCGGTCTCACCGGCAAAATGAATATCATCATCAGCGACGGCAAGCACTCCTACAACTTCGAGTACGCGCTTCCGGAAGCCCAATAAACTCTTGGCAACGCCGAATACCAATCCGCTCGCTCTAATCGCCGAACTGACGCACCGCTGCCCGCTCCACTGCGTCTACTGTTCAAATCCGCTGGAACTCACCCAACGATCAAACGAACTCACGACGGGGGAGTGGTCTCGCGTCTTCCAGCAAGCCGCCGCTCTAGGCGTTCTGCAAGTCGATTTCACGGGCGGCGAACCACTAACGCGCCCGGACATCCTTCATCTAATCCGTGCCGCCCGCGCCGCTGGCCTGTACGTAAATCTCATCACTTCCGGTCTTCCCCTCGACGAGCCCCGCCTCGAAGCGCTCGTCGCAGCCGGCCTAGATCATTTCCAACTTAGCTTCCAAGGCGCCCGCGAAGAAATCGCGCAAGAAATCTCCGGCACCAAAGCGCATTCGCAAAAACTCCGCGTCCTCGAATGGCTCAAGCACCGCCGCCTCGCCGTCACGCTAAACTTCGTCATTCATCGCGGCAATCTCGACCAACTCCCCGAAATGCTCGCGCTCGCCGAGTCTTCCAGCGCAACGCGCGTCGAATTCGCGCACGTCCAGTATTACGGCTGGGCTTTCGCCAATCGC
>Ga0209038_10000036_pt1 | contig 35743 bp, 41 predicted proteins | sample BogFormECP03_OM3_FD_188237 | JGI IMG/M metagenome (GOLD analysis project Ga0209038, IMG submission 188237) | Bog forest soil microbial communities from Calvert Island, British Columbia, Canada - ECP03_OM3 (SPAdes) (version 2) | ecosystem: Environmental > Aquatic > Freshwater > Wetlands > Bog ...
TAGAGAAGCACCTCCAGAATATGATATTCAATAAAGACCACTTCTCAATCCAAAAAACTTCCCAATATCCCCCATTCTTCCGAGTTATTCAAAGCGTCTATAGCCCAATCTTAGGAAATGCATCGCCATATGATTCCGATAAAGAGACGGCCTATACCGCTATCCTAAGCTTAGGTCTGTGGAAAACTGACACCAAGGAGCAAGGAATCAGCATTTGCGCTGTCCTTCAGAAAAAGATAATGGACCCTATGGAGTTGATTAAGCGCCTGAAGTTAATGAAAAAGGACTACCTTAATAAGACCTTGTCCAACTCTGAGTTCATTAGACCAGCAGACGAACTAATCATTGAGCGACGCAAGAGCGACAAGGGACCATTTGCCCTCTACGGCGAAGTCGATAACTTTGCCTTCTTCTATCCTGAGTACCACGGTGGGGATACCCTCAATAATCGATTAACGCTAGCTATCCCACTCTTCAAGAAGATTCACTTAGCAGAGCTGCCAGACGATGAAGGTCTTAGAGCAGAAGATAAATACCTGCTTTCAATGATTAGAAGCTTCCCAAGCGCTGAATCATATCCGCTGGTATCTGCGTTATCTCAAGGTGTATTATATGCGAACAGAAGGTGGTTTAAGTGAAGCAAAATTTTGATATAATTATTGCTACCATTATAGGTATTATTCTTATCTCTCTTCCGTTTGTATTTTCATATCTGACGAATGACCGAAAAAATGAAAGGATGGATAAAATTAATGAAAAATATGAACAAAAGTTAAAGGAAATAAAGAAATGTCAATCAAAGGAATGTATCAATGAGCAAATGGATTGAAACAGGAATGGCTATAATTATTGTTATCATGCTTTTTTTAATGAATAACTTTTACCACGAGATGGATATCATTCATAAAGAGATATCGAACAACCGTCAAAAGATTGATGAAATTTATGACTACCTTTCCAGCGTCTACGCTGATGCTCTTCCGGAGGATAATTGAATGATGGAAGTTACTCTAAAAGATATGTTCGAACAAATATTAGATAATGAGTATCGATTAGTTATTCTAGAGTACATCTTACAGCAAATAATCGATAAGATGCCAGACCTTCTTACAGAGGATGAGTTTTCAAAAATAAAGGACAAATCGTTCGCTATCCTTGAGTCGAAATATCCAAAAGCTGGAATTAAGAAGCCCCCCTTCCTAAACTAGGGAAATCCCGATAGACTGATACTATTAACTGCCCACCCGTTCGGCATTTATTTGGTCCATGCATGGATGAAATAATGTCATATAACTTTCCAGAATACCAAGACCCCAATATGCTCCCTCAGAATGAGCAAGATGCTTATTCACCGTACGAATCACCAGAAGACTTTTCCGAAGAAGATTTCAATGCCGCCCGAACGGGGGAGGTAGAACATCAAAAGTCTGCCTCTGCTGGCGGCACCTTTTATGAAAACTTAGCGTTAAAAATGCAGGACAACGAGCTTGTGGCTATCGGTGGCGAGCTGATGGAAGATGTCGATAACCAACTTAAAATGAAAGAAGAATGGGAATCCTCCATTGCCACAGCTGAGAAGTATCTAGGCCGCAAGATTGAAGAACCACAAAACGAAGAGGGTCGAGAATGGCGTTCAACCGTTTATGACACCACGCTGTCAACCGCTGTCTATCGAATCTATTCTGTCTATAAGCGAGAACTCTTCCCCCCTAGCGGCCCCTGCAAATCTGAGATAGAAGGGATTGCCACCAAGGAAATCAACGAAAAGGGTGAGCGTCGAAAGATGTTCGCCAACTATGCCTTAACGGTAGAGGACAAAGGCTACTACCCTGACTCCGATGACATGTTATTCACCATCATCTTTACTGGTTCAGCTTTCAGGAAGGTCTTCATGGACCCGATGACCGGGAAGCCAAAAGCAAGGTTCATTAAACCCCAAGACTTTATCTGTGATTTGAATTGCACCTCTTTGCTGGAATCTCAAAGCTTAGGGTACCGCTATAAAGAAAGTAAGCGTGATATTCTTCAGCTTCAAGAACTAGGGAAGTACGTTAAGTTTGACTTAGGAATGCCTGCTGATTCTGATACGACTGAATCCGTTATTGATAAAACTGCTCGCGAAGAAGAGGGAATTGTCCTTCAGACGATGGAGAACAAAACCTTATTTGAGGTTCATGAACGGCACGTCTATTTAACTAAAGATAAATTAAGGGATGGTGACCCTCTCGCCACTGATGAAACTAAGCTATATCCTTACAGAATCACAGTGGTTGACCGAAAAGCTGTAGAAATTGTTAGAAATTGGAAAGAAGAAGATGAGCTCCGCACCAGAATCCCTAACTTTGTGCATTATAAGTTCTTGCCCGGAATGGATAATTTGTTTGGTGTTGGGATGGCTCATTTGGGAGGTTCTAACGCTATAACCTTGACGACTATTTTGCGTCAAATGATTAACAAGTTATCCTTAAATACTTTCCCTGGCGGCATTAAAACAACGACGGTACGCTCTGAAGATAATCTTAGAGACCCAAGCCCAGGCGAATGGTTAGAAGTAGAAACGGGCGGCCAACCTTTAGGCGAATGTTTTGCTGAGATGCCATACCCTCCCCCAAGCGCTCTCTTTTTTGAAATATTCAAAAGCGTTCAAGAAGGAACATTTACTCAATTAGGGGTGGCTGACACCAATATTCCGGAGAACTCCAACCAAACGCCAGTCGGAACAACGATGGCAGCGGTTGAAGTAGCTAACCGGATGCAATCCGCTTCTCTTTCGTCGCTTCATACCTCTTTACGCTACGAGTTTGAGCTGCTCTTTGACTTATGGGCTGAATGCCTGCCGGATGAGCCTTATCCCTTTGCGGTTCCAGGATTCGACGGCGCTATTATGCGCTCAGATTTTGAAGACCATATTAATACCGTCCCCGTTTCTGACCCAAATGTCTTAACAAGTACTCATAGATTGATGCAGGCGGAAGGGCTTTCGCGTATAGCTGCTGAAAACCCAGACCTTTATAGTCAGCGAGAAGTTCAGAAACGTATGCTGGAAGCGATGGGCGTTGAAAATATCGATGAGATATTACCCCCTGAGCCAACTCCTTCATCTTCCGATGCAGTCAGTGAAAACATGATGATTCTGCAAGGCGAAGGAATAACCATTACGCCAGAACAAGATGATGAGGCACATAACATCGTTCACAACATCTTATTGGAACAAATGGAAGCGGACCCATCCCTACTTCAAATCAATCCGTCAGCCAAATATCAATTGACGCAACATATTCAAAAGCACTCCGCCTCTCAATTGGTTAAACAGGCCAGAGCTGAAAATAAATATGCTTTCCCAGATGTAGAGCCAGATGGTTATTTAGATATTCCAGAAATTCAGAATCAATTAAGCATGATGAATGCAGAAGAAGGCATTAAACAGAAGGAAGCGGCAGACGCGCAGGCAATGGAAGATAAGCAAAATCAATTATTGCCACAACAAGTGATGTTGGAAGATATTAACCAACGCCGTGAAGCCGAACAAATCAGAGCTGAAATGGCTCGTATGAAGATTGAGTTCGAAGAAAGAATGGCCGTGATGAAGATGGAATTTGAAAAACAAATGAGTGAAAAGAAAATAGAGTCCGAGTCCTTCAGGGAACAACTGAGGTTTGAGGCTGACACAGTTAAGCTAGAAGCAGATAAAGAAATGGCTCGCGAAAAAAACGAGCATGACTTAACCCTTGAACAAATGAAGCAACATACCCCAGGAGTGTAAATCATGATGATACCAAAAGGCAGAGGAATTCCTCACGAACTTAAAGTAGGTAAGTCTGGCTATAACGACAGAGACGATGTAATGCGCAACAAAGCGCATCGAGCAATGGATGGAGATTTGAAACAGGTGAGCAAACCTTATTCTCCTGAAAGCGCATCGAGCCCAGGCAATAGCAAATTGATTCAAGGTTACGCTAAAGGCGGCCACGTTAAAAAAGGTCATAGAATCCCAACGGATATGCATATACCAACGCAGCCTAAGAGTTGCATGCCAAAGAAGACGCCTGTTACTCGCGTTAAAAGACATGGTGGTGTCATGCAAGGCGACCACGGTCCTAATCATGGTGGACCCGGTCATGAAGTGGCTGTTCAAGGTTCAAAAGGACCCCATTTAAAACATGGTGGGATGCCTCGTCACAAAAGACATCATGAGCATATGTTGCATGAGAGCTTAGGCGGAAGTATTAAGAAAGGACTTAGTAAAGTTGGAAAAGGGCTTAAGACAGCCGCAAAAGTCGTTAAACCTTATGCAAAAGCGGCTTATAACGCATCTAAACCAATCTTAAGAGAAGTTGCTAAGAAAGGGATTGATTACGGCAGTAAAGCTTTAGGCGCTGCCGCTACGGGAGCTGCAACAGTTGCAGGCGGACCAGCCGCTGGTGTTGCTGCTGGGTACTTAGCTTCTAAAGCCAGTAAGAAATTGGGCAATTATGCGACTAAGAAAGCTGGATTGAAGCGTGGCGGTGAACATCATGAGCATCATCATATGGCTCATAAAGGTTTTGGTGGCATGTTAAAAGGAGCCGCAAAAGCTGGCATGGCTGCTGCAAAACCTCATTTAAAGGAAGCGGCCAAACAGGGCGTGAAACATTTATCTGAGAGAGCAACCGAAAAAATGAATGGTATGCGTCACGGTGGCCATTATGGAATCGGTGGAATGTTAAAGAGCGCTGGAAAAACGGCTTTAAAGAGTGCCGCTAAGCAAGGTATTGAACATATGGCCAGCAAAGCCGCGACTATGCGTCATGGTGGCGATATGCATCATCATCTTGGTATTGGCGGGATGCTCAAAAGTGCTGGCAAAACGGCATTGAAAGCGGCCGCTAAAGAAGGAGTTCAACATTTAGCAAACAAGGCTTCTACGATGCGTCATGGTGGTGTAAAAAAAAAGCTAATGGCGGGGATATGAGTTTAGAGTTTGCGAAGGAAGCCTATAGCAAATCTCCAAGAGAGAATGTTAATGGCTACATGCTAGATAAAAGTCTTTCCAATAAGAAGACTTATACCTATCACAATCCTGAGACAAAACAGACTTATATTGCCCACAGGGGAACAGACCCTAAGGATAAGAAGGATTTGAAGAATGATTTCTTAATCACGACAGGTTTGTTAAATAAATACACCTCTAAGCGTGTTAGGAATGCAGAGAAAATAGCCAAAGGGGCGCAAGATAAGTATGGAACCAACATTGAAAACGTTGGTCATTCTTTAGGCGCTACTATGGCTGAAAAGACTGGAAAGAAATTGAAAGTCGAGAACAGTAAGGTAACGGGATATAACCCAGGAATGTCTCCATTAGATATTCCAAAAGGATTGTATAACAAAGCCAAGTCTTATATCGCTCCTAATTCGAAAGACAGTCAAAAGATGAAGAATGTCACTAGACATACTACAGGCGTTGACCCTATTTCGATGAGCGGTATGATTCATGCAGGTAAAACCGTTCTGCATAAGCCTAAGCAATTAAATGTCCATGGATTAAGCAATTTTAGTTAATAAGGGGAAATGAAATGAAAAAATCAGTTAAGAAAGCAGGCGAAGGCCAAGCTGTTTACGAACATCAAATGATGGGCGAAAAGAAAGGCTCCAAAGGCGCGCATGCAAATTATGAATCCACGATGCGTGGAGAACATGCAACGCATAAGCCTGCCGTTAAGATGTCAAGCTACGCAAAAGGCGGCGTTGGAAAGATTCGTCATGAGCAAGCAACCATGAGCGGTAAACCAAAAGCACCAAAAGCTTTAGGTAAGATTGCTCGAGGATAAGATGCTCGATTTTTACAAAGACAATCTTTTAAAGAAAATTCAAGCGCGTCGGCAGATTTACGAAGTTCGTTTAGCTGCGGGCGCAATTGATAAAATTGAAGACTATAAACTGGTTGTGGGTAAAGTGCAGGGCCTCGATGAGGCTACTATTGTTATCCAGAATGCCTATAAAGAACTAATAGCTGGGAGTCAAAAAAATGAGCGAGTCGAGAAAGTATGAGCATACGGAAGAAGAGTTAATCAAAGCCCAACAGCAGATTGAGAAAGAATTAGGTTTCGAGCCAATCGAAACGCTTGGATATCATATTGCTGTTTTGATTTATGAGCCTAATAAAAACGCCGAAAAAGATAAAAAATTTACTTATAAAGACCCGACCACAGGCGAAATGAAGAAATCAATCTTTGAAATGCCTGAAGATTTATCTAAACGCGTCTCCGAAGAAGATAAATGGACTGAATGCGTTGGTCAGGTTATCTATTTAGGAGATGAAGCCTATAAAACAGGAAAGTTTGCCGATGGAAAAGTAAAACCTTGGTGCAAATTAGGTGACTGGGTAGTATTTCCTCGACACGAAGGTACACTTATTTCTTATCGGGATAAGCCTGTCATGCTCATTCCTGATGACCGAGTCATCGCCAGAACCCCAGACCCATCCTATGTATCAAGATTTAAATAAGGAGTAGCCTATGCTTGCAGAAGAGGAATATGTAGAAAACACTCAACCAACAGCTGAGCCTGAATATCAAGAGCCAGAAGTTGAAATCATTGATGACGAACCTGAAGAGGAAGAGATAGAAGAGCAAGCCGACGGTAAACTGACTAAAGATGAGGCCAGTCTACTGCAAAAAGATGAAGGTGGTCTCGAAGAGGCTCCTGACCCATTGGAGCTCGCTAATAAAAAGATTGCAGAGCTTAGAAAGAAGTTAGATAAAACAAATCGTCATTATGGTCAGACCAGAAACCAAGCTGCCGAACTTCAAAGGCAATTGGAGCAGGCGCAGAGAGACATGAAAGAGCAAGGTAAGATTAATGCTGATACCGTTGAGTCTCATCTTAACCAAAGGATTGCTGAAGCGACTAGGAAATTAAAGGAAGCTAAAGAGAATGGAGATATTGACGCTGAAACAGATGCGATTACTGAACTGCAGCGAGCAAATATCACTAAATCTAAATTAGAAGACAATAAATGGAAGCAAAAGCTAAATGACGATGCTGAAGCAGCCGCGATTCAGAATCAACAAGCGCAGCAAAGTGAGACCTCAGAAGAATATGACCCTTATTATCTCAATAAAGAGAACTTCAATGGCTGGCTAGAGCAGAATGACTATTGGTTAAACCCTCAAAGTCCGCAACATAACCCTATGTTATTTGAAGGGGTCGATAGGTTTCTGACCGAATGGAATTCAGCAATTATAGAAAGCGGTCGGGAAGACTATATCGGCTCTGATGAATACAACCAATTGCTGACTCAGCGAGTCAATGAAGCAAATGCTAAGTTAAATGCTCAAAGAAGGAGACAACCACAAATGAAACCAGTACAACGAGCGGGCGCCCCAGTGCGCGGAAGCGGAAGAGCCCCAGTAAGTAATACGCCGCTTAAGTTAGAGCGCCGCGAACATGAAATGTTACAGGGTCTTAGGAATCATGGGTTTAAAGTAAAAACAGAAACCTATCTTGCTAAGAAAGAAGCGTTAGCCAATAAGAGGGGGCCATGGGGATGAGTAAAGTAGCTGAAAAAATGAGAGGCGATAAAGAAGGGCGTGAAACCAGAATGGATGATGCAAGGCGGCTTCGAGAACGAGAAGCTGAATTGGCGCATGTGCCTCATATGGAGTACAGCAGTCCCATTACCAGATTAGGCAACTTAGCCCCTTCTGGTTGGACGTATGCATTCAAGCGTGCTTATATCGGTGAGCGGTATGACGTTTCCAATTGGATGGCTATGGAAGAAGAAGGATGGGAAATGGTGTCAGTTTCAGAACATCCAAAATTAAGGCTCGCTAAAGGGATGGCTGGGAATGAAACATTCCAGGACTGCTTCTTCTATAAAGGAACCGTGCTTTGCAAAATTCCAACGTCTACCTTGAAGGCTATAAAAAATAGCATCAACAAAAAGAACTACGATGAAATGGAAAACTTGAATGCCGTTAAGATAGCGCAAGGGATGAACCCGATTGCTATGAAAGCTGGCCACTTCATGCAGCAAACCAAATGGGGAAGTAGTGATGCAGCTTACGAACAGGCGTTTGATTCAAGTGTCACAGAATGATACAATTGCACGTCAATCTTTATAACACATTACCGCTAACAGTCACTATCCTGTTAGCGGGTCTTTTGTTATGTGATTCGTCCTTGTTCTCCAACAAGCTGGAAGGAGCTACTGTCAGAAAAAAGCAGTAGCTCCTTTTTTATTTGTAAAAATAAATGCTAAAACACTATTGACTTCATTTAATACTATTATAGAATATCAATATAGGTAGACCGTCCCTTTAATCGGTCGGAAGCAATTCCCTAGGCGCTTTGGCCTACTCTAAAGCACAGGCGGACCTCGCCTTAAAGGTCATCAGGTAACTGGGCCATAATCCAGCGGTTTAACTTTATTAATGTTGCTATAGCCCGTTCATGGCACATACTCTATGGAGTATATGTTATGTATGGAATTAACGCGCCGTTAGGGTTAATACCCCAATCAAGTCTTACTGGTGCGACCTGGAATAACCAAACCCGGGCGTACGAAATTAATCCAGCTTATGCAACCGTCATTTCCAAAGGGGACCCTGTTAAGCGTCTTGCCGATGGAACAATTGGCGTTTGGAATCCCGCAACAGATGCGGCAGTTGGAATTTTAGGAATTTTCCAAGCTTGTTTTTATTTAACCAATGCGCCAACAGTCGGTAATGCTGTTTCAGCCCCCTACTGGCCTGGTGTTGCAAACGTTGCAACAGGTGGAAATGGTTTTGCCAATACTCCTCAAGCATTAATAGTGGACGACCCAGAAATCGTCTATAGCGTACAGGTTTCTCAAAGTGGAACTGCTGGTGGTGTTGCTAATCCTATTGTTGCATTGGGTGTCACATTGGCAATGTTCGGATGCAACATTTCGTTCGATAACCGTAATAACGTCCTCGCTCAAAATATGGGCTTCGCGACCGTATTTCCAAGCACGGCGGCTGGAACAAGTTATGTTCCGCCTAATAACCCCGGTCCTGGTACGGCAGCAAACAATTATCAATCTGGTTTTTATGCTGATTTAAATACCATGGTTGGTCCTGGCGGCGGCGCAACCGTTGTTGGAAAAATCGTTGGCTTCGATAAATCTACTTTTGTGGGTCAAGTACCTTATACAAGTGTAGGACCAGTTCAAACAGGCGTCTTCACTAATGCGTTAGTGATTATTAACAATCACGTTTACAAAGGTGGTACCGGAACGATTGCGACCGGAACTGCTAAGACAACTGGACCATAAACTTTTAGGAGAGATGAATCATGGCATTAACAACTACTGGTGATATCCCCTCGCTACTAAAAGCTGGTCTAGCGGCCGTTTTTGGCGAATATCCCAAGTATCAAGCGCAGTGGAGTGAAATATTCTCAACGTATCGTTCTGACAAACAAGTCGAACAAGAAGTTGAAATGCAATACCTACCTGTTGCGAGCTACCGACCTGAAGGCGCGCCTACTGATATTGCTTCCATGCAACAGAAGTATGTGACGACCTATGTCCATAAGTATTTCAGTATAGGTATGATTATCACAAGAATGGCCGTTATGGACAATCTTTATAAGTCATACTTCCCAATGATTGCGCAAGCGATTAACGATGCGTTAGACCAAGCCCGAGAAATTATGGGTGCTTCCATTTTCAACAATGGTTTCAACCCAGCTTTCCCATTAGGCGATGGTCAACCATTCTTCTCGTTACTTCATCCGATTACTGGTGGCGTTGTTGCTAACACCCCTGTAACTCCGGTTGATTTATCGGAAGCATCGATTGAACAAGCATTGATTGCTATCCATCAATTCAAAGACCAAGCCGGATTAACCATCAAGACCAAAGCGGTCAAATTGTTAGTTCCAGCAACGGGTGAATATGTTTCGGATAGGCTTTTAGGCTCACAATTTAGAACGAACACTGACATCAATGATATTTCCGCAATCTTCAATACTAAAGCGGTTCCACAAGGCTACAGAGTTAACCAATTCTTAAGCTTGTTGTTCCCTAACGCTTGGTATCTTTTAACTGATTCACCTAACTCACTCAAATTTTACCGTCGTGAAGACATCGATACCGACGTTTACACAGAACCGCTAACCAATAACTTGATTATTACTGGTACCGAACGATATTCATTCGGGGTCAGTAACTTCAGAGGTGCTTACGGTTCACAAGGTATGTAAGGAGTCTTAAATGGCTGTTCCAGCTTCTAACGTTCTTGTTCCAGGAATGAACTCGCAGACACCTGCGTTAATTGCAGACAAAGTATTGTCTTATTCAGCTTCACCAGGAATCCCGGCTTCGGGACCTGGTGGGGTTGCGACATTTACGACTGTCGCTAATGCGCAAGGGTTTCAAGTTCCTATCTCTGCGGCTCTTGAAATTCAGTCGACAAGCGGTGCTTTTGTAACGCCCCGAATGACGACAGCCCAAAGAGGTGCGTTAGTTGTTGATGAAGGAATGGTCGTATTTGATACTGATTTAGCTGTTTTCTTGTTCTATCAAGGCGGCATGTGGATTCAATTCTCGGTTAACCCACCAGGCGGTAACGTTGTTGGACCAGGCGCTGCTCAAGTTAATGCCATTGCTTTATACGGTAATGGAACTGGAACTCAGTTATTAAACTCCGCTATTTTAATCAATGCGACTGGAACAATTAGTCAAAATCCAGGCGTTGTTAACTCTGAAGTAGTTATTTTAGGCTCAAGCGCAGCTACGGCTGCTGCCCCTTCTTATTCGTTCGAAGGCGATACCAATACTGGTATGTATCGGGCTTCTGCTGAACATATCGGATTTGCTGCAAATGGCATTCAACAATTCCAGGTAACAACCGGAACTGGTAACGGTGCTTATTTAATAGCGACCGGCGGCGCAACAGCAGGATTTTTAACAAGTGGCGGCGTTGCAAACGCAGAAGTTTCTATTTTATTAAACGGAAGCAATCCGGCTTCAAGTGCGTTCGGGGTTCATGGACCTGTTGGAACTGGCTATGCTGGAAACATTCGGTTATATGAAGGTCAAGCAAACGGTGTGAACTATGTTGGCTTCACTGCTCCTGCTGCAATCGGTGCAAACGTTCAATGGACGTTACCTAATGCAGATGGATTAAATGGTCAAGCTTTAGTGACAAACGGTGCTGGAATTCTTTCATTTGCGGCTGTTGCTGGAAATGTAGCGTTTACCGGACCTGCTCCTGTTGCGACCAATGTTGCGAGATACAGTAATAACATTGGAAACTTAATTGAAGCATCTCCTGTGACTATCGATAATGTAACCGGAAAAATTACGATTACTGGCGGAAATGGCGGCGTTATCAATGTTGATAACGGTCAAGCAAGTACTGCTTCTTATGGTTTTGTGGGTGACCCTGATACAGGTATGTGGTCAAGCGCTGCTGGTACATTAGATTTTGATTCCAACGGAACTACACAGTTTAGAATTGGACCATTAGGCGGCGCAGTTAATTTCATGACCGCTTTTGGTGCAACTGGAACTTCCAGTCCAACATTGTCTTCGGTCGCAAGTACTGGTGGTGTCGATATCGGCGTCTCTATCATTACCAAAGGAAATTCTGCCTTAGAAATTCACAGCAATACCGTTGCTGGTGAAATCAGATTTTATGAAACAGGCGGCGTTAATTATGTAGCACTTCAATCTGCTAATGTTTTAGCTGCGAATGTCACTTGGACATTGCCAATTGCTGACGGCACCAATGGTCAAGTATTGTCTACAAATGGCGCAGGCACTTTAGCTTTCTCAAGCGTTATTTCAGCTCCTGGAGTTGTTACTGACCACACAATGTTGGTATTTAATGGCACGGCTGGCGCAGTTTTTGCAAATTCTGGCGTTACTGTCAGTGCTGCTGGAACCATTGCTAATGCAACTGGTAGTGGTACAGGTCAATTTATTCAATCTCCTGGTACGATTGGTGTGCCTTCTTATACTTTTGTAGGCGATACTGATACAGGTATTTCAGCTAATACGGCAGGAACCTTAGATTTCTCCAGCAATGCTTCTAGAGAATTCCAAATTACCCCAACGGCTGCGGCTAACAATTGGTTAAGTGTTACTGGTGCTGTTAATGGAAGCGCTCCTTCCATGTCTGCCAATGGAAATGCAGATGCGGACGTTTCGATTTCATTAATTCCGAAAGGTGCTGGTCAGGTATTAAATATTGATGGAGATGACGCAGCTCCTTCTTATAGCTTTGCAAGCACACTAACGGTTGGTATGTATACCGACGGCACGAGCGTATTATTTGCAGGTGCAGGCGCTACGCAATTTGCTGTTGGCGCAACAGCTGGCGCAGTTGACTACGTAATGGCAGTCGGCGGAAATTCAGGTAAAGCTGGATTCGAAACCACTGGTACGGACGCAGACATTGATATGTTATTCCTTGCAAAAGGAATTGGTGGCTTTGACTATGGTAATGTCACTAACGGCGCTCAATTACAAATCATCGACAGCGGCGCTCCAACAACTGGTTGGATAACAATCAGAGGTTCGGCCACTGGTGCTGCAACGACACCTACGATTGGTGTTGCGGGTTCAGCGACTGATATTGACATCGTTATTGAAACTCAAGGAACTGCGGGATTAGCATTGGCTAATAGCACGGTCGGGGGCACCCTAGCATTGTTAAATGCTGGCGGAACTGCTGCTTGTGCGATTACGATAGACCCTGCGTTTGTTGGTGAACATAACATTCAGTTGCCAAATATTACAGTTCCTGTCGGTGGGCCTTATGTTTTACAAGCAACTCAAGTTGACGCAAGCAATACAACATTAAGCTATGGATTAGTTCCATCCTTAACGCTTGCTTCTACTACAGTTTCATTGACTGCTGCACAAGTTCAAAATCTAGTAGCAACTCCAGTTTCGCTGGTTCCAGCCGCTGGCCCAGGAACAATAATTATTCCATTAGCAATCGTTGTTTCATATACGTTTGTTACGACACCATATGCTGCAACAACTTCTAAATTTATTGTGACGGTAGGTTCAACGATTGTTGATACACCTCATTTAACTGCTAATGGATTTATTACCTTAGGAACCAGTCAAGTAGCAGGACAAGCCCAGTTTATTACAGGCGCTCCATTTGCAACGGCTGGAATTACGAATGCTGATGTTTTCTTAAGCAATGATAATGTTGGCGGAGAATTTGCAGCAGGTGACGGAACATTAAAAGTTACGACAAGTTATCAAATAATTACACTTTAAAAAGATTATTAACAACACTAGGAGCGAAGCATGTCCATTACATTAGCAGAAGTAGAAGCAAAACTTGAGAGCGCGTTCAAACAAGTGACCGAGCATCAAGGTTTGTTATCTGAAAAATTGAAACAAATTGAACAGTTAACGAATGATAAAGGGACGATTTTATCGTTTCTTAATCAGTTAAATGGTTACATCACGGCTTATCAGGATATTAAACGAGTTTTAAGTCCTGCTGCACCAGTTGCACCAGAGGAACCTGTAGCACCTGCTGTAGAGGCGTAATCAAGAAGGAATGTAAATGAAGCCTGTATCTGTATTATGGTTGCCATCAGGTGGAAATACCGCAGCTACAGGCTTAGCATATCGAGACGCTATTGTAACTTCTGCATCTGCTCAAATTCTTGATATAGGACAATCTTTCGTTATCAACGGAACTTTAGCCGTTCCAGGAACGAATACGGGTGCCGTTCAAACAGTTCCGACTTTTGGTGGTGGAATTGCTTTAGTCAATACCACTCAAAACTATGCCTCTCTTATTCCGTTGCGTCAGGCTAGAACAGTCAGTATTCGCTCAGGTGCCGCTGGTAATGTTGGTACTGTCTATATTGTTACTGGCACTTATTTAGGGAATCAAGTTGTAGGACAAGTATTAGGAGCCGCTGCTAGTACGGCTGCTGAATCAACCATTGGTCCAGGTGGGCCTCCCGCTATTTTCGATACTGTTACGAGCATTACGGTAACGACAGTTGATATGGCAGGAAGCGCTAGCGTTGGCCTAGGAACTGTTGGTCAAATCAGCTGGATTCAATACGACCATCACATGATGTATCCCAACCTGTCGGTTGAGGTATTCACTCAATTCCCTGCTGTTCCTGCGGGAAATATCAATTACAGATTCATTAGTACTTTAGATGAAATTAGCGCATCTCCTGTCACCATTGGACCGCCAACCGTTAACCAGAATATTGGATTAATCGTTCAAGATGGCTCAGGCGCTGCCACATATAAAACGATTTTAGACGGTGGCGCAGTTGCTGCAACCACCGTTGAAAGCGGAACGACTTCTAACGCATTTAGATATTACACCATTCAAGTAACTGCTCAAGGTGCTGGGTTCAATGGAACATTGCAAGCAACCTTTGTTCAAGGAGGAATTCGGTAATGGCTAAAGAGGATGGCAAGTGGATTCAAGGTGCGATAAAGCGTCCTGGCGCTCTAAAAGCTAAACTCGGAGTTCCCGAAGGTAAAAAGATTCCAGCTAAAAAATTAGCAAAGGCTGAGCATTCTAAGAATCCGACTTTAAGACGTGAAGCAAATTTAGCCAAGACATTAAAGAGTTTTAACCACAAAAGTGGTGGAAGGGGAAGATAATGCATAAACCAAAATGGTTAGCCGAAGGCTTAAAAGATGAGAAATCCATTGATAGAGAATGGAGACCTTTAGGAAGTAAAGGTCTTCCTGAAGCGCATTTGACATCTGAATTTAAATCTCAGAATTCGGTACCTAAATCTAAAGAAGTCATGGAAAACCTACACGGTCATGAGAAGTAATAAGGGGATGAAATGTTATCAACTTCGGGTGTTTATACCTATAACACGCCAGAAAGTCGGATAATTATCGATAATGCTTATCGACGGATAGGTATTGACCCTGCAAAAATTACTCAGCAACAAGTGATTGCTGCTCAAGAATTCGGGAACATAGCACTTCAGTCTTGGCCTAATCGCGGTATCAATCTGTGGTTAAGACGCACTGCCATGATTACGCTGATTCCATATCAATACATGTATCAATTACCGCTTTATACGAGTTCTGTTCGGGAAGTGACCAGGCGAACCTCTGTAAGGGATGTAACACCTACTGGAATTCCATTTTCAACACCAATTACTGGTGGCGTTGCCGCTAATGCGTTTGACGGCGACCCCGCGACGGCATGTACCCAAACTGCTCCCAATGGGTACATTGGTTATCAATGGCCGATTATTCCATCGTTGGTTCCAATACCATTGCAACCACAGAATACCGGGGCTCAAATTATTACGTTAGTCGGTGTGACCTCACAAGTGAATACTGACTACACACTTTCGTTTCAATATTCTCAGGATGGGATGACTTGGACGACGGCCTTAGCGACCCCAACTCAGGCCTATACCGCTGGTCTTATCCAATGGTTTGAAATCATGATGCCAGCATTTGCATTCTATTTCCAAGCAATAGAAACCGGAGGCGCAACTCTTAACATACAAGAGCTTTATTTTAACAATCAGGTTCGAGACGTTCCATTAACCGGAATTTCTGAATCTGAGTACATGAGATATCCTAATAAGTCATTCCCCAATGCGTCTGCACCTTCTAATTTTTTTGTGGATAGACAGATTAATCCAACGATTTATCTGTATCCAGCACCTAGTTCACAATACAACAATTTGTTTTTCTCCTATCAACAACAAATCCAAGACATGGGACAAATGACCAATTACGTGCAAATTCCAGCAAGATTTATTAACGCATTGACGGCGGAGATTGCCTATTACGTGTCCTTCAAGGAAGCGCCCGATAAAACAGCCATGTTGGAAGCTGATTTAACACGACAAGTTAAATTGGCGCACAACGAAGACCGCGAGCGCGTTCCATTGAAGATGGTTGGTAACTACCAACAAGGGGGCTACTAATGCCATACATGCCGAAGGGTAAGCGATACAAAGTCGATATCAATAATCCATTGGGTTACGGTATTTGCGATAAAACGCAGTTCGTTATGCGTCATTGCGACATGGTTAAACAAATGGAATACATGGGTAATGACCTGCAATGGACTGGCTACATGGTGGGCAAATGGTATGTCGACAAACCAAATCCCTCATTGCGTCCCGTTATTTTAAAGCCCGACCCAGTGCCTTTGATTAATCCAAGGCCGCAACAGAAGCAACCCGATGCGCCGACATCTCAGGTTGGTTATCAAATTTTAAATTCTATTTATTTTGGAGCATAAAAAATGGCAATTCTTCCACAGTTCAGACCTTCTAACATCAACTTGCTATCTGGCGCTAAGATGCCGTCTGCCGTATTGATTGCTGATACTGCTCTTCTCTATACACCATTGGATGCTAGCATTGGTTACGCGCCAGACCCAAATGTTGTTGGAATTCAACTAGCGGAAGGCGTATTACCTCCAACATTAACGCGAGTTGTTAATTACCAAAGACCTGGCGGTCCTGTAAATCCGCAACCACAAGTTGTTAGTGCCGCATTAGAAATTAATTCTAATAAGGGCGCGCTCTTAAATGCGAGAATGACAACCGCGCAGCGTGATGCATTAATTCCAACAAACGGGATGCAGATTTATAACATTAGCACCGATTCTATCGATATATTTATAGGCGGCAATTGGGTCCAATTTACGCAAGGTGGAGGGGATGTTAGCTTTCAGAATCCTCCCCCGGCCGCTGCTGGCAACATTACCGTTTTTCCAGTCCTAGGAAATGGTCTTATAATCGCAGATGGTTTGGTAAATATTGTTGATGTTGGCGGCGCTTTGACAGCTAACGTTAATCCAGTCGCAGGTCTTCAATTAAGCAACGTCAGTATTATAGAGTTTGTTACTTCTACAAATACGGCGAATGATTGCGCTCTAGCGATTGAAAGAGCTGATACGGCTGATACTGTTTATCTTGCACGAATATATAGAGATGACCTTGGCAGTGGCGAAGGCAGAACCCCTGTCGCAAATATGGTATTTAGCAATAATGCGTTTGGCGTTTCTCCCACTAGTCCTAGCGCTATTTTAGAAATACAGTCGACAGAAAGCACGTTCTTAAATGCCAGAATGACCACTGCGCAAATGAATGCTATAGCTGCGCCTGCTGACGGAATGCAAGTTTATGTCACAGATGTTACTCCTGGGCTATATGCAAGAATTTCTGGAGCGTGGGTTCAATTAGGTAGTAGTGGGCCAGTAACTGGAATAACTGGTATCGATAAACCATTAATTCAAACCATATTTGTTGGTATTGGTTCCGGAAACAATTCGAGCACCGTCAATGGTAATGTAGGTCTAGGAAATTTAGCGTTATCTAATTTAACGACTGGTGGAAATAACGTTGCTCTTGGTGCAAACGCATTAAGGACAGTGACTACAGGCGGAAATAATATTGCGATAGGAAATGCAGCTCTTTTAAATAACACTGCAAATCAAAATGTTGCTATCGGTAATGTAGCACTTTTAAGTAATACGACTGGTAGCAATAATACTGGAGTTGGATTCCAAGTTATGGCTTCAATTACAACAGGTCATGATAATAGCGCCTTCGGTTCAGGGGCTTTACAAAGCTTAAGTACTGGAAGTAATGCTTGTGCATTTGGTTCACTTGCATTAAATGTAACTCTTCAATCTAATAGTTGCGCATTCGGCACTGAAGCAATGAGATATAACTTAGTGGCGGCTAATAGTTGTGCGTTTGGATATCAAGCTTTGTTATCTCAAAATGTCCTTACTGGTGGTCATCAGTGTTCTGCATTTGGATTCCAAGCTCTCTTATTAAACGCCGGAGCCATTGATAACAGTGCGTTTGGATATCAAGCTCTTTCACAAACAACTTCTGGTAGTCAAAATTGTGTATTCGGTTCTAGGGCTGGAAATAACATAACCACAGGAAGCGGTAATAACGTTTTTGGCTATGCGGCAACAGGCGGAAATCCAACAAGCGCAACAGGAAGTAGGAATCAAGCATTTGGAGCTAACGCTCTCGGTAATTTAACAGCCGGTAACGATAATATTGCATTTGGCGATTCTTCGCTTGTTACCATATCAACAAATAATAGAATAATATCCATCGGTACTAACGCGATGCAAAACGCCACAGGTAGTGACGATACAATTGCGATTGGTTATCAAGCATTGCAAAATCAAACATCTGGATTTAATAATCTTGCAATTGGTAGTAATGCGCTTCAAAACAATACAACAGGTATATTTAACGTTGCTATTGGCGTAGGAACATTAGGTGCTAACGTTTCTGGTCAATCCAATATAGCTATCGGTCAGAACGTATTAACAAATAACACTGCGGGCCATAACGTTGGTATTGGCGCGAGTGCTTTGGAAAACAACACGACAGGAGCTGCTAACGTTGCTATCGGATTTTCAGCATTGGCGGGCACAATATCCGGAAATTCCAATATCGCCATTGGCGATACGGTTTTAGCGCTTAATACGACCGGAGGTCAAAATATTGGTATCGGTGTGGATTCATTAGCTAGTACCACAGGTTCCGATAATATTGGTATCGGATTTGCAGCGCTCAATGTTAATACTGCTGGAAATCAAAATATTGGTTTAGGTAGTTTTGCATTATTCTTCTTGGCTGCTGGCGATAACAACGTTTCATTGGGCTATCGCTCAATGAATAACCTCGCTAACGGTAGTAATAATCTAGGGCTCGGAAATCTGTCATTAGAAAATGTGACTTCTGGTTCTGACAATATAGGAATCGGTTTTGAATCATTACAAGCATTAACCAGCGGTAATCATAACGTTTCATTAGGCGATGGCGCTTTAGCAGCTCTAACGAGCGGTGATAATAACGTCGCTCTTGGTTATCAAGCATTAGCAACCATTGGCACAGGTGATAATAACTTCGCTCTTGGTTATCAAGCTTTATTGTCTTTAACTTCTGGAAATACTGGAAATGGCGCGCTAGGGTATCAAGCGTTAATGTCTTTAGCGACTGGGTTCAATAATGCTGCTATTGGTAATGCTTTAGTCTTAATTACTGGCGGAAGTAGAAACTTAGCGATTGGACAGGGCGCTATTAGTGGTTCGACTGGAACGCTGAATGACAACTTAGCAATTGGTGTTAATGCGTTAAACGTCAGCTCGGCTGATAGGAACTTAGCGATTGGTCCAAGAGCGATGGATATCTGGGGAACTGGGGGTGATAACGTTTGTATCGGAGCTAGTGTTGCTATCAATACAACCAGCGGAAATAAGAGTATTATCATCGGGTCCCAATCGGCACCGTCATTACCGACATCGGTTGGTAACGTAATTATTGGTGAAGGTGCTGCCTCCACTCCAACGACAACGCTAGATAATTGTACTCTGATAGGAAATGGCGCTGACTGCAGTGATAACTTATCATTGGCAACAGCTATTGGCGCTGGGGCAATTGTAACGGCAAGCAATTCAATTGTCTTGGGAACTACTGAAAACGTTGGTATTGGAACAAGTTCTCCCGCCGCTTCGTTACATGTCGTTGGCGGCCAAATAATTAATCAAACCACTGTCACAACGACATATTCAGTCTTAAATACTGATTACGTTGTGCTATGTGATTCCACGGGAGCAGCATTCTCGGTGACGTTACCCGCTGCTGCAACTGCAACAGCAGGCCAAGTATTCACCGTTAAAGATAAGGGTGGCGCAGGTAGTACTAATAACATTACGATTGCGACTTCTGGCGGAAATATAGATGCATTTGCAACGGCGGTTATAAACACTAATTACGGCTCGCTAAGTTTCATTAGTGACGGCACTAATTACTTTATTATTTAAGGGGATTTGAATGTCATACTCAGGAATAGGATTGCCTTTAACAATTCCGAATAGTCATATTCATCCGCCCAATAACTATACAGTGCTGGTGACGGACGTCATTGTCGGGTTAATTACGGTGACAAATTGGATTATCACGCTGCCAGATAGCGTTAGTGGTCCACTGCCAGGTGTTGCTCAAACTTTCGTCATTAAGGATTACACGGGATATTGTTCGCCAACTAATAATATAACTATTAGTACTCTAAATGGCGCATTAATAGATGGATTAACGAGCTATGTGATTGATAACGCATGGAGTTCGGTTTCATTATTCTTTGATGGAACCAACTATTTTAGTTACTAGGAGACAACATGAGCAATATAGTTCCTTCAACATATACCATGACAGCGCTGAACGTTGATTTAACACAGCCTGTAAGTACCAATTTTTTACTGGGAACAACCAGATTTAATGAAACATTTATTGCGATAGGCTGCACAATTGAAATAACGAGTCTTGGCAGTACTGGAACACTTCCAAGCATTAGCCTTGGAACAGTAGCAGGTAGTTATACTGATGTGGCTGCAGCTCAACCATTGACAGGCCCTGTCGGACCTATTACGCCGGGCGCTCCCCCTTATCAGGTTACCGGAATTAACACCAATGGTTCGCCAAATTTTGTATCTATCCAAGCTCAAACAGCTATTTATTTGCAGATATCATTGTTATCAACGGTAACGCCTTGCACGGCTAATATCACTTTATTGGGCATTTCATATAACACGGTTTAAGGGGAAATATTATGTCTTATGAATTAACAGGTGCTGGTGGAATTGCAAAAACAGGAAATTTCGCTGTTGATTTCATCTTTACCGCTGGTACGACGCTCACTTTCCCAACCAGCGGAACTTTAGCGACAACTGATTCATCTTCTAACTTGAAGGTAACGCTGGTTCCGTCTCCTTCTTACAACGTTCAATTAAATGATTGCATCGTTGGATGTGAAGTAAGTTCTACGCCAGCAACACCATTTGACGTGGTATTGCCGTCGGCAGCGCCGAGTGGTCAGGTAATGTATATCAAAGACTACACAGGTCAATCTGCCGTTAATCAAATAAACGTTACAGCGGGCTCTTCCAAGATTGATGGAAATCCTTCTGGTGCAATTATCTTTACTGCTTATGCGTGCCAGGGATATTTCAGTGATGGAACAGATTGGTTTACTTTATAGAGAATTTAAATGTTTACAACATACGCCTCATTAATCACGCAAACGCAAGCAACCTTAGATAGAAATGACGCTTCTACTGTTGCGCAAATTCCTTACTTTATCTATCAAGCTGAAGTAAAGATGTGCGAGATGATAAAGACGTTAGGTGTTGAAGATTATGTAGTTGGCGCATTTACGCCAAACGTAGATGTTTATCCGTATCCTGCTCGCCTTCGGCGCGTCATCAACATTAACTACGGCACACCACCCGGAATTAATAATAACACCAGAAACCAATTACAAGAGCGTAGTTATGAATATTGCCGTATGTATAGTCCAGATTCTAATACTCCCGGATTACCTCAATTCTATGCCGATTATGGATATTACAATTTCCTGGTTGTCCCAACGCCAACTATTGCTTATCCATTTGAAATTGCTTATATGGGGCTTCCAGAGCCTTTAACCGCTATGAATCAAACAAACTGGTTTACCAATTATGCGTCGAACGCGTTGTTTTATGCGACGATTATTGAGGGGCTTAATTATTTGAAAGATTATGAACAAATCCCCGCATGGGAAGAAAAGTTTAAAGAAGCTTCAGCTATTTTACAAAATACCGATGAGATGCGTAAGAAAGACCGAGGTGTTAATAGGGACGCAGACTAATGGCCGATTTAATAGCAATGAAAGGCTATGCCATCAAGATGGCTCCCGGAATTCTTCGGGACGGTACTCGATTTGCTAAACCTAACTGGATTGATGGTCAATGGTGTCGTTTTTATCGAGGTCTTCCTCAGAAAATGGGAGGCTATAAGCAAATCCCAGACCCATTCGATACAACTTTTCCTAATCAAATTCCACGCGGTTTATTCGTGCTTCCGCAATCACCTAATTTCGATGTGTATGTAGGAGACCAGGATAGTGTAGGGTTTATCCCAATTGACTTCTTTGGTAATCCCGTTGGCGGCTATGTCGACAGAACGCCTGTGGCACCTCCATTTGCGGCTAACCCGGCTAATCAATGGCAATTTGATATTATGTTCTCAGGCGTGACAGACGCAGGTGGCACTAGCGTTATTATCGCTTTTGCGGCTCCGAATTTACTGTCAATTGACAATCCAGACAAGAGACCTATTTATTATGGGCCAGCTTATAATTTTATACCAGCTGAGCAACGTCTTATTGAAACCGGATTTTCAGTAGCGGGCGGCATTGTTGTTTTGCATCCTTACCTATTTATGCTAGATGACGCAGGATTAGTTATTATTTCTATGCCATCAAACCCAACCGTGGAGCTAGATTCATTTAGAATTGCGCCTTATAAGCTTTTAGCGGGCCGTCCTGTTCGGGGTGGTAATACCTCTCCTGCCGGACTTATTTGGAGTACGGATAGATTAATCCGAGTCACACAAAAAGGTTTAACCTTTGAAACCCCTGAATGGAATTTCGACACCATTAGTACAGGCATTAGCACTATGTCGAGCACATGTATGGTTGAATATGATAATGATTATTATTGGATGGGGATTGATAGGTTCTTTTTTTACAACGGCGTTGTTCTAGAATTGCCCAATGATATGAATCGTAATTACATATTCGACAACCTTAATTATAATCAGCGACAAAAGGTGTGGGCGACTAAGGATACTGAATGGGGTGAAGTATGGTGGTTTTATCCGTCTGGTAATAATTTAGAGTGTGATTCCGCTGTTATCTATAACGTACGAGAAAAAACGTGGTACGACACAAAGCTAAATCGTTCTTGCGGATATTATAGTACCGTTTTTGCCCAACCGATTTGGGCTGATAATCAAATAAACGTCGCTAATGTTTATCCGCTTTGGTTGCAAGATGAAGGAAATAATCAGGTCAGTTTTGATGCAGCAGGACATCCTGTGGTAACTGCTATTAATTCATTTGTTACTACAGGCCCAATGTCCTGGATTGGCGTAGGTCCAGACCAACAACGTCGTGGCATGGATAGATGGATTTCTTACTATAGATTTGAGCCTGACTTCGTGCAGATTGGCAACATGACGATGACGATTACGTTTAATGATTATGCCGCGTCGCCAGTTCCAACTTATACGATATCAGGTCCTTATACTTTCGCACCCACGACAGTCAAAATTGATATCGATAATCCAAGACAAGGTAGACAGTCAACTATTACTTTTACAAGCAATGTTATTGATGGCTACTTCGAAATGGGTGAGCCAATTCTTATTGTAACAGTCGGCGATGGTCGACAATCAGTTCCGGGGGCTTAATATGGTCATTCCAATCGCAATAGATATGAAAACTTGGTGGAGTTCATTGGCTATTGACTTCCCAAATGATAATATTCCTGTATTGAATGACAAAAGAGATTGGAAAGTTACTGGTAACTTTTTAGTGCAGGAAAATAGCTTTGCAATCCAAGGTGCCCCGTCCACTTTTGCTTTCAATGACTTCGAGCCTTGGGCTATGGAAGTTTTTTTAACGATGAATAATTTCTAAGGGGAAATTCTATGCTATCAGCACTCTCTCAGCTCGCTCCACTGGCAATCGACTTATTACCACAACGCGGTTATTCGCATGGTGGTCATCATCCTCATCATCCGATGCATAATGGGGGCCATTATATGCATGGCGGCTATTCGCACGGTGGGTACGCTGAAGGCGGCCATATTCCGGGACATTATATGGATGGCGGCTATGAAGATGGCGGAATGGGCGCAGTCCCTCAAGAAGGCTCCCCAAATGGCGGAACAACTGAATACGTACAACATGAGCCTAATATGAACGCTCCAATGGCGCCTTATGCCCATGGTGGATACGCTCATGGTGGTCATTATATGTACGGCGGTCATCACCCAATGCATGGTGGTGGTCATTATATGGATGGAGGTTATACCGAAGGTGGCCCTATTCATCACAGTACCTACGCGGGCGGTGGTCATGCTAGAAGCCATCACCAAGCGCATCATTTGCATCACTATGGATTTGGCGGCGCGTTGAAGAGCGCTTATAACGCTGCTAAGCCTGGGTTATCCCAAATGGTTAACAAAGGAGTAAATTATGCGGCTAAACAAGCTGGTAATGCGGCTCAAGGATATGCAACTAAGCATCTTGGAGCAGAAACAGGTCAAATGGTTGGAAATGCTGCACGACAAGGCGTTCAAGGCGCAGGACAACACATGCAAAACCGCGCTGGATTGTCTCGTCCCGCAGGTGCACCTCCAGCTCCTCCTGCACAAATTAATGTGCCACAACAACAGCAACCACAGCAGCAAGCAGCTCCTCAACAACAAGAGGAATATAACGCCATGAATGAATTGCCATTCGCGAACGAAAGACGTGGCGGCTATATGCATCACAGAGCAGGCGGTGGAGCACTTTACCCTTATCAACGATAAGGGTTCCACGTGGAACAGGGGTAACTAATGAACAGAGCACTAAAACAAGCGGCAGAGAAAGTTAGAAAGCAAGGTCAGCGTGGCGATAAGATATTAGCCCATATCAACCCTGCTGAAGCTAGCTACTTAAAAAAACATTTCGGCGGGGATAAGAATCCAAAGACCGGACTGCCGCAGTATGGGTTAAAGAAATTCTTCAAGAAATTTACCCCCGCTGGCTTTATGAGTGACAGTAAAAATAGAAAGAAAGTCATGAGTATTGCGGCTCCAATCATTGGCAATATGATTTTGCCGGGTGCCGGGGCCGTTATCGGGGGGGCTATCGGGGGTGCCGCGAGCGCCAAGAAAGACGCGAACGGAAAGCGAAATTATGGAAAAGGCGCTTTAAGAGGCGGCTTAACCGGAGCATTAATGGGGTATGCAATGCCTCAAATTGGTGGCGCACTTGGTGTAGGCCAGGGCGGAACGGCTGGAAGAGCATTTGGTATGGGTTCTCCCAGCTTTATGAACAATCTAGGGCTTCCTAACATGTTTGGCGGTGCTGCTGCCGCGGGCGCAGGCGGTGGGGGCGGTGGATTCTTATCTAACCTTTTCGGAGGAGGCGCTGGCGCTGCTGCCGAAGGGGCTACAGGTGGGGGCGGTCTCTTAGGGGGAGGCGGCTTGGGTAATCTTTTATCACTAGGTGCTTTAGGAACTATGATACAGGGTGTTCGAAAAGGCAAAAGTACTATTCCGAAATATGAAGGGCCGACTGCTGCTGAAACAATGCGCCAGCATGGTTTAACGCCTCCTCAAATTGTTCCTTATACACAACCAAGGCCTTATACCAGACGAGATAGACCACCTTCTCAGATATTTACGCCTGAAATAATTGAACCAGATTATTTTGAACCGATTCCGTTTCCTGGACAGTACGCCTATGGTGGCGAAGTAGATTACGCAGGCGCTCAAAACTACATTCATGCGCCAACGCCCTATGCAGATGGCGGTTATGTTAATGATGGTTATTTCCATGGCGCATCTGGTGGGCAACAGGATAATCGTAAAACCAAGATGAAAGAAGGCTCTTATGTAATGGATGCAACCACGCTTAGCCTTTATGGTGATGGAAATTCAGAGGCCGGGAAAGAACGTTCCGCTGAATTGATGGAAAAGTTTATTAAAGCTGCTCATGACCATGGGTATGAAGCGCCTAAGAAAGTGAAAATGTTGCCCGCAATGGTTTCAGATGGTGAATCAATTTGGCCGCCTGAAGCGGTTTGGGGCGCTGGAATGCTCGTGGAAGGCGACCCAAGTCAGGGAGTCAAAGTGCTCAATAGATTCCGAAACAAGCTTCGAAAACAAAAAGGCGTTAAGTCGTTCCTGCCGCCTAAGTCAAAACATCCTAAATATTATTTGGAGGCAAAATAATGGCCGCTAATGGACAAGCAGTTGCCCAGCAAATCGCAGGACAAGCGCCCCCTTCCATTCAGGAATTGGATAATTTAATCCGCGCTAGGGCTCAACAGCTCGCTCAGCAACGACAACCTGTGTATGGCGGCGCTGAACTTCGCGTTGCGCCATTACCTCCCGGTATTCAGAGAGCGCAGCAATTAGCGGGACAAGTAGGTGCGGCGGAACCTTTAGTGCAAGAAGCAAGACGATTACCATTTAGAAATTTTCCCCAAGCGCATCAGGAATACATGAACCCTTATGTGCAACAAGTGGTTCGTAGAGGCGCCGAGGAAGGAAATGAAAATCTTGCTAGAAATATTTTACCCGCATTAGATGCTAAGTTTTCACGGTTGGGACAATTTGGCAGTACGAGACATCAAAAAATTGCGGCACAAGCGGGAAGAGACATTCAGCGAGATATTTCTGCGAACCAGCAAAAAGCTTTATTGACCGGATATCATCACGCGGGAGAACTTTTTAACAGGGACCAAATGGCTAATCTCGAAAGAGGAAATATGTTAGCGAGATTGGGTGCTGTTTCTCAATCAGGCCGTCAAGCTGATATTGGCGGCTTAGCAAAAATGGGTGACTACGAACGTCAGCATGAACAACAAATGCGCGATGTTCAGTATCAAAATTGGTTAAGACAGCACTCTTACGACTGGGATGTTTTATCCAAATGGATAGCGGCAAATCAAAACATTCCCTACCCAACCACTAATACTAATGTGGAAGTGGCTCCTCAGCAGCCTATTCTCAATTCTGCAGGAAGCGCGGGCGTTATCGCTGGTAATGTATTGCCCACATTATTGCAGCAACAAGCGGCAAATAGACAAAGACTCTTAAATGGATGGATGTAATGTTTACAACAATTAGTCCAGCAATGAATCGATACATGGCCACCCAGCAGGCGATACAGCCTCAAGGACAAGATGCCATTGGTCAAGGTGCCGCTCGTGGAATTGATGCAGCTAGAACCTCATTAAGTATGACGCCCAATATTAGTCGGCCGTCCGCAATGGCGAGAGCTATTGGTGGTGGTGCAGCAGCATTTAAAGCGCCTCAACCAGGAACAGGACAAGCAGGCATGTTGAATTCCATTGCGCAAGCGATGGGGCCTGCCATGCAGGAATATTATCGAGAAATGGATACGCGAAATGCGCTCGAGATGCAGATGGCTGAAGCCCAACAAAAACAACAAAATGAGATGATGGATAGGGATTATAGGCAGCAAGTATTGGGAGAAACATCTAGACATCACAGAGCGATGGAGCATTACCACGAAAGCAGAAATCCAGTCGTTCTCGAGAGTCCAAGACGCGCTCAGTTAATGCAGGCCGGGATATTACCTGCTAATGCCGGGCTGTTATTTGAAGAAATGAAATCAGACGAGAGAAAAATTAGACAAAAAGAACTTTCAGAAAGAAAAAATAGATATATTCCCGCCGAAGAGAATATTAATAATTTTAAACAAGCTGACGTTATATTTAAAGAGCACCCAAATCTTTGGAGAAATCCTCAGGTAATATTAGCAGCTGCCGAAAAACCAGGGCTTGCAAATCAATTTTTTAGCTCATTTTCTGCGAAAGACAAGGCCGCTGCTCAAAAATTAAGCAAATTAATGGGCGATATTGCTTTAAATGAAATAAAGAAATTCCCAGGCGTAAAGACAGACTTAGTTAAGAAAACGATTATGAAAACTTTGGCCGATGGATTTACAACACCAGAAGCATGGGAATTAATTCGTGATAAAAACATTAAGAAAAATGAAAGAACGTTGATTGATTCCAAAATGGCGCATGAAGCGTGGAATAATAGATACGATATACCGGAATATTTGGGAGAAAATGAAACAGAAAATGAGTCTGCAATAGACGCTGCACCATCTGCAAATGATTTTTCTAATTTAAGCACTGAAGACCTTCTCCGAATGAGAGCAGAGGCAATGAATGGCGGTTAATCGATTATCGTTAATAGATGAAGAATTGAAACGCAGAGGTATCGCTGTGGCAGCCGATAATCCTCGTGTTAATTTAATTGATGAAGAGCTTAAGACAAGAGGTGTTGATGTCAATAAGACGTCCGCAGCACCATCTATGTCAAGATTAATCGGAGAACAATTAACGCAAGGAACATTATCGTTAGCAGATTTAATGAATGCGTTAGGCCGCTCTCATCCAGCTACAATGACAATGCCAGAAGAAGAACTTTCAGCTATTCAGGGCATTCAGAAAACACCTTCCGCAGCATTTGAGCAATACGGGCCTGACATTAATACTCAACCTTTAAATACGCCTGGAAAGCGAATAGCAGGACATGCGTTAAGAGCTATTCCATCTGGGGTTTTAGCTGGGGTTCCTGGCGTTTTAATGGGAGCTGGAGCAGGCGCGGCAAGTGGCTTAATGCAAGAAGCCGGTATGAATCCTTTATTGGCTGAAGTCGCCTCTATTCCGTTTGCGGCTGGCGCATCAAGAATTCCAGGAATGTTAGCCGCTAAATCAATATCTCCGCTTTCAGGTGCAGAGCGAAAAGTGGGTAGAATATTAGAGAAATTTGCAGGAGAAGAAAATATTCCGCAAGTGTTGAAAAACATTGAGAATGCGCCTTTATATAAAACTGGATATGTTCCGTCAACATCAGAAATTGCTGAAAATCCGGGTTTGGCATCTTTGGCGAGAGCGCAATATGAAGTGCCTGGCTCTGGGTTACCTCAGCATGCTGCGGAACAAGCTGGAAAAATAGAGGCATCTTTAAAAGATTTATCTAAGGGAAATATAAGCGACACGCAAGAACATGTTGCGAAAAATTTAAACAAATTAAATACCAGAACTAATCAGGCGCTTGAATCTATTGGAAAGCAAGCAACAGGAGAAGAATCGGGCGAAGCGATTCAACAATCTTTATTAAAAGAACTTAGCGGCAGGAAATCTGTCAGAAGCTCTGAAACTAAACCACTTTATGAAAAGCTTTATGAAATACAAACGGGTATTCCTACCCCTAATGCTAATTCATTTTTATCAAAAGAATTGAAAACCGCTAAGGGTAATCAAAGGAAAGCATTGGAAGAGGCGGAAAAATTAATTCAACCAAATAAAGGTGAAGGATTAGAGCTTTCGCAATCATTTTTGAATGCACATCCTGAGTTTGCTTTTAAAAATAATGCAAGTCCAGCAGAACTTAAGGAAGCTTTAACAGAGATATCTGAAAGAATTACTGCCGCAAATAGAATTGGTCATACGCAAACTGCCGCCAGACTTAGAGGATTAAAGAAAAATCTATTAGAAGACTTAAACCAAGTTCCAGAAGAAATGGCGGCTAGAACAAAATATGCTGAATTATCTGAGCCAGTTAATGCAATTCAAAAGCATCCTGTTATGGGTAAAATTGTTAAAAAAGAACCTACAGAATATATGTCAAAGAAATTAATTATGTCTGAGTCTAGGGTTCCGGAGCAGTTTTTGAAGAAAAGCGAAGGTTCAATTGATGATGCTAAAGCGTTTCTGAAAGAAGTTGGTCATGACAAAGAAATGCTAGAAGTTGTTAAAAATGATTTAAATCGTCGCGCATCGCTGAGTATTCTTAACAAAGAAACAGGTCGCGTTGAACCTAGAAAGGTAGAAAGTTTTATCAACAATCATCCAGCAATAGCGGTCTTATATCCTGAATTAGCAACTATAAAGTTAAAAAATATACAGAATGCTCAATCCATGGCTAATCGTTATTTTAGAGATGCTGAAAAGATAGCTTCTACTCTCAGGAAAGATGAATTGGGTAAATATGTTCCTGGCCCAGCTCAAGGGCTTGCGCCAAAAATATATAATGCAAAATCTCAAGAAAATATATCCTACCTTTTAAAATCGATTGGTGATGATATCCCAGCTAAAGAAGGTTTAAGGGAAATGACAATAGACCATATGCTAAAAAGTATTTCTAATGCAGGGGCTGAAGGAAAAGGGAGCGTTTTATCTCATGCAAAAATGAATAGATTTATGACGATGCATAGAAAATCATTAAAGCCTCTTTTTGAGCCGGAACAATTGGCTTTAGTGGATGAAGTGTCTAACATATTAAAAGGGCAGAACTATTATAAGACATCAGGCGCAAGCATGGGTTCTCCTACTGCTGCAAGAAAAATTATAGATGAGGAAATTGGCAAAGGAATTACCATTGGTCCTGAAAAATTTAAGAAGTTTATTAATTTCTTTCATAATATGGGAGCGGAAAAAACAAAAGACATTTTACATAAATCTTTAATAGACTCAAAAATAGCTAAAAAGATATTAGAGGGTAATTTTAAAGGTCAGTCAGGTTTTGAAAAATATTTGCAGGACGTTAGCAGAATGAGCGTTCCTTTGGTAAAATATAAATCTAAAGGGGAAGAAGAATGACCACGTACGCTTCAGTTTTCGGAAACGCACTTCTACCTCCGGTCTACAACAATTTCAATTCTATTACGTTCGCGGCAAACGTTCAGCTCGCCTGGTCAACACAATTCCAGAATGGCCCTAACGTTGTTAGCACTATCATGAACTTCAACGCCACAGGCGCTGGATTGACTGTTACTTTACCGGATGCCACGCAGACCTCGGTGGGAGCTCAATTTTATGCGAATAATATCGGAGGGAATGCTTTTAATCTTCTTTATTTTGGTGGCGGCGTATTAGCAACGATTGCGCCAGGAACTTACAGTATATTTTATCTCGCTGATAATTCTACTCAGAACGGTACATGGTTTAGAATTCAAGGGGGAGGTGGATTTTCTGCTGTTACTAGCGTTAATGCTACCACCACTAATACAAATACTGATGAAAATTTATTAATAACTGGTACTCCGGGCTTACCTATTACTGGCGTTGGAACTATTAATTTTGAATTCATCGGAGATTTAGCGCAATTAATTAATTTTGGCGCAGGAACTGGAATTGCGGTTAGAACTTCGGCTGCTCCAATCTGGGCGTTAAGACAAATTTTACCATTCCCGGGACAAACGGTTCCCGTTAACGGTAATGGTGTTGCTGGCGATATACAGATTCAATTGGCAAACAATATTACGGGTATCAATAGTATTCAGGCTGGAAATCTTCAATTAGGGCCCGCCAATACACTTTCTGCTTTTGTGGGGGACGTGATAACGCTAGTGCCTCAGACCGTTACTAATACTAATTTCCCATTTGTTTTATTAGGTCCTAATGGGTTAATACGATTCAATAATAATGCAAATACTCACTTTGTTAGCATTCAAGGCCCAACCGTTATTCCTGGTGCTGTCGATATTCCATTGCGTTTACCAGAAACTGCTCCAGCGGATGGTCAGGCGCTTTATAACATTACGGGCGGTCAATTAGGATGGGCTAACTTCTCGTCAACCGCAGGTGCAACTGTGGCGGGAACATTGCCTGTTTATGTGAATAATGCAGGCGGTCTTGGAGATACGGGGATCGCCGTTTCGGCATTTAATGATGTTACGGGTGTGACTTCCATGGTAGTCGGGAATCTTCAGCTTGCATTAGCTGGGCCTGCCACTATTTCAACTGGCGCTACCGCTATTTCTATATCTCCAGGAGGACTTCAAAACACTATCATCAATAGCACATTGAACGTTGCATCAGGAAATTCGTTAGTTCTATCAAATGCGCTCAATACAGGAAGCGGTGGATTTACGGCGACAACAACGCCTGGCGGTACTAATAATCTTTGGCAACTTCCATTAGCTTTAGGTGTCGCTAAGAGCTTTCTAACGACTAGCGTTGCGGGAACCAGCGTTTTAACTTTTGCATCTTTAGTTACTACCGACAACGTACCTAAAGCTTATGCCTCAGTGGCCGCAGGCGGTTCTGGCGGCGCGCCTGCTGGTTCAATTAATGTGACTTCCGTAGCTGCGGGTGGTGCTGGTCTTTATACGGTCACACTAACCAACGCAATGGCTAACACCACCTATACATTTTCAGGAGTAGTTTCAGGTGCAAATAATGGATATGTCTCAAACTTTACGGTGATATCGGCGACGCAGTTCACCTACAATACCTATATCGTGAATCCAGTGGGGCCAACTGTTACTGCCGCTAACGCGCCAGTCACCTTCCAGGTGTTTGGCCAGTTTGCGACCTAAAGTATTGATTAATGGCATCTTGAAAGCAGCGCTCTAGAAAACCTCTCGCTTCCTCATATATGCTATCATCATAACTTATTCCCATTTCTTTCATGTTAAAGAGTCTCGCCGTAATGGTAGAGTCAATTATGTCATTCACCTTATTTTTAACCAAAAGCTCTTGAACATTAACGATTTTGGACAGAGCATCCTCGCAATTACACGACTCAATGGGGCAGGCAGCCATATTTCTTGTTCCAATAGTTGACATTCGGTCTGTCCTATTATAAATTATAGCAATACAGAATTAAAGGACATTTAATGATTTCAAAGGAGAAACCAAAAGCAAAGAATATCTTTATTCTTATTTTGCAGGAAAATTATATCAAACTACAACGGCTTGCGAGAAAGGATTATAGGAAGGTAGCCACATATATTAAAAAGTTGATTTTTATCAATAACATGGCTGGCTCGCCTAAAGTGCTCACCAAGCAGGAGATACTAAAAAACAACAATCGGTTTAAGAAGAATAGGCAATATTGCCGAAAAACGAGGACTTATAATGCGATTGAATATAGAAGAATTTTCATTTCTTTAGAGGGAGAAGATTATAAAGAATTACTGGAGATTGCCAAGCAAAACAAAATGAAAGTAACTACCTATGTCAGGTTGTTGGTCTTATGTTATATCGATGAATATGAAGAAAAAAGTTCTCCCGGAAAGGCGCGAGAGACAAAGCTAGGAAGCACTGATATTTTATCAGAAACTGGTTAAAATTTAAAGATAGGAAGCGAAAATGGAGTCACAAGCAAAACTGATTGAAGAGCTTGATATTAATGAATATCATCAAATGCCAGGAATTAGCGCAACAGGTATAAATCTGATTTTAGATTGCCCTAAGCGCTATTGGCATGAATACATGAATCCACTGAGACAAGGAAAGGATTCAGCCGCCTATATGCTCGGAAGAGCGGTTCACATGCTGATTTTAGAGACCGATAAGTTTCACGAAAAGTTTTATTGTATGGATGAAAAAGTTAATCTCACCACTAAAGTAGGTAAAGAAGTTTACGAGAATGCTAAACATATAGCAAACAGGCGTGAAATATTAAGACTTGATGATGTTATTTCGGTAAAAGAAATTGCAACTTCAGTACTTAATCATTCTGTTTGGAAGCGTGTTGGCCTCGGAAAAGTGGAACATTCTTTATTTTTTGAGGGTGGTACTTATACGACACCTCTTAAATCAAGGCCTGATTTTTATACTGATAAGATTATTATCGACGTAAAAACCACAGACTCAATCCCCGGTTTTATGCGTTCTATTTATAGTTATGGCTATCATCGACAAGCGGCTATGCAAGTAGATGCGCTCTTTAAATTAGATGGTAAAGCGCGTAATTTCTCATTTTTAGCTGTTGAAAAGAAAGCGCCTTATCTTTGTTCTTGGGTTTCTTTAGACGAAGCATCAATTGATAAGGGTCGTGAAGACTATTTACATGGCGCTGATTTGTATTCAGAATGCCTATTAAATGATGAATGGCCAGGTTATGGGGGTAGTGAAGAGCTTTGTATACAAGCATCGTTGCCAAAGTGGATACAAAATGGGGAGAACTATTGATGTTAAACGACAAAGCAATTGAACAAGTGGTTATGCAAGGAGATTTATCTAAATTAACTTCTGAACAAAAGGTATTTTACCATAAAGCAGTTTGTGATTCTTTGGGATTAAATCCATTGACGAAGCCATTTGAGTATATAACGCTCAATGGAAAACTAACACTCTACGCAAAGAAAGATTGTACAGACCAATTACGAAAGATACATGGTATTAATATTGAGATTGTATCAAGAGAAATTATCGATGACCTTTATATTGTAACCGCTAAAGCTACTTATAAGGATGGTCGATTTGACGAAGCCACTGGCGCTGTCACTATTTCTGGATTGAAAGGTGAACAAAAAGCAAATGCGACCATGAAGGCAGAGTCTAAGGCCAAGCGCCGAGTGACGCTTTCAATCTGTGGATTAGGTATCTTGGATGAATCTGATGTTCAGAGTGTGCAGTCGCGACAACCGTCTGAAGAAGCTTTTATCGATGTTTTAGACGAAGGTCATATCAAGGTATTACGAGAGCTTATCGCTGATGCTGGTACTACTGAAGAAAAGATGTGCTCCTATCTTGACATTAAGGATATCAATGATTTAACACCAGTTCAGTGGAGTAAGGTTTGTCGAAATCTAGATAATAGAATTCAGAAGCAAAAGAAGCTAGCTGAGTCGCCTATTAATCAGGCATTTGGGACTAAAGAAGAACATTTGGCGATTGATGCGAAATTGGCGGAGGAGGAATGACTGAAGAAAGATTAGGTACGCTAACGGAAGCCAGTAAGCAAATAGACCTATTAATAAGTGGATTTACTTATTTAGAGTGCGTTTGTATTACTGGAACTTCTCTTTCGGGTGTTTATTATTCTATGTTAAGGGAATTTCCAAACCATCCCTATAAAGAGGAGCTTGAATGGTTTAAAAATAGGATAATAGAGCGAGTTACTACCACATTAGAGGGAGCAGATGATGCAGGAAATTAAGTACATAACTGTCACAAATGATTGCGAGACTGGAAAAGGCGTTAGTAAGAAAGACGTTCAGAAAATGAATGATGCGCTGAAAGAAGGGTATCGGATATTGTATACTTGCAATAGGTTATGTGGTGAGAATGATATGCGTCTTGCTCATGTGCTGATTAGGGATATTCCGAAGGAAAAATCGTGAAAGAAATAAGGGAAATTAAGGGATTTGTAAGAGATTTTTGGAAAGAATCTTTCACGGACGCGCTCACAAATGAGAAAATTTTTAAAGTTATATTAAGAGTTGACCAATGTATCGATTTGTCTGTTGATAAATATCAAGACATTTATCATAAATCATTTTTTTTTGGTAAAAAACTTAAAACTCAAGAAGAATTTGATTTAGAGCCAGATATAAAAAAGCCAACTTATGAAATCACTTTTGAATTTTTTACTTGGTTAGATAAGGTTCCAATAACTATCGCTGAGATTGAGAGAGATGATTCTATAAATTGTTATCATGAGTTAGATTCAGGCAGAGAGGGGCAATATTATTTAAAGGCCAATTATTTTATTGTTAAGGAGGTAGGAAATGCCATTCCTCTCAAAGAGTCAGAGTAAGTATTTGTGGGCAACCAATCCAGAAGTAGCCAAAGAATTCGCCGAGCATACGCCGAACATTAAGGCGTTACCGGAACATGTGAAACCGAAGAGGGGTAGGAGGGGGAAGAAATGAGCATCCCAGAATCCAAAAAATGCACAATTTGTAAAGAAATTCTATCAAAAGAGTTTTTTTACCGAGCATTGAAAGATGGGAAATCATACTTAGCTTCCAGATGTATAGAATGTTCTAAAGTACATGGAAAGCAATATCGTATCAATAATAAAGATAAAGTTAAAGCCTGGTATAGAAAGCACTATGATATCAATAAAGACAGGATTCAGGAAAAGGTTAGAAAGTATCGCGCTGAAAATAGAGAGAAGATATGTGCGAGGAAAAGGGAGAATTATAGGGTCAAGGCGGAGAAGAAGAACTTTGAGAGTGTTGACGCGTCATGAGTAATGAAGAAACTAGGGGAATGATAGTAATAGTTCTAGTATTGGTAGCCATGATGATTATAGTTCATGCGTAATTTTCTTATCTCCTACACAATCGGTTTCGGCTCCATCCTATCCTTAATCCCTTCAATTAAATCGAAGTTTTTAGCTTTAAATTTAATCCATTCGGATTGACATCTTTCTTGGTCATAGTTAGTGCTTTCGA